>JACCDQ011931387.1_pt1 | contig 23019 bp, 22 predicted proteins | sample 7446031 | NCBI WGS metagenome assembly JACCDQ01 (sample SAMN15323442, study PRJNA562643) | freshwater metagenome | isolation source: river surface water | place: USA:Blue River Watershed | collected 2017-08-17 | reverse complement strand
GGGGTCAGCCAGCAGAAGGCTCCGCGACGAGGAAGGCCGGTTTAGGCCTCGTCGCGGCCAATAAGTAGGAGACCGAAGAACACGTTTTTAGGTTAGCACCTTAGAAGCCGAGTTTGCCCAATTGTTTCGGGTCACGCTGCCATTCACTAGCGACCTTAACTCGCAGACTCAGGTAAACCTTGGTACCAATCAACTTCTCAATCTCAAGGCGTGCGCGCTTTCCAACATCAATCAGGCGACTTCCCTTGTGACCAATGATGATTCCCTTTTGCGAATCGCGTTCAACGAAAATGTTGGCGTGTATGTCGGTGAGGTCGCGACCTTTTCGCTGAGACATTTCGTCAATCGTCACCGCAATCGAGTGCGGAAGCTCATCTCGAACCCCCTCGAGAGTTGCCTCTCGAATTAGTTCGCAAATGCGATTCTCGAGGGTTTCATCTGTGACCGCCTCTGGCGGATAAAGCGCAGGTGACTCAGGCATCAAATCAATCAAGACCTTGGTGAGCACTTCTAACTGATCATCGGCAACTGCGCTGACCGGCACAATGGCTCGCCAGTCACGCAAATTGGATACCGCAACCAACTGTTCTGCTAGCTGCTCTGGGCTTACCAACTCGCTCTTGGTGATGATTGCTACCAACTTGGCTCGGCGAAATTCTTCGAGTTGTTCGTTGATGAAGTTATCGCCGGGGCCAATTTTTTCATTTGCCGGTATGCAAAACCCGATCACGTCTACATCGCCGAGCGTTTGTTCTACCAAGTCATTCAATCTTTGACCGAGCAAGGTGCGCGGCCGATGCAAGCCGGGGGTGTCGACCAGAATAAGTTGCCCGTAATCGCGATGAACTATTCCACGAATGGCTCGCCTGGTGGTTTGAGGCTTCGCACTTGTGATGGCAATCTTCTCGCCAACTAGAGCGTTGGTAAGTGTAGATTTGCCAACATTTGGGCGGCCTACAAATGAGGCGAATCCTGACCTATGCTCAACCATTACTTTTCCTCTTTATCTTCAAAAGCAGACAAAGCGTCAGCCAAGCTTGGATCTTTTTCAACAATCACCGAGATGAGTCGCTTTCTGCGACCCTCAATGCGGTCTGCAATCAGAGTAAGCCCTGAAACAACAACCCGATCACCTAACTTCGGAAGCCGACCCAAGGTCTTGGCCAGCAACCCACCAACGCTATCGACATCCTGGTCTTCAAGTTCTAGCTCAAAGGACTCCCCAAGGTCCACCAGCGAATAACGTGCGTTAACACGCAGTCGACCATCGCCAAGGTCGTCGATGTCAGGAACATCCTTGTCGTATTCATCGGCAATTTCGCCAACGATTTCCTCAATCACGTCTTCCATGGTCGCCAGACCAGCAACCCCGCCATACTCATCGATGATGATTGCTATGTGGGTCGAGTTAGCTTGCATTTCTCGCAGCAGATCATCGACCGGTTTCGACTCTGGAACAAAGACTGCCTTGCGAGCTATGTCGGCTAGTGCCGACTTACTGGCCAATTTGGGATTCTCGTGAAGTAGACGGGCAATGTCCTTCAGGTACAAGACTCCCCTGATGTCATCCTTGTTCTTGCCAACGATCGGAAGCCTAGAGTAACCGCGCTGCAAGAAAATGGTCATAGCCTTTTCGACGGTGGCATCGAAAGGAACAGTTGCCATATCAATTCTTGGCACCATGATTTCGCGCACGATGGTTTCACCAAATTCTTCAACCGAGTCAAGCAGCTCTTGCTCGAACTCTTCGGGTTCATCGTCTTTCGGCAGGGAAATCGGTGTGAATAACAGGTGCCAGGATCGCACCAAGGGAGAGAATGACTTCAGTAGCCATTTGCCGAGTGCTTTGTGCCCGAAGCTTGCGCTCACAATCTGAGAGCCGAGAATAAGCACCAACACTAGGGCAAGCGATATTGAGGAACTCAGCCACCAAGCCAAGCCTAAGTTTGAAGTTATTTGGCCAACCAGGATGCCGAAAATCGCGGTGAGACCCAGCCGCAAGAAGCTTAACGATTCAGCCTTTTCAGATTCATCTTCATCATGTTCGAGCGCCGCCTTTACTACCGCGACAATCGCAGTTGCAATCGCTATTAGCGAAGCTAGCCAGATCGCGAAACTAAGCACTAAACGTTACTTTCGGTGGCATAAAAAGATTCGAGAATATCCCGTTGAAGGCCGAACATCTCTTTCTCTTCTTCGGGTTCAGCATGGTCGAAACCTAGCAGGTGAAGAATGCCATGGGTGGTAAGCAAAAGAATCTCATTTACAGTTGGGTGACCGGCAGCCTCAGCCTGAACTGCGGCCACCTGAGGGCAAATAACTATATCCCCCAACAATCCCGGAGGCGTAAGCTGCCCTTCGCTTCCCGGCCGCAACTCGTCCATTGGGAAACTCAGCACGTCGGTAGGCCCGGGTTCGTCCATCCATTCAACATGCAATACCTCCATTGCTGCTTCGTCGATGAAAGCAATTGCCAAATCAGCATCGCGATGAATCTTCATATAATCAAGCGCGTGTGTAGCGAGAGCCAAAACTCGAACCTCGTCAACAACAACCTCGGTTTCATTACTTATTTCGATGCTCATTTTTTCTCTCCCCTGGCGCGATTTTCATCGGCAGATTTTTTGGCCACCTGTTTCGCAATTTTCGTTTCATCAAAACGGGTATAGGCATCAACGATCTTGGCCACAAGGTTGTGCCTCACAACATCATCAGAGGTTAACTGAGCAAAATGCATGTCTTCAACGTCTTTGAGAACCTCGACCGCAGTGCGCAAGCCAGATGATCCGGTTGGAAGATCAACCTGAGTGATGTCTCCGGTAACCACCATTTTCGAGTTGAACCCCAAGCGAGTCAGAAACATCTTCATCTGCTCTGGAGTCGTGTTTTGGGCTTCGTCGAGAATGATGAACGAATCATTGAGAGTGCGGCCACGCATGTAGGCAAGCGGTGCCACCTCGATCGTTCCTGCGGCTATGAGTTTAGGAACAGTTTCTGGATCGAGCATCTCGTGAAGGGCATCGAAGAGCGGGCGCAAGTAAGGATCAATCTTGTCGGTCAGAGTTCCCGGAAGAAAGCCAAGTCGCTCGCCTGCTTCGACAGCCGGTCTAGTCAAGATGATTCGACTCACCTCTTTGCGCTGCAGGGCCTGAACAGCCTTTGCCATAGCCAGATAAGTCTTACCCGTTCCGGCCGGACCAATGCCGAAAACAATCGTGTGATAGTCAATTGCATCCACGTATGTTTTTTGACCAAGGGTCTTTGGCCGAATGTTTTTGCCACGTGAACTGAGGATGCTTTGGCTGAGAACCTCAGCCGGTCGAACTTTATCGTCAATAAGCTTGGCCGAGCGGGTTATTTCTTGAGAGCCCAGTTCTTGACCAGCGGCAATTAACTCGACCATCTCTTCGATAAGTTGCTTAGCAGCGGAGACTTCAACCGCAGAACCAGTCAGGGTGATTTGGTTACCTCGAGCCGTGACCTCGACCGACGGGTAGGTTGCTTCGAGAGTTTTGAGTAGTCGATCTTCGGTGCCCAGAACCGACACCATCGGGACACCCTGAACGGTGAGCTTTTCAGTGCGCTTCGAACTAGTCAATTTGGATCTTCGGATTTTTGCTTAGAACGTGCCCGTGGGCATGAAAGACGGTCTGTCCCGCTTCTGCACCCGTGTTGAAAGTGAACCTGAAAGCCCCGGTAGTGTGCTCGGCCGCAATCCTGCTGCCCAACTGCATGAGATCAACCAGCGCCTCTGGGTCGGCGAACGAAAGTTCGGCAACGTTCGAGTGATGTTCGCGAGGTATCACTAAAACGTGAACCGGTTGCGCAGGTGAAATGTCATGAAATGCGATGGCATGCTTGCTTTCAGCGACAACCTTGGCGGGGATTTCGCCGGTAGCAATCTTGCAAAAAATGCAGTTTGAGTCATTCATCTTGACTTCAGTCTAGTTTTTGCTGATTGAGAAACTAGCCCCAGAGCCCAAGTTTGGCCTGAAGTACTGAAATCGCTGCAACTCCCGCTGTCGAGGTTCGAAGGATTGGAGCACCAAGGTGCACCCTAATCGCCCCAGCAGCTTCAAGGGTCTTGAGCTCCGCCTCGCTGATTCCACCCTCTGGGCCAACAACAATTGCGACGTTTGTTTTGATGTCGATTTGAGAGCCAAGACCCGTGTCGGCCGTTGGATCGAGTACCAAAACGGTGTCGAAATCGGATACCAGCTCAGCGAGTTGCTTAGAGTTGACCGGCTGAGCCACCTTTGGCTCGAAAACGCGCAGCGCCTGTTTGGCGGCTTCACCAACAATGGTCTGCCAACGCTCGACACTCTTGGCGATCTTGGTGCCCTCCCATTTGCTGATTGAACGCTCTGCTTGCCATGGCACAACTGCCCAGCATCCCAGTTCGGTCGCGGCTTGAACCGCAAGTTCGTCGCGATCACCCTTTGCAAGCGCCTGAATCAAAGTCAATTTGACCGCCGGCTCTTGTTCAACAAGCACTTCGGTCACCTTAGCGCTGAGCGAATTCTGTTGAACCGAACTCACCGACGCTCGAACGCGAACCCCTGACCCATCGGCGAATTGAATGGCTTCACCCTCGCGAATTCGACGCACGGCAACAGCGTGTTTGCCCTCTGAGCCGCCAAGGGCGAGAACATCGCCAACTTTTGGCGGTGTTGCAAAGATGAGCTTAAAAAGCGGTTCGACCAACTTCAGCCCTTGCGCTTTCCTGAAAAGAATCCAGAGGTGTGCTTGACAAGCTTGATCGAGTCAGCTTTGCGAAGCTTCGCCAAGGTGCGGAACAGCTCTTTTTGCTTGGAATCAAGCTTGGTTGGCGTATTTACCTGAACTGAAACCTTGAGGTCACCTCGCCCCGAACTTCGCAAGTGCGTAACACCCTTGCCTTTGATCGTCAGAACGTCGCCCGTCTGTTGCCCAGGTTCGATTTCGATTTCGACAGTGCCATCAAAAGTTTCGATTTTGGTGAGCGCACCCAAAACTGCGTCATGAAGAGGAACATCAACCGTGCAGGTTAGATCGTCACCCGATCTTCCAAAAGTGTCATGAGGCTTCACCGACATGTCTACGTAGAGGTCGCCCGACGGTCCGCCAGCGAAACCAACTTCTCCCTGGCCGCTAAGTTGTAGTCTCAAACCATCTTCGACACCAGCCGGGATTTTCAAATCGATGTTACGTCTGGCACGAACTCGACCCTGACCTCGGCAGTCGAGGCATGGGTCAGAAATTACTTGGCCAAAACCACGGCAGGCGCCACAGGGCTGAGACGTAACAACGTTGCCGAGGAGCGAACGAACCTGGCGCTGAATCTGTCCCGCTCCGCGACAGATGTCACAAACACTTGGGCTGGTTCCCGGTCGGCAACAAGATCCCGAACAGGTTCCACAGAGCACAGCTGTGTCAATCTCGATCGTTTTGTCTGCGCCGAAGACCACCTCTTCAAGGGTTAGGTCTACTCGGATTAGCGCATCTTGACCTCGCTCGGCACGAGAACGTGGGCCACGCTGTTGGCCTCCACCGAAGAAGGTGTCGAATATGTCGCCGAAACCAAAACCGCCGGCTCCACCAAAGGGATCGTTGCCGCCATTGTCGTAGTTTCGACGAGCATCGGCATCACTGAGCACTTCGTATGCATGAGTGACCAATTTGAAGCGCTCCTGTGCTTCTGGCGCTGGGTTTACGTCTGGGTGTAATTCTCTGGCTAGTTTGCGATAAGCCTTCTTGATTTGATCCTCGGTAGCACCGCGATCGACACCTAAAACTTCGTAATGATCTGACATTAATTTCCTAGTGTCTTGGTTAGATAGCGAGCAACCGCTCGAACTGCTGAGATGTTTGAGGAGTAATCCATGCGAGTTGGACCGATAACGCCAATTTTGGCAATTTCGCTGCCGCCGTTTTCGTAGCCGCTCACCAAGATGGATGTGTTACTAAGACCCTCTACCGTGTTTTCGCGGCCGATTCTGAGGCCAACACCGTGATTGTCTGTTTGCATCTCAGTAATCAACTTGAGCAAGACGACCTGTTCTTCAATTGCTTCTAGAACAGGAGAAATGCTTGGAAAATCCTCTTCACGACGCGCTAATTTCGCTGTTCCAGAGAGGATAATTTTCTCTTGGCGATTGGCGTCAACCTGGTCGTAAAGAGTCTCAAGGACTAGATTTACCTGGCCGATTCGAGCAGCGCCGAAGCCGTCGACAAACCCGTTGAGCTTTTCAGAAACAGCGGTAAGCGCGATTCCAGTAAGCGAACCGATTAGTTTTGCGCGAAGTTCGGCAATAAATAGTGGGTCTACCGCCTCACCCAACTCAATAACGTGCTGTTGAACTCGACCAGAATCGGTGACCAAAATCAGCAGAAGCCTTGTTTCACTTACCGGAATCAACTCAACGGTCTGAACCGAGGCTTTACCGAGGGTTGGGTATTGAACCATAGCGACCTGATTGGTTAGCTGAGAAAGTAACCGCACCGTTCGGCCGAGAACATCATCTAGATCAGCACTACCCTGCATGAATGACTCGATCGCGTGCTTTTCGGCCACGGTAAGTGGCTTGACCTCATTGAGACGGTCTACGAAAAGTCGATAACCCTTGTCGGTTGGCACGCGTCCAGCCGATGTATGCGGTGCGTGAATGAGTTCTTCATCTTCGAGAAAAGCCATGTCGTTGCGGATTGTCGCCGCAGACACGCCAAAAGAGTGGCGTTCGACGAGTGATTTTGAACCCACCGGCTCTTTGCTTGCGATGTAGTCCTGAACGATTGCGCGAAGCACTTCTAGGCTTCTATCTGGAATCATGCTTCACCTCGCTTCTGGCACTCAAACCCTCTGAGTGCCAATATTACCTGCGGCACCCTCAGGTGGGTAGGCTGAAAACAGCAAAGTCGGAGGAAAAATGACAAACCCATACGCTTCTAACTCAGAGTTCACTCCAGAGCAAGAGAAAATCTGGTCTGTGCTCGTGCACATCCTTGGAATCTTTTTCGAATTCTTCGCACCGTTGCTCGGCTATTTGCTCTTCAAAGCAAAGGGACCATTCGTTGGGCACCACATGCGTGAATCTCTAAATTTTGGCATCACTATGGTGTTTGCCGCTATCGTTCTGGCACTTAGCATTGTCGGCTGGGCAATCATCTGGGCGCTACCGATATATTGGACAATCTTCAGAATCGTGGCCGCTTATCGAGCCAGTCAGGGAGAGTTCTATCGCTATCCCCTAACCATTCGTTTCGTTAAGGCCTAAGCGAAAAACCCAAGAGAGCCGACTTAGGCCAACAACTGACGAACTATTGAGTCGGCCAATAGTCGACCTTTGAGGGTCAGCACCAGACGCCCAGAAATCGCCGCTGCGGGATCAATCATTTGATCGGCAATCAAACCGGCGATGATTTTGGGAGCCTCGGGATTGACTGACTTCAGGGTTTCGATAGCCATTCCCGCTCGTATGCGAATTTCGAGTAATACTCGCTCTTCTAAACGGACCCGTTCATCCAGGGTCTCTCGACCCGCTGCTGGGCTGGAGCCTTCACCGATACGATTCGAATAAGCAGAAGGATGCTTGACGTTCCACCAACGAACTCCGCCCACATGACTGTGGGCACCGGGGCCATAGCCCCACCAGTCTTGCCCCTGCCAGTAAGCCAGGTTATGTGCCGAGGCGGAATCCGGAGTTTTTGACCAGTTCGAAATTTCGTACCAATTGAACCCGGCTTCACCAAGTAATTGGTTGGCTAGCTCGTATTTGTCGGCTTGAAGGTCTTCGTCAACTTCGGAAAGTTGACCGGATCGAATTTGACGGGCGAGCTTTGTGCCATCTTCGACGATCAGCGCATAAGCAGAGACATGATCTGTATCCAGAGCGATTGCCTGATCAAGCGATTCGCGCCATTGGACGATGGTTTCACCGGGTGCGCCATAAATTAGGTCGACCGAGGTCTGCAAACCTATGGTCTTTGCGGCGGCAACAGCTTTCTGAACGTTTTCGGGTTGGTGGGTTCTCTCTAACGTCGCCAAAACTTCTGGCACAGCCGACTGCATGCCGAACGAGATTCGATTAAACCCACCCGAAACCAACTCTTCGAGATAACCAAGGTCCACGTTGTCGGGGTTGGCCTCTGTTGTAACTTCACAGTCCGCCATTAGACCAAAGACGTTTCTCAACGATTCCAAGATCTTCACAAGATCGCTTGCAGGAAGTTGAGTGGGTGTTCCGCCTCCGAAAAATATCGAAGCGAGTCTGCGGTTTGGTAGGCCGGACTGACTCAAAACTCTTGAACTCAACTGGATTTCAGCAATCAGCTTGTCTGCGAAAGTAGCCTGGCTGACGCCATCGAGTTCACTGGCTGTGTAAGTGTTGAAGTCGCAGTAGCCACAGCGCACCCGACAAAAGGGAATGTGAATGTAGGCGTGAAAACTTCGATCGTCGGCACCAACTGTCGATTGGATCGGCAACTTGCCATCTAGTGGTGCTGGGTCGCCAATTGGCAAAGCGCCAGCCACTATTTGCCCTTCTTTTCGCCCTTTTTCTCACCATCGGTTGAAAGCGCGGCGATAAATGCCTCTTGCGGCACCTCAACGCGACCGATGGTCTTCATGCGCTTCTTACCCTCTTTTTGCTTCTCGAGAAGCTTTCGCTTTCGGCTGATGTCGCCACCGTAGCACTTGGCCAAAACGTCTTTTCGCATCGCACGAATCGACTCACGAGCAATGATGCGGGCGCCGATTGCGGCCTGAATGGGAACCTCGAACTGCTGACGAGGAATCAATTCGCGCAATTTTCCGGTGATCATCACGCCATAGGCGTAGGCCTTATCGCGGTGGACAATGGCACTAAAGGCGTCAACCTGCTCACCCTGCAGCAGAAGATCGACCTTGACCAAATCACCCTGCGCCATACCAATCTCTTCGTAGTCGAGAGATCCGTAACCCGCTGTCTTGCTCTTGAGCTGGTCAAAGAAGTCAAAAACGATTTCGGCAAGCGGCAATTCATATCGAAGCTGAACTCGGTCTTCACCGAGGTACTGCATGTCGATCATCGTTCCACGACGTGATTGGCACAGCTCCATGATCGTGCCGACATAATCCTTGGGGCTCAAGATGGTTGCGCGCACCAAAGGCTCCAAGATTTTCTTGATTTTTCCGCCAGGGAACTCGCTCGGGTTGGTGACGATGATCTCTTCACCATTCTCGAGAGTTACTTCATAAACCACGGATGGAGCGGTTGCAATCAAGTCGAGCCCAAACTCTCGTTCGAGTCTCTCTGTCACAATTTCAAGGTGCAAAAGACCTAGGAATCCAATTCGGAAACCAAAGCCAAGTGCAACTGAAGTTTCAGGCTCATAGATCAAGGCTGCATCGGAGAGCTTTAGCTTGTCGAGAGCTTCTCGAAGCACCGGATAATCCGACCCATCGATTGGATAGACACCAGAGAAAACCATCGGCTTGGGGTCGGCGTAGCCTTTCAAAGGCTCGGTTGCTGGATTCAACTTGGTGGTAACGGTGTCGCCCACCTTTGACTGACGAACGTCCTTTACACCGGTAATTAGGTAGCCAACCTCGCCGACGCCGAGACCCTTAGTTGGCTCGGGTTCTGGCGATGAAACACCGATCTCGAGGGCCTCGTGTACCGCCCTGGTAGACATCATGGTGATTTGCTCGCGGGGCTTTAGGTGGCCGTCAATCATTCGCACGTAGGTAACAACGCCGCGGTAAGAGTCGTAAACCGAGTCAAAGATCATGGCTCTTGCAGGAGCATCCGGGTCACCAACCGGGTTTGGAATGGTTCCAACGATTTTGTCCAGTAGGGCATCTACTCCCATGCCGGTTTTGCCAGAAACTCTCAGGCAGTCCTCGGGGTTGCCGCCAATCAAATTGGCAAGCTCCTCGGCATATTTCTCGGGCTGAGCAGCGGGAAGATCAATCTTGTTTAGAACGGGGATGATCTCGAGGTCATTTTCCATGGCTAAATAGAGATTTGCCAGGGTCTGAGCCTCAATGCCTTGAGCGGCATCGACCAATAGAACTGCTCCCTCACAGGCGGCGAGCGAACGCGATACTTCGTAGGTGAAGTCAACGTGCCCGGGAGTGTCAATCATGTTCAGCGCGTATGTGTTTCCCTCAAACTCCCAAGGCATGCGCACAGCTTGAGACTTGATAGTAATTCCGCGCTCACGTTCGATGTCCATGCGGTCAAGGTATTGAGCTCGCATAGAACGGTCGTCAACCACACCGGTTAGCTGCAGCATTCGGTCAGCCAAGGTCGATTTACCGTGGTCAATGTGGGCGATGATGCAGAAGTTGCGAATGAACGCCGGGTCAGTCTTTGAAGGCTCAAGACGACGGGTTGCGCGTGGCGACAAAATAAACCTCTGTGTTGTTTGAAAGGAACCGTAAATCGGTGTGACCATTCTCTCACACCGAAGGGCACACGGCGCTGGATTTGCTTGCCCAAACCATCAATCAACTGATAGAGTTAGAGGCTGATACGGATGGCTGGTCTATCCATAATCCCAAAAGTTTTGAAACTGTTCCGCGCGACTGCAGAAGCAGCGAGCAAACCAAGAAAGTGAAACATGGCAAACATCAAGTCACAGATCAAGCGCATTGGCACCAACCTAAAGGCTGCCGAGCGCAACAAGGCTGTTCGCAGCGAGGTTAAGACCGCAATTCGTGCATCACGCGAAGCGACTGCTTCAGGCGACAAGGCTGCTGCGGCTGCTGCACTTGCTTTGGCTTCGAAGAAGCTAGACAAGGCTGTTTCGAAGGGTGTTTTGCACAAGAACAATGCTGCAAACCGCAAGTCAGCACTTGCTAAGAAGGTTGCGGCTCTCTAAGCCAAAAGAATTCAATAATCCCCAGGGCCTAATGCCCTGGGGATTTTTTTATGCCGTTGTTCGCTAGTTTTTGATTTGTCCAGGACGACCAGCGTAAAAACCAAAACCAATCTGCAGCCCGGTCAACAAAACCAACAGGCCCAAACTCCAGCTCCAAGTTGAACTTAATTCGCTTAGGTAACCAACCACAAACGTGCCGGCAGCAGCCAAGAGGTAACCCCAGCCCTGTGACATTGCTGATAACTGAGTTGTTTGAGCCTGGGATACAGCCCGCGTTCCGATGAGGGTAAGCGACAGCGGAAAGGTCGTTGCCTGTCCAAGACCAATCAGGACACAGGCAAAAATTAATAGCGCGTTCGTGATGGCTTCTCCGCTTTCGGCCAGCGTGACCGCCGCCATCAGCATCACGAAGCCCGAAAGAGTGACCAAGCTTGCGCCAGACGACCACCAAGCCAAAGTTTTGAACCTTCTTAAAACGGAAGAAAGTGCGAAGCCGGTCGGAATGCCTACGGCCGTTGCCAAACCGAGAGTTGCCCCAGCCTCTGCGGGGCTGACACCCACGTCAATAAGCATTGACGGCAACCAAGCAAGAATTGCGTAAAACCCGAGGGATTGAATGCCGAAAAAGCCGACGATTGCCCAAGCCAGGGGCGAGCGATTGACAGTTTTTGCATCAGCTGAATGGTCAGGATTCAAATCTTGAGCGGGTTTACCCGAAGCTTTCGCGATTGGCGCCCAAAGCACAACAGAGAGAATCACTGGCAGAATCCAAATCGCCAGTGCTTGGCGCCATCCCCCAAGAGCCAAGCTCGAAGGAACAGCAATAGACGCGGCGAAGCTAGCCGAAACTGCAAGCACCGTGGTGTACATGCCCGTTACCAAAGCCACGTGCTTTGGGTAACGATCTCTAACGACCGTCGGCAGAAGAACGTTGGCGATGGCAATTGCGAGCCCAGCCGCGATGGTGCCAATCAAGAGACCCGGGTAGCCAAGAGTTAGTCTCAAGGCGACGGCAAACAACACAACCAGCAGAACAATGAACATTCCCCCGTCAACACCAAAGCGACGAACCAAGCGGGGGCTGGCGAAAGCCCCGACACCGAAACAAAGCACTGGTGCCGAAGCCAGCAGCCCCGACATCACAGGGGTCAACTGCAGGTCAGTGATAATTTCATTCAGCAGTGGGCCGATTGAGGCAACTGGCGGCCTGAGCATGATGGTAATAAAAAAGAGTGCCATCGCACCAATGAAGCCGAATTTTGCAAACCTAGTCACGTAATTTGGCCCTTCTTGGCAATCAGGTGAACAAGCTTCTCAAGCGAGTAAACCGGGTCACGCTCTGCACCCTTAACCGCGGCATCCGTGTCTGCCAAAACTTGAATGGTTCTGGCAAGACCGTCTTCAGACCAACCTGAAACGTCTTTTCTGGCCTTGTCAACCTGCCAAGGCGCCATACCAAGCGACTGAGCAGAGGCGGATCGATTGCCATAGATTTTGGCAAGTTGCCGAATTTTCATCGAGATAGCGGCAACGATGGGCACCGGATCCGCTCCAGAACTCAAGGCGTGACGCAATAGAGCGAGCGACTCGCTAGAGCGGCCTGCAAGCGCAGAATCTACGACCTTGAAGGCATTGGTTTCGACGCGACCGCCATAGTAGCGTTCGACGATTTGCTCAGTGATGCTTTCAGCGCTGTCTTGAAGCAGCTGATCGCAAGCTGATGCCAGTTCGGCGATGTCCCCGGCAAAGGCCTCTAAGAGCCCACGGGCTGCACCTTGAGTTATCTTGCGCTCCGCTCTAGAAAACTCCGCCTGCACGAATGCGAGCCTCTCGGCATCCTTGGTGATTGGAAGGCACGATACTTCAATTGCAAACTCGCTTAGACGAATTGCGTCAAGCATCTTTTTTCCGCGAACGCTCGAGGAGTTGTGCCTGAGAACGAGACAGGTGTCTGGTGTTGGATTTTCAAGGTAGGTGATGACATCTTCGATGAGTTCATCACTACAGCGTTCGACAGAACGAATGATTACCAGGCGTGGTTCCGCGAATAATGAAGGGCTCGTCAGATTTAGTAGTTGTCCGGCGGCGTAATCATTCGCCTCAACTTCGTGGATCTCTAAGGCCTCGTCGACTCGTTTTAGTTGTTCGCGAATCTCACGAATCGAACTTGATGCAAAGAAATCCTCGCCTCCACTGATTAGCACGATTGGTGCGGCGGTAACCTCGCGCCAATCAACCAATCTCGCTTTGCTCATTCGTCAAGCCTAACGCCGACCTGAGGTTGAGTAATGAAAGCCAGCGGCGTCGAATCTCAGAGCTATCGAGCCAGACTGGTCGGTGCGTAATACTTTTGAACCCGTGCCTTCAAGCAGCCTTAACGTTCGCTGCGTAGGGTGCCCATAGGTATTAGCCTCGCCCACCGAAATCAGGCTCACTTCAGGGTCCATTTCCTCGATTAACTCGGGATATTGATCTGCCGAGCCATGGTGAGACACCTTTAGAATCATTGGCTTTGAATCCGACGAACGCCCCAGCCATGAAAGCGATTTAGAAGCAATCAATTGTTGAGAGTGCTCTCCTGCATCAGCCAAAGTTACAACCGAGAAGTCCTCGAAATTCCACGAGATCACCAAACTTCCATCATTCGAATCTTCGATTTGCTTTGCAGAAACGGCTGGCCCGATGACTCTCCAGTTTGCCAGACCCAAGATTCCTGATGTTCCCTCTTCGGCTACGACAACCACGGCGCCATTTTTTGCCAGGTCTCGCAGACTGCTGCTGGCTGCCCAACGAGGATCATCAAATGGAGAAATTAGTGTTTGCGTTACCTTGCGTCCTTTAAGGACACCACTCAGACCGCCGACGTGATCCAAATCGAAGTGAGTTAGAACTAGTAGATCAATCTGCTCAATTCCCAAATCAAGCAGGCATGCATCAATCAATGTCGGCTCTCGACCGACATCGACTAACGCGATCTGGTCTGCTGAACGCATAACCAATGCATCACCTTGGCCAACATCGCACTGAACCAGTTGCCAATCTTTGGGTGGCCACTGCCCTAAAACCTTTTGAATCGGCACCTGAGCCAATATCGTGCTCGCCAGAAACGCGACAGCGACTCCACCAGCTAGCAACCTAGGAAATTTGCCCTGAACTTTTAGGGCCGTGACAAGAGCCACGGCTAGCAAGATGGCGCCGCCAACTGCAACGGGACCCGAAAGCCAATTGAGAGTATTGTTTGGCAGCCCAGCGAAGAAATGCGCCAATTGCGCGATGCACCAAGTACCTAAACTCGCCAAGAAAGTCAGCACGCCGGACACCCAGGGAAACGCCCACGCGACCGAACAGGCCAGAATTCCTAGAATCGTGACCGGCGCTACCAGCGGTTCTGCAAGCACATTTGCAACGAGTGAATAGGTAGAAATTCCTGGCTGCAGCTGCAGCAACACGGGCAAACAGAAAACTTGAGCGCCGGCTGAGACCGACAATGCCAAAGCGAGCGCCTTGGGTAATCGACTTTTGAGTCGCAGATAAATCGCCGGAGTCAAAACCAAGATTCCGGCAGTGGCCAATACCGACAGGAGAAAGCCGTAATTGACCGCTAACCACGGATCGATAATCAGCAGGCAAAGAATCGCAAAACCAAGAGCGGCCGTCGGATGCGGTTTTCTGCCGACTGCTAAGGACAGGATTACAGCCACCGCCATGAACCCCGCTCTAATCACACTCGGTTCGGGGCCAACGAGTAAGACGTAGGTAACTATCGCGACCGTTGCCGTTGCCGCCCGAATGAAACGACTTATTGGAAGCCTAGAAAGAAGAAATGTCACGACGCCCGCAACGATTGCGCAGTTTGCTCCTGAGACAGCCATCAAATGCGTAAGCGAAACGATTTTCATGTCCTGCGCAAGCAAAACGGGAGTTAGCGACTTATCCCCGATGGCTAGCCCCAACACCAAGGCTTTGGATTCCAAGTCGATTGCGGAAGTAGCTTGAATAAAGGCGCTTCTGACCTTCTCGAACGGATTCGGCTGAGCTGAACGTATAAGAATTGGCTCGCCAGTGATGCTTGCAGAAAAGAACTGCCTTTGTGAACTTTGAAATTCACTAATCTTGAGGCGAGCACGATAGTGCGCTCCCGAATCAAGTTGGGTTTGACCCGAATACCGAAGCTCGAGCGGGGCGGTCATTCCATCGACAGAGGCAAGCACGTTAGCCGTTTGACTGGTCTTTCCAAAGAATTCCCCCAACCTGGGATGACCGACGACCGAAAACTCTGCCTCCCGCGAGATACCTGTTGAAGCGAGTTCTTGAAAAACTCCCGGCCGCGCAGCTTGGGCCTGCATTTCTAGCGAGAACCCAGCTAGAGCTAAAGAGCAGATCAGCAGAATGAATACTCGCCTCATGAAAAACCGATGTTCAACACCAAATAAACCCAAACGGCCAACGCCAGAAACCAGACAATCAAAGGGTCACTAGTCCTTTAATCGACTCAAATAATTTTTGTCCGATGCCACTCACGCCAAGCAAGTCATCCTTGGATTTGAAGCCCCCGTTGGCGTTTCGCCAGTCGATTAAACGACCGGCAAGTGCTGGCCCAACTCCGGGTAACTCTTCAAGTTCTGCCTGAGTTGCGCGATTTAGACTTATCAAACTCGGATTAGCACCCTGCGAACTACTGGGTAGCTCGCCCATCTTGAGTGCGAATAATTGCTCTCCATCACTGAGTTCTCGGGCCAAATTCAAACTAGTTTGATCGGCGCCCTCGAGAAAACCACCGGCGGCAAAAACGGCATCAACGACCCTTGAACCAACTTCGAGTTTGTATATTCCTGGCACTTTTACGGCACCAACCACGTGCACAAAGAGCGATGGCTCATCGACCTGGGTTGTCGCTGAAGAAGCTGCCGAGGGCAAACTTACGGTTCCGGTAGTCGCGTTAGAAGTCGACAGAGTTATCGCTCCGGCGGCCAGCAGGACAATCACAAAGATGGCATAGAAAAGTGGTCGCGATGATTTTCCGCTTGCCGAGACGGCTGCTCTAACCTGCGCTTTTAACCAATCCACCCATGAAAGGTACTTTCGATCAGGGCAGAGGGCGTTTCTAACTGCCTAAATGTGAATAACGACTAGCGGGTTGCTATGTTCACAAGTTTTGGCGCGCGCACGATTACGTTGGCGATCTGCTTTTCACCAATCGCCTTCTTCACGGCCTCTGAAGAAAGAGCCAGTTCGCGAAGATCTTGCTCGCTGATGTCTACCGAGACTTCGAACTTGTCACGAACCTTGCCGTCAACTTGTGCGATTGCCACGGTAGAGCTCTCAACCAAGAGCGAGAGATCGGCATCTGGCAACTGAGCAAGTGCAACGCCTGGCTCGTGACCAAGCTTTTGCCACATGTCCTCGGCAGTGTATGGAGCGAAAAGCGACAAAGCCTTTGCGACTGTCTCGGCCGCTTCACGAACAGCCGCGTCAGCAGGACCAGCCGAACCGTCGATGGCTTTTCTCAGGGCGTTAACCAACTCCATAATCTTGGCCACGCCGACATTGAACTTGAACGATTCGATTAGCGGTCCAAAGTCACGCAAGAAACTGTGCGTTGCCTTGCGAAGTTCTGCATTTCCAGAAACCGGGTCGATACCCTTGACGCTCGTCACGTCATTTGCAGTTCGCCAGGCACGAGCCAAGAATTTTGCAGAACCGGCAGGAGATACGTCTGCCCAGTCGATGTCATCCTCGGGTGGACCAGCGAACGACATGGTCAAACGAACCGCATCAACACCGTGTTCATCAAGTTGCTCAGATAGGGCTACCAGGTTGCCACGCGACTTAGACATAGCCGAACCACCCATCAAAACCATGCCCTGGTTTAGCAATCGGGTGAAAGGCTCTTCGAAATCGATGTAGTCAAGATCGTGAAGCACCTTGGTCACAAATCGCGCGTAAAGCAGGTGCAAAATTGCGTGAGTTACACCACCGACATACTGGTCAACCGGCGCCCAGGCCTTCGCTTCGTCTATCGGAAAAGCGACCTCGGTCGAGTTTGGCGAAAGGAAGCGAAGAAAATACCAAGAAGAGTCGACAAAAGTGTCCATTGTGTCGGTGTCGCGCTTGGCTGGCATTGCACACTTAGGGCAGGCAACATTCAGCCAGTCCTCTGCTCCGCCTAGAGGCGAGGTTCCCTTTGGCTTAAGGTCTAGACCATCAGCTGAAGGCAATTCGACCGGCAACTGATCTGCCGGCACCGGCACCTCACCACACATTTCACAGTGGATGATCGGAATTGGGGTTCCCCAGTAGCGCTGTCTAGAAATAAGCCAGTCTCGAAGACGGAAGTTTTTAGTCTTCTTTCCCTTACCTTCAGCAGCGAGCATTTGGCTGATTTTTTCAATTGCCGCAGTCTTGGTTAGGCCATTCAAAGCACCCGAGTTAATAACGATGCCCTCGCCAGTGGTTGGTGCACCAGAAACTGCCGGGTCAATTGACGAACCGTTTTCATCTTTGACGTCGACTACCGCACGAATAGGCAAACCAAAGGCCTTAGCGAAATCGAAGTCGCGCTGATCATGCGCTGGCACAGCCATGATGGCGCCGTGTCCGTAATCGGCTAGCACGTAATCTGCGGCCCAAATCGGCAAACGTTCGCCATTGACTGGATTGACTGCAAATCGCCCAAGCGGAACACCGGATTTTGGTCTATCTGTAGCCAGGCGCTCGATGTCGTTAGATTGCTTTACCTGGTCAAGGTATGCCTCGAAAGCAGCTCTGGTGGCATCATCTGCAGACTCAACGAGCTCGGCTGCAAGTGCAGCGTCGGGGGCAACGACCATAAAGGTGGCGCCAAAAAGAGTGTCGGGTCTTGTAGTGAATACGGTTACTGGCTCTTCTCGACCCTCAATCACGAAATCAACGTCAGCGCCATGTGATCGACCAATCCAGTTTCGCTGCATCGACAGAACCTTGGCAGGCCAATTTCCTTCGAGGGTATCTAGATCGTCGAGCAAACGGTCGGCATAGTCAGTCACTTTGAAATACCACTGGGTAAGTGCCTTCTTGGTGACGATGCTGTCACAACGTTCGCACAAACCTTGAACTACCTGCTCATTCGCCAAAACGGTCTGACAACTTGGACACCAGTTCACATTCGAATTCTTGCGATATGCCAAACCCTTGTTGTAGAACTCTAGGAACAACCACTGATTCCAGCGGTAGTAGATCGGGTCTGAAGTTACCAGAACTCGATCCCAGTCAAATGAACAGGCATAGCGGCGCATCGAAGAACGCTGCTGGGCTATGTTGTCGTATGTCCAACCCTTTGGATCAAGCCCACGCTTGATGGCGGCGTTTTCGGCAGGCAAACCGAAGCTATCCCAGCCAATCGGGTGCATTACGTTGAAACCTTTTTGAACCCAGTAACGAGAGATCACATCGCCAAGCGCATACGCCTCGGCGTGCCCCATGTGGAGGTCGCCCGAAGGATAAGGGAACATGTCGAGAACATACTTCTTCGGTCTCTGATCACCTGGTTTTCCAGACGCAAAAGGACGCAATTCATCCCAAACCGGAAGCCACTTTTCTTGGATGGCGGCGACGTCGTATTCGTTCTCGGCAGGCACAGTCGCGTTTTGGTCGGTCATTTACTCACTCTTCATGAAATCGTTGGGAAGAATCCCTTGTAAAGGTTACCAATCAAGCCCAAGGGTCGGGAGCGTTTAGTGCTTTCAACAGAGCTGACGCCTTCAATTTCGTTTCTTCAAGTTCGGCCATCGGATCCGAATCAGAGGTGATTCCACCGCCCACACCGATAGTCGCATTTTGCCCCTCAAAAACGATGCTGCGAATGATCATTCCGAACTCTGCAGAACCATCTACCCCGATGAAACCGGCCACGCCCGAATAGAGGCCGCGATCTCCGGCTTCTAGCTGTTTTATCAACTGCATCGCTCGAATTTTTGGTGCGCCGGTCATGGAGCCGCCTGGAAAAGCAGCTTCTAGGGCGTCGGCAGAGTCATAACCATCTGCCAATTGCGCCGTGACCGTGCTAACCAATTGATGCACGGTTGCATAGGTTTCAATCTGAAACAATTCCGGAACACCAATCGATCCTGGTTTAGCAACTCGACCGAAGTCATTTCGCATCAGGTCGACAATCATAAGATTTTCGGCACGTTCCTTTTCGTTCGCCTCAAGCTCTGCTGCTATTTCGGCATCCTCGTGTGGATCAATTGACCTTGGTCTAGTGCCTTTTATTGGCCTGGTGCTGATTGCGCCCTTTGAGCTGACCGAAATGAACTGCTCGGGTGAACTGGATACGAGTCTCAAGTCACCAAATCGAAAATAACTCGCGTAGGGCGCTGGATTTTGCTCTCGTAGCTGAAGAAAAACATTTAAAGGGTCGACGTTGTGGGTCATCGTAATTTGGTTGGTTAGGCATAACTGATAGACGTCTCCCGCAGCGATGTGCTCGATGACTTTCTTAATCATTTCAAGATAGTCATCAGCATCGTGGCGGAGCGATACCTCACCGACAGAACCCTGTCGGTTCAGATGCCTATAACTGGCAACCTGGCCACCCGAAAGCCCCAATCTGAGCAGTGCGGCTTGATGCCAATGACTGAATTGCTCTTGAGATTCAAATAGTCCAACAAAATAGAGATGTTGCTGATCGTGATCCAAAACAATTGCACGGTCGACTTCAAGAAAGTGAGGCTTCCCCTCGTAGGAAAGTACACCCGCGACACCTGGACGCCAAGCAAATGGCAACTCGAGCTGATTTTCAATCGAGATCAAACTCCGGCGCACGCTTGCAAGGTCTTCAAGGTCGCTGGTGCCGCTTGAGGCGCCAATCACCGAATACCGTTGATTCGGGTGGTGTTCTCGATCTAACCAGAATGCGTGTTCGTCTTTAGAGTGCAACAGAGTGAAGATATCTGGCGCGCTGACCCAGGCGTCTAGTCGGGCTGAGAACAGGCGCATGGGTTCACTCCTTTTCTATATCCTCGTCGTCGATTTTGTAACCGCTTTGTTCCTATCTAGATTAGACGCACGGGCACTTTGAACCAGCGAGGAGGTCTAGAGCATGAGCGAATCCGCCAAGTTCTTTCGCTTTCAATCTGGCGCGCTGGTAGAACAGTCGGAATCAACTGGCGAACCGCAACTGGCAGTTGCCGATTCATGGCTGTCGGTAGACGGAAAAGCGCGTTCACTTCGAGCCCACTTCGATAGGTTCGCAGACTGGACAGCCGAGTCAGCGCCCGAGCTGCTGACTCAGCTACCTGACTTCTTTGAAGCCGTCGAAGATAGCCTGAGGGCGCCTGGCCGCTTGTTTCCGCGAATCGAGTTGCACACAGAAGGTAACAATGGTGCTCAACTCTTTTTGAGAATTCGCGAAGCTCCCGACCAGCTAGGCTCGATCAAGTTGTGGTCCTACCCCCAATCTGATCCGAGGCAGAATCCTTTGATCAAGGGCCCTGACCTTTCACTCTGCCTACAGATGCGACGAAATGCTCAAATGCATGGCGCCGATGAAGCGGTGATCACCGATGCGCGAGGCAACATCCTTGAAGGCGCTTTGAGCGCGATCGTTTGGTGGCAAGACGATGTTCTTTGTGCCCCAGGCGATGAATTGCCTTGGCTTGATTCGATCACCAGGCGCGAGGTTTTTTCGATCGCAGAACAAATGGGAATCAAAACTCGGCTGGTGACTGCCAAACCCGCTGATTTGGTTGGCTTAGAAGTTTGGGCGCTGAGCTCTCTTCAGGGCATTCGGGTTGCCTCAGAGTGGGTTGATCTCGGTGGCCCCTTGGGTAAACCGAAACACTTCGAGTCATTCGAGCGGCGCCTTCGCCTGCTTTCGACAGCCATCTAGTCAAATGCCGAGTGTGGCCCGCTCTAGTGCGAGAATTGGCTCATGAACGACATTCTGGACTGGCTAATCAACACGGTTCAATCGGTCGACCCGGCGCTTCGCAATCTTCTCGCCGGTCTAGCTATCGCGCTCGAGACATCGTTATTTGTCGGCTTGGTGATTCCCGGCGATACGGTGGTTTTGGTTGCTTCTACAGGTGTTCAAAATGCCGGTGACTTTTTCTTTTTGCTGGCCGCAGTTTTGATTGGATCACTGATCGGCGAGAGCCTTGGGTTCTGGATCGGCCGGTTCTTTGGCGAACGCATCCGTGCCAGCAAGCTCGGCAAGCGACTTGGTGAGGCCAACTGGGCTCTGGCCGACCGCTTTGTTGAACGACGTGGTGGGTTAGCCGTTGCGATATCGAGATTTTTGCCGATCTTGCACTCACTAGTTCCGGTTGCCTCGGGAATGACCCGGATGCGATATCGAGAATTTATCGTTTGGACTTTTGGAGCCTGCGCGATTTGGGCTTCTGCCTACGTTGGCATCGGTTACCTAGCTCGCGGTGCCTACGAGCAAATAGCCGGAAACCTAAAATGGGGCGGATTTGTCTTTGTGGCAATCATTTTGATTTTCATGGTGATTATTCACTTTGGAAAGCAACGCCTCGAGATTGCCGCTGAAAAACTAGCCAAACCCGATAGCGAATAGAAGCCGAAAGTCTAGATCATGTGCGGAAGATTTGTTGTAGCCAGAACCGTTGGCGAGATTCAAACTATTTTTGAAGTAGATGAAATCATCGGCGACGTTCCGGGCACTTCATACAACGTGGCACCCACTCAACAAATCGCCATGATCGTAGATCGATCTTTTGAAAAAGACGAAAATGGTGCGCCGGTGGGCGAACTCAGCCGAGAAATTCATTCTGCTCGCTGGGGTTTGGTGCCCCGATGGTCGAAAGGGCCAGCTGAGGGCGCTCCGCTGATCAACGGTCGCATCGAGTCGTTGCTCGAAAAGCCATCATTCAAAGATTCGGTGGTGCGCCGCCGCTGTGTCATCCCGGCTTCTGGCTATTACGAATGGCAGGTTGCCTCCGACGGCACCAAGCAGCCTTTTTACATAAATGCAGGCACGGATGGCATGTTCGCTTTAGCAGGCTTGTATGAATGGTGGGCAGACCCGAGTAAAGCCGCCAATGACCCGTCCCGTTGGCTGCTGTCGGCAACTACTCTTACCAAGGCTTCGTGCCCAGAATTGGCTCACATTCACGACAGAAACCCGGTGTTGCTATCTGCCGACACCTTTGACGCCTGGCTTGACCCTCACATCGAGGGTGACCAAGACCTTCTCGATGCGATCGCTATCGACTCGGATTTGGTGGCCGGCGAAGCAGAGTTCTTTGCAGTTGGCGCCGAAGTAGGCCAGGTTCGCAACAACTCGGAATCTCTAATCAAAGCTCTCTAGACACGCCCGAAACGCATAGTTCGACTCCAAAAATTTGAAATGTCGGTGGCTTTCCATACACTCTTAACATTCGAACAAATGTTCGAATAACTACTAGAGGGTTAGGGGTGCGGTCATGCTGCGCGTTGATGAAAGAGTTGAGGTTTCGGTCGATCGAGTTGGAGAACCGATTGGCTTTTGGTGGCGCGGTGCCGGCTATTTAGTGAAGTCAAAACCAATCCGCTGGTTTGCTCGTCGCGAATGGTGGATCGAAGCAGCAAGGGTGCAACGCGGCATTGGCGCCGGTGTTCTTGAGGTAGAAATGTGGCGAATGAGCGCATCCAGCAACAACAAAGACAAAGCTCAATACGAACTGGTGCACACGCTAGACACCTCTGGCGGTCAAAAGCACATCTGGCGACTCGTCAGGGTTTACGACTAATCGAATCATGTCTGGTTTTATTCACCTCAATGTAGCCTCGGCATTCTCGGGCCACTTCGGCGTGACCAGACCCGAGCGAATGGTCGAGGCGGCTGCAGCTCAGGGCGTTCAGGCCGCTGCAATCACCGACCGAGATGGCCTCTATGGCGCGGTCAAGCACATTGGCGCCTGCCTGCAATTGGGCATCTCCCCCATCGTCGGAGTAAACCTTGCGGTTTTGGATGACTCTGGCAATCAGCTGGGTCGATGCGTCATTCTGGCTCACGGCAATAACGGCGGTTTAGGTTGGGCCAAACTTTGCAAAATAGTCTCTGTTGCACACGCTCTACCTAAAGCGATCAAAAAGCAGGTTGGCATTGCTAGAAGCGCATTGGCCGATTTGCTGCGCGACGAAGGCGGCTGCACGGTGCTACTAGGCCCAGACAGCGATGTTGGGCTCGAAGTT
>JACCDQ011903181.1_pt1 | contig 23019 bp, 16 predicted proteins | sample 7446031 | NCBI WGS metagenome assembly JACCDQ01 (sample SAMN15323442, study PRJNA562643) | freshwater metagenome | isolation source: river surface water | place: USA:Blue River Watershed | collected 2017-08-17 | reverse complement strand
TTAAACGAAAAAAGACCCGAAGGTCTTGGTCGTTTTTGTAGCGAGGGCGGGACTTGAACCCGCGACACCACGATTATGAGTCGTGTGCTCTAACCACCTGAGCTACCCCGCCGCTTGCCACTACCAAAAGTTATTGGACTGGCGGATGAAAAACCTTGCGGCATTTTCGAGCCCCGAGCCAGGATTGAACTGGCGACCCCTTCCTTACCATGGAAGTGCTCTACCACTGAGCTATCGGGGCGTTGTGCAAAGGCTTCTAGCGCCAGGCACCAGAAGACTTTATCACTTTTATTTGGTGGCTGGCAAACGCCAAACGTTAAAACTCAACTTTTCGCCGGCAAATTTGGCATTTTTCTTGCCCAATTCGATGGTTGAGCCACCGTAAATGTTGACTGCATCGGCAATGCCAAAGACAGCGTCTTTGGCGATCTTGATTTCTTTGTCACGACCACGGGTCGCCAAAACCAAAACCGATTGTTTTTTGTGCTCACGCACAAACAGCACGGCCTCGGCCGAAGCGTAAAGGAAGCGCATCGAACCGCTCACTAGAGCCGGGTTTGCCTTTCGAAGTGCAGCCAGCTCGGCATACATGTCAATCAGACTTGGGTCGTGTGGGCGTTCGTTGTTCCAAGGCAACGGAGTGCGCGAGTTTTCACCGTTCCAACCATCGAGACCGAACTCGTCGCCGGCCCAAATAACTGGAATACCCGGGAAGGTGAACTGCATTCCGGCGGCAACACGTTGGGCTCCCTTGATTGCGAAAGTCTTGAATCGAGGGATGTCGTGAGTATCGAGTGGATTCATGTTGTGCAGGCGAACATGCCATGGGAATCCGTTGATGAACTGGCGATAGCTGGTTACCAGGTCAACGCCGTCGGCCTTGTAGTTGCCGTCCCACTCCATGTAGCCGGGCTTGCCCTTTGACTTGGTGTTGTAGAACCAACGCCAAACCGGCTTGGTGAAGTTGCTGTAAGTCATGGCACCCTGCCAGCCGTCACCCTGAACGTGATAGGCAGCATCGCTGGTGTATTCACCCAGCATGATGGTGTCGGGGTTGACCGAAACCATGGTGTTGCGAATGGTCTTGGCTACGTCGTCGTAAAGGTCTTCATCACGGATGCGGCCAGTCATGTTGGCAACATCGATGCGCCAACCATCGAAACCGTATGGAGCCTTTAGCCACTTGGCAACCACCGAAGTTTTACCCTCGATGAATCGCTTGCGCAATTCTGCTGACTTCCAGTTGAACTTAGGGAGGCTAGCCACACCGAACCAAGAGTCATACTTGGTGTTTTTTTCGGTGAAGTAATAGAAATCACTTTCGGGCGCGCTCGGGTTTTTGTAAGCCGCTTTGAACCATTCATGGGCATCGCCCGAGTGGTTGCTGGTTAGGTCACCAATGATTTTGAAGCCCATTTTGTGGGCCTCTTCGATCAGAGCCTGCAGAGCCTTGTTGCCACCGAGAACCGGGTCGACCTGGTTGAACGAGCTGGCGTCGTAACGGTGGTTTGAGCGACCCGGAAAAATCGGGGTCAAGTAAAGCATGGTCACGCCGAGTTTCTTGAGGTGATCTAGGTGCTCGATTACGCCCCAAAGGTCGCCGCCAAAGAACTGTTCACCCGTGCCGGGGCCAGAACCGATGACTGCGTCGCCCCATTCGGCTGGTTGCGCCCACTCAGGCGCCTTGTGCTTGTCGGCCTGCGCTGAACGCGCAAATCGATCCGGGAAGATCTGGTACATGATGGTGCCGGCTCCCCAAGAGGGCGCCGACGAGAAGGTGTTGATGCGGAAGTCGTTGATGTCGGCTGGGTTCAAGCGCCAAAGACCGAGACCATTTAGCCAGAGAACTTCGCCATAATCGAGAGTGATCATGAAGCGGTAGTGCATCTTGGGGTTGTGCATTACAAAAGATGCTTCAAACCAAGACCACTCGCCCTCGCGACGAATCAACTTAGCCGGCGGCGAAGGAAACGCCTCACCGCTTTCGCTGTATCGAACGCGAACCTCTTTGACTGAGCCAAGGGCACTGTGAATTCGCACACGAACTTTGACGGTGTCGAGCAGCGCCGGCTTTTGGTTCAGCACATAAAGTTCAGAGCCGTCGTGAAACGGTTGCAACGAAACAGGCAAGTTCTTCATGTGCCAAACCTAACGGTAAGAAGTTTCGGGTTGATTAACCCTTTACAGCTCCACCAACGAGACCAGAGATGATGAATCGCTGCAGACCAATAAACAGTGCAACGATGGGCGCAGCCGAAAGCACGGCGCCTGCCGAGAACATAGCCCAGTTCTTTGAGTGCGGGTCATCGATCAGGGTTCCAAGACCAACGGCCAGGGTGTACTGCTCTGACTTGTTGAACACAATCGAAGCAAGGATGAAGTCGCTCGAGGTGCCGATGAACGAGAGCAAGGCCATAACCGCAAGAATCGGGGCAACCAAGCGAAGAATGATGGTGAAGAAGATCTGGGTGTGGGTCGCACCATCGATCTTTGCCGCCTCATCGATCTCTTTCGGAACCGTGTTGAAGAAGCCATACATGAGGTAGGTGCCGCCACCGAGTGAGCCACCCAGGTAAACCAGAATCAGACCCCACTGGGTGCCAAGACCAATCGCCGGGATGTAGTCGGTTAGCGCGCTCAAGATACCGAAGATTGCCACCAAACCGAGGATCGATGGGAACATCTGAATCAGGATCAGCGAGAGCAGACCCGCACGACGACCCTGAAAACGCAGACGTGAGAAGGCGTAGGCCGCACAAGCGCTCAAGAAAACGCTGCCGATCGAAGTCACCGAAGCAATAAAGATGGTGTTTCCGGCCCAACGCAAGAACTCGTTGTTCGGGTCAACCAACTCCTGGTAGTTCATGAAGGTGATTTGACCGAAGAGAGTGCCGTTCGAGATGCCACCCATGTCGGTGAGCGAAGTCGAGATGATGTAGAGGATCGGGAACAGTGAGTACACGACCACTACGAGTCCGACAATGTGCTTCCAGCCCAGCTGCTTGAACCAGCGGCCAAAGCTCTGCTTGCGACGTTCAGGAATGATGAGTTCAGACATTTAAACCAAGTCCTCCAGTGCACGGGTACGGCGGAAGGTGACGTACGAAATCGAACCGACGATCAAGAAGATCAGGATTGAGAATGCGCTGGCTAGACCGTAGTCAGCACCAACACCGCCACCGAAGGCGAGCTTGTAGACGAAGGTGATCAGGATGTCTGTTCCACCCGCATCTAGCCTCAACGTTGGGTCACCACCCGGCCCACCACCGGTGAGCAGATAGATGATGGTGAAGTTGTTGAAGTTGTAGGCAAACGATGAAATCAACAGCGGGGCCAACGAAACAAGAAGCAACGGCAACTTGATCAAGCGGAACTGCTGCCAAGGGCTCGCCCCGTCGATGGTGGCCGACTCGGTCAACTCACCAGGAATTGCCTGCAGCGCACCGGTTGAAATCAAGAACATGTAAGGGAAGCCGAGCCATAGGTTGACCAAAAGCACTGCCCAACGAGCCGGCCCAACTTCTTCTAGCCAAGGGATGCCGTTTTCAGTTCCCAGACCAAGAATCGTCTGGTTGATGAAACCGTGCTCCTTTTGGAACATACCCTTCCAGACATAGGCCGAAAGGAAAGCTGGGAAGGCATAAGGCAAAATCATGATCGCGCGATAGATCTTTTTGCCGCGAAGGCGCTCATCGTTGAAAAGAAGAGCCAGCGCCAGACCGACAATGAAGGTGCTGACCACCGAGCCGATGGCGAACATGAAGGTCCAGAGCAGGATGCCGAGCAATGGGCCACGAAGTTCTTCGTCGCCAAAGATGCGAGCGAAGTTGTTGAAGCCGACCATTACCTGCCAACCGACATCAAAGCGCTCGCCAGTCTCTGCCGATTCAAAGAATCCAGTTGACTGGTTGGCCTTGAAGACAACGCCGTCGCTGAGGCGGGTAATCGAGTCGGTTGCCTTGTCGTAAACGGCGTCGAACTTGTTGAGTTCGGCAGTCATACCGTCGGGGGTTAGCAAGAAGCCATCTGTGTTGATGTCGGCACCCACCGGAACCTTCATTGCTGAAATCTGTTCACCCTTGGCCGAGATCTCTTCGTCGGTTAGGCGGGTGTAGCCGTTGAGTGATTCGGCGAGACCGTCTTCGCCGACCTTTAGGCCTGGGTCTGCGGTGACTTCACGGAATGGGTCGGCTTTGTAGTCTGCGCCACCAACATAAACCTTCGAGGTTTCGAAGTCGGTGACTAGAAATTCGAGTGCGCCATCTGCGTTTTTGACAACTTTTAGGTCGTAGGTTGAAGCGCCTTCAACTGGCACGACAGCACTTTGGGTGATTGCATCAAGAGCAGACTCTTGGCTGCCGTTGTGCAACGATCCGTAGTTGGTGAAAGCGATAAAACCGCTGAAGAAAACCACGTAAACCTGGAAAGCCAACAGGAACAGAACGCCTGGGGCTAGGTACTTGGCAGGCAGACCGCCTGGACGCAAGTAGATGTAGTTGACGATTAGGGTTACTGCGACGACCAGAGCTGTGAAGCCCCACTCCTCTTTCATGATCAACATCATGGCCAGGAACAAGGCGCCTGCATCGAGAAGACCAAGCATCGCAATCTTGATCAGCGTGCCTTTGAGGCTAGGTGAGCCACCTTCTTGAAGCTTCTTTTGAGCCTTGGCGCGAGCCTTTAGGGCCTTCTGGTCTGTCATCGGGTCGACGGTGGTCATGCTATTTCCTTTGGCCGCGTGGGTGGTCGGGCTAATTTGCTGCTTTGGAGCTTTTGTTGTTTTGGTGATTAGAAAACTGGGTCGGAGCACCAGTTAGATACTCCGACCCAGTCATTTGTAACTAAGGGTTACTTGCTCTCGTTCACTACTGACTGAGCAACACCAATTGCCTTCTTGAAGAAGGTAGCTGCGTCACCGGTGTACTTGCCCGATAGAACTGCAGCCTCTGCGCGGCCAACCTTGTCCCATACGGTGTCCATGAACACGAATGATGGCATTGGGTAAGCGTTCTGACCAGCTACACCGAAGCCCTTTAGACCAGCGTCGGTAACCTTTGCAAGTGCATCGGTGTTAGCAGGAATGGTGTTTGCCTTCTTGTAGAAAGCAAGCTGAGCCTCGCCGGTTGCGATGTAAGCAAGAACCTTACCTACTGCAAGAGCGTTAGCCTGCTTGGCAACCTTTACAGACTTCCAAACACCGTAAACACCTGAGAACTGGTGAACAGTCTGGCCACCAGCTGAAGGAATGACGGTTACGCCGATCTCTGCCTTGGTTAGAGCCTTAGCTGAACAACCTGAGATGGTGTCCTGGCCGTGGTTGTACATCCATGGGCCTGAGATGACGTAGTCACCCTTCTGAAGTGCACAAGCCTTCTGGTCCCAGCCGTCGGTTGGACGGTGGATCTTCTTGCCTGAGGTGGTTAGCCACTTGGTGTAAGCGCCAGCCTGTGCTGAGTCGTAGCCAAGGTCCTTGGTCCATGAGCCGTTGTTGCGCTCGAACAGGGTTAGGCCGAATGACGAAGCGATTGATGAGAAGTGGTAAGGGTCACCCTTGACGGTGTCGTGGGTGATGCTTAGGCCAGCGTCTAGAAGCTGCTCGAAGGTCATGCCCTTCGGGTCCTTGCTGTCGCGCTTGTTCCAAAGAAGAGCAATGTTCTCGGTCCAGGTTGGAACACCGTATAGCTTGCCGTTGACCTGGAAACCAGACTGAACAGCGGTTGAGAACTTCTTAGCTGAAGCACCTAGTGAAACTGGAGCAACAACACCAGCGCCTACTAGCTGGCCAGTCCAGTCGTGAGCACCGATCATTAGGTCTGGGCCCTTGCCGGTTGGAACAGCTGAGATGAAGTTGTCACGAAGGTTGGTTGGCTTGGCAACGACGTTAACGGTTAGACCGTTCTTCTTGCCAAATGCAACTAGAGCTGCGGTGATTGGGTTTTCTGCTGCGGTCTTTGAACCGGTCCAGACAGTAACGGTCTTTGCGTCTGCTGCTGATGCTGGTGCAATGCCGGTGGTCAGCATCGCAGCGCTAGCTGCAACCGCGATTGCAGCTGCAATGCTGCTCTTGCGAATCTTCATTTGTAACCTTTCTAGCTACCTAGTAGAGAAGGACTTGCAATCAAGTCCTACCCATCACACAACTTGTAAGCGCTTACAGACAAACTCAATCTGCGCTATTTTGGTAACGAATTTATCACGGTTTGGTAACACCCCCTCATGCAAACGCTTACATCGAAATTTGAACCGATTCAATGTGGAATTCGCCTCGAATTCACCTAAGTTATAGACATGTCAAAAAACGAATTCTTGTACGAAACCATCCCGAATGCGGAGTGGTGGAGATCGTCTGTCATCTATCAGATTTACCCTCGAAGCTTCGCCGATGGCAATGGTGACGGGATGGGTGACCTAAAAGGCATTACCGAGAAGCTGCCCTACCTGGCCGACCTCGGGGTCGACGCAATCTGGTGCTCACCATTCTTCAAGTCGCCTCAAAAGGATGCCGGCTACGATGTCTCGGACTACAAAGACATCGACCCTCTTTTCGGAGATTTACAGGACTTTGACACCCTTGTAAGCGCTTCCAAAAAACTCGGAATTAAGGTCATCGTTGACCTCGTTCCTAACCACTCTTCAGACCAGCACGAGCTTTTTCAGGCCGCGCTTGCTGCCCCCGAGGGCTCGCCAGAGCGTGCCATGTATATCTTCAGAGATGGCAAGGGCGAGAACGGCGAACTGCCACCTAACAACTGGCCATCTGTGTTTGGCGGAAACGCCTGGACCCGAACCACAAACGCCGATGGAACCCCCGGCCAGTGGTACCTGCACATCTTCGACTCAAGCCAGCCGGACTTTGACTGGACCAACCCTGCAGTTCTGGACATGTTTGACGACGTGCTTCGTTTCTGGCTAGACCGCGGAGCAGCAGGTTTCCGAATCGACGTGGCTCACGGCATGATCAAGCGCGCCGGCCTACCTGACATCGAAGTAATTGACACCACCATGGGTGGCGCCAAGGCCAAAGATGAAAAAGACATGACCTTTGCCGAGATCGAAGCTTTCAACCCATACTGGGGTCAGCCTGAGGTTCACCCGATCATTCGTCGCTGGCGCAAAGTGCTCGACGAGTACGATGACCGCCTAATGGCGGCCGAAGCGTGGCTTGGCCCACTTGATCGCATGGCCAACTGGGTTCGCCCAGATGAGTACCACCAGGCCTTCAACTTTGGCTACCTGGGCTGCCCTTGGAGCAAGGCTGAGATGACCGAGGTGATTAACGAATCTCTTCGAGCATTTGGCAAGGTTGGCGCGCCAAGCACCTGGGTGCTTTCGAACCACGATGTGATTCGTCACGCCACTCGTTTTGCCTATGAGCCAGACATGCTGCCTCCTCAGGGCGATGGTATTGGCCCAGACTTCCCTCAGCCAGACGAGGCCAAGGGTCTACGTCGTGCACGTGCGGCGAGCGCTTTCATGCTCGGCCTGCCAGGAGGCGCCTACATCTATCAGGGTGAAGAACTTGGCCTGCCAGAGCACACCACTCTCGGCGGCGCCTATCGCCAAGACCCAACCTATGCTCGCACCCAGGGCAAGCGCGTTGGTCGCGATGGTTGCCGCGTTCCGTTGCCTTGGGTTTCAAAGGCCAACGAATCAAACGGCTTCTCTTCGACCGGTCAATCTTGGTTGCCACAGCCTTCTAGCTATGCGCGTTACGCACGCGACCTTCAAGACGGCGTAGCAGGTTCAACCCTCGAGGTTTACAAGCGAGTGCTCAAGGTTCGCAAGCAGTTCAACCTGGGTGCCGGCAACTTTAAGTGGGCGCCTGAATTCATGGATGAAACCACCCTCGCCTTTATAAACAACGGCGTGCTGGTTCTGTCTAACTTCGAGGGCGACCCCGTGGTTATACCTGCCGGCGAAATTCTGGCCACCACCCAGGCAGATCTGACCATCGAGGGCGAACTAGAACATGACCAGACAGTTTGGATCAAGCTCTAAAATTTGAGCATGACTTTCGACCTTTCGACCGCGTCCCGTCACCTACCTAGCGAAAGCAAGGAATGGTGGCGGGCCGCCGTCATTTATCAGGTTTATCCGCGATCGTTTAGCGACTCAAACGGCGATGGCATCGGTGACCTGCCGGGCATCACCGCAAGGCTCGAATCACTCGCTGCTCTGGGCATCGATGCGGTCTGGCTGTCGCCATTCATGCGCTCACCGCAAAAAGACGCCGGCTATGACGTGAGCGATTACAAAGATGTTGACCCACTGTTCGGAACCTTGGCCGACTTCGACGCGATGGTTGCTCGAGCCCACGAACTTGGCCTGCGCATTCTGGTTGACCTCGTGCCCAACCACACCAGCGACCAGCACCAGTGGTTCAAGGATGCACTCATCGAAATCGAGGGTTCTGCGGAACGCGATTTTTATCACTTCAAGGATGGCCGAGGCGAGAACGGCGAGCTTCCTCCGAACAACTGGCTCAGTTTGTTTGGCGGCCCAGCTTGGACTCGCATCACCAACCCTGACGGCACCCCCGGCCAATGGTATTTGCACCTGTTTGACTCAAGCCAGCCAGACCTGAACTGGGCAAACCCAAAGGTTCAAGAGGCGTTCGAAGACATCCTGCGTTTTTGGCTCGACCGCGGCGTTGACGGGTTCCGCGTTGACCAGCCACACGCAATGGCCAAGGCCGCTGGCCTACCAGACCACCCAGATGTTGAGCGCGCCGGTGCGGGCTTTATCGAGGGCGAAGCCAGCCCACCGATGTGGTTCCAAGAAGAGGTTCACCCGATCTTCCGCAAGTGGCGCCAGATTCTTGACAGCTACGAAGGTGACCGCGCGATGTGCGGCGAGGCATACGTGTTGCCACTTTCGTTCATGGCCAAGTGGGTGCGTCACGACGAGTTCAACCAGACCTTCAACTTCAGATTCTTGAACAGCGACTGGAATGCCAAGACACTGTTCGACAACATCAACGAGAGCTTTGAAGCGTTCGATGGCGTTGGCGCACCGAGCACCTGGGTGCTGAACAACCACGATGTCTTGCGCCACGCTAGCCGCTTTGGTGGGCTAAAAATCAAGCCGACCGACAGCGATGGCGTTGGGCCAAGCGACCCTCAGCCTGATCGCGAACTCGGTCTGCGCCGTGCTCGCGGCGCAACCCTGATGATGCTGGCGCTGCCTGGTTCGTCATACCTCTACCAGGGTGAAGAACTTGGCCTGCCTGAGCACACCACCCTAGCGCCAGAGTTTCGTCAAGACCCAACCTTTGCTCGCACCAAAGGTGCACGAGTTGGCCGCGATGGCTGTCGTGTGCCACTGCCATGGGAGGCCGGGGTTGGCGATGCTAACGGTTTCAACCAGACCGGAAAATCTTGGTTGCCGCAGCCAGAAATTTATGCCGAGTACTCGCGCGACCAGCAAGAGGGCATTGAGGGCTCAACCCTCGAGCTCTACAAGCATGCTTTGAAACTGCGCAAGCAATTAGCGTTAGGCGAAGGCAGCTTCGAGTGGGTCGACGAGTTCGTCGGCGATAACTCACTCGGTTTCCGCAACGGCGACATCCTTGTGGTTCACAACTTTGGCCACACGCCAATTGCTCTGCCGGCCGGCGAAATTATTGCCTCTAGCTTGCACGGTATGCGCGAGGGTCACGACCTAGTGGCCGACCAAACCGTTTGGATTCGCACCAAATAACTAGCCAAAACGAAACCCCTCTCGAACTAATCGGGAGGGGTTTCGTTTTCGGGGTTTGTTTATGGTTTGTAGTTGCGCGAAGGCAACCAGAACTTGTTGCCGGTCATAAAGGCCAGCGCTGGCACGATCACGGTTCGAACCAGCAGGGTGTCGAGAAGCACACCGATGCAGACGATGACACCGATTTGAGCCAGGGCCACTAGCGGCAGCACACCCAGAACGGCGAACACAGCGGCAAGCAAAATACCCGCGCTAGTGATTACGCCGCCGGTCGAGCTGAGCGCCTTGATCATGCCCTTCTTGGTGCCAAGGTGGGCCGCTTCTTCTTTGGCTCTGGTGACCAAGAAGATGTTGTAGTCAACACCCAGGGCTACTAGGAACAAGAAGCTGTAGAGGAACACGCTTAGGTCGAGAGCCGGGAAACCGAAGACATTCACGAACAGGTACCAACCGGCACCCATCGATGCGAAGAATGATGCAACCACGGTGAGTAGCAGCAAGACTGGTGCGACCAGCGAGCGAAGCAATAGCACGAGCACTAGGAAGACCAGGATGAGGATCAGCGGAATCACAATCATCTGGTCGTGGGCATAGGCGTCTTTGACGTCTAGGGCCTGAGCGTCTTGGCCACCGACCAGTGCATCGGCACCCTCAACCTCGTGCACCGCGGTGCGAAGCAGTTTGATGGTTGCGTAGGCCTCATCCGACTGGCTCTCGGCATCTAGAACAACTTCGATCTTTGAGATCGAGTCATTTGCCGAAGCCACCTTTGCCGAGTCGACGCCATCAACTGCAGTGGCAGCGGTGATTACATCCTGGGCCTTTGAATTGTTGGCGATAACGATGGTCGGGGTGGTGCTGCCGGCGGCGAATGCGTCTGCCAAAACCTGCTGGCCAACCACGGCCTCTGGGGTCTTTAAGAATCGGTCGGTTGATGAAAGACCAACCTGGATGCCACTTGCGCCGGTGGCTAGAGCCGCAAGGATGACGAAGCCGGCGATCGAAACGGGAATCGGGTTCTTGCTAACACCCTTGCCAAGCTTGGCCCAAAGACCGGTGTCACTCTTGTTGCGACCGCCAAGCTTTGGAGTGATTGGCCAGAAGACCCAACGAGGGAAAACCACTAGAGCCGCAGGCAAAACCACGAGCGCAGAAATCATTGCAATCACGATTCCGGTGGCACAAACGATTCCCAGCGAACGGTTGCCCTCGAGGGCAGCGAAGCTGAGGGTTAGAAGCGCCAGGGTAACGGTTGAACCCGAGGCGATGATGGCTGGGCCAGCACCGCGAAGCGCCTTGCGCATTGCCTCGTTGCGGCTTTCGACCGCCAAAAGCTCTTCGCGGTAACGAGCGATTAGCAACAACGCATAGTTGGTGCCGGCACCAAAGACCAGCACCGACAGAATTCCGGTCACCGATGCATCCGGGGTGATGTCAAACCAGCCCGCGACGTTCGGTGCTAACTTAGCCGCCATCTGGTCAGCAACACCAACCACGGCTAGTGGCACGATCCAAAGAATTGGGCTGCGGTAGGTGATGAGCAGAAGAACAATAACGACCGAACCGGTTGCCGCTAGCAGCAGTCCGTCCGCTCCGGCAAATACGCCAGCGATGTCGGCCTGAAAGCCCTCGGGGCCAGTTACATACGCGGTTAGGCCAGCGGGCATGCCTTCTTTGGCAACTGCGCGAAGTTCTTTGACTCGCTCGGTGATGACCTCGGTGGCGTCTGACTTTTCGAGAGGAACCGTGATCACTGCGGTTGCCCCATCGTTGCTCAGCTGGGCTGGTGGAACGAACTTTTTGCCCTGAACCTCAAGGTTGGTGAACTCGGTGAATTTGGCGTTTGCACCGCCGGTGAACATCTGTGATTGCTGGTCAAAGGTGCCCTGCACCCAAAGCTTTTGCTCAGCGGTCATGGCCTTTTCGGCGGCATAAACGATCACGGCCGCGGTTGAGTCGGCACCAGGCAGATCAGCGAGCTTCTCATTGACGATCACCGACTCGGTGGTGTCTGGCAAGCCGATGCCCGGGTTGGTTTCGCTGCTCTTTGCGGCCAGCGGGCCGAAGGCCAAACCTGCGAACACCAGGCCGATTAGCAGTGTTACCCAAGCGCTCTTGCGACCGGTGATGAAATTGATAATTGCGTTCACAGTGTTACCCCTTTGTAGCGAAACTTATTTAGTCAAAGCGTCTCGCCCTCGACTCTATTCCTGAGTCTAACTAGTGCTGCTACAGAACGGCCGAGCTAGCCTTGGGCGCCTGAATCAAAGCCGATATTGGCAGGCCGGCAGCACCCTTGATGATTTGGGTTGATCCGAGCTCTGCTCGCATGATCTTGAGGTTTTCTGCAGGCGCTCCAAGGATGCGCTCGAGCGCAAAACTGGTGACCACTTCTTCGGCCTGGGCAAAAATGCTGCCTAGAAAACCACCAAGCAAAATTACTTGCGGGTTGAAGATGTTAGCGAAGCTGCTGATTGCTGCACCAAGCAGGCGGCACTGATTTTCTAGTGCCTCGGCAGAAGCTGGTGGCGAAGACTCGGAGTCACCTCGATCGAGCGCGGCTTCGAGTGTGCCGTGGAATCCCGAGTAGTCCTCGCGGCTCGAATCTGAGAGAACGACGTGCCCGAGCTCGCCCGCATATCCGGCAGCCCCTCGAAGCAACTCGCCGCGCACAATCACGCCACCACCAATTCCGCTGGTGCCGCCATAGAGATAAACGACCTCGTCATAGCCCTTGGCGGCGCCAAACGCGTGCTCGGCGGTGGCGCCCAAGCTGGCATTGTTGCCAAGAAAAACCGGCATCCCAGTTGCCGCCTCAAGCATGCTGGCGAAGGGAACCTCGACCCATTGAAGGTGAGGCGCCAATCGAACCTGACCATCGGCAACTCGCACCTGGCCTGGCACCGCAACGCCGATACCCGCGATGCGAAGCGTGTCACCCTGCGCAGACTTTAGGTTCGAAATCGCATCCTTGATTTGAGCGATGATGCTCTCGGGTGCCGGCAACTCGGGAGTTGCGATTCGATGACTGGCAATGATTTCGCCTCGCAACGAAACCAGGCAAACATCGGTAAAGCTCGACTCGACGTTGACGCCGAACACGGCTACCTCGCTCGAAAGCGAAGCAACGAAAGATGGACGACCTTTATTCGGGGTTTCATCCGGCGAGGTTTCGCTAACCAAGCCGAGTGCCTGAAGTTCGGTCATCAGCACCGAAATGGTCGAGCGATTTAGCCCGCTGAGTTCGACCAGTTCAGATCGAGTGAGGCTTTTGCTTTGACTGAGCAGGGTCAAAATGGCGGCCAAATTGTGCTCGCGCACCTGATCGTTGTTTCGACCGAGGGTTTGCGAGGTCACCGAAATCTTTGGCGCGCTCGTTTTCATGTTGACAGAATACCGCAGTTGCCCTATTTTGTTCTTGACCAGAACAAAATCAAACTAAGGATGAATTCAATGTCGAACTTGACCCCTACCCGTGCTGACAAATTCTCATTCGGCCTCTGGACTATCGGCTGGGCAGCGCAGGATCAGTTCGGTGGACCGACTCGCCGCAACCTGGATGTTGTCGAAGCAGTCGAGAAGCTTTCGGAGCTTGGCGCATACGGCCTAACATTTCACGACGACGACCTGTTTGCATTTGGCAGCACCGATGCCGAGCGTCAGACCCAGATTGATCGCCTGAAGAAGGCCCTTGCCGACACCGGCCTTATCATTCCGATGATCACCACCAACCTGTTCAGCCATCCAGTCTTTAAAGACGGCGGATTCACCAGCAACGACCGTGGCGTTCGCCGCTTCGCTTTGCGCAAGGCTCTTCGCAACCTCGACCTTGCCGCCGAGATGGGCGCCAAGACCTTCGTTATGTGGGGTGGCCGTGAAGGTGCCGAATACGACTCAGCTAAAGACATCGGTGGCGCACTGCAGCGCTACCGCGAGGGCGTCAACCTGATGACCTCTTATGTAAAAGACAAGGGCTACGACATTCGCTTCGCGATTGAGCCAAAGCCAAACGAGCCACGCGGCGATATCTTGTTGCCTACCGTTGGCCACGCGATGGCATTCATCAACACCCTCGAACACCCAGAGCTTGTTGGCCTAAACCCAGAGACCGGCCATGAGCAGATGGCCGGCCTGAACTTCACTGCTGGCATTGCCCAGGCAATCGAGCACGGCAAGCTGTATCACATCGACCTAAACGGCCAGAAGGGCATCAAGTTCGACCAAGACCTAGTCTTTGGCCACGGCGACATCTTGAACGCCTTCTCACTGGTTGACCTGCTCGAATTTGGCGGCCCTAACGGCGGCCGCGCTTATGACGGCCCTCGCCACTTTGACTACAAGCCAAGCCGCACCGAAGACTTCAACGGCGTATGGGAATCAGCTGCCGCAAACATGCGCATGTACCTGCTTCTAAAGCAGCGCGCAGCTGCGTTCCGCGCCGACCCAGAGGTCAAGGCCGCGCTCGAAGCCTCTCGCGTTGCCGAGATTCACACAACCACCCTCGCGGCAGGCGAGACCTACAACGACCTACTTGCTGACAAGGCTTCGTATGAAGACTTCGATGCCGACTCATACTTTGACGGTCGCGGTTTTGGTTTTGTGAAGCTAAACCAGTTGGCGATTGAGCACCTAATGGGCGCACGCTAAAAAATGACTCTGGTTGCCGGGGTCGACTCATCGACTCAAAGCTGCAAGGTAGTTATTCGCAACGCCGAGACGGGCGAGCTGGTTCGCGAAGGTCGAGCCAGCCACCCGAACGGAACCGAAGTTGACCCGGCACACTGGTGGTCGGCCCTAAAAGAGGCAATTGCTGCCGCTGGTGGGCTTGACGATGTCGCAGCGATCTCGATCGGCGGCCAGCAGCACGGCATGGTTGTGCTCGACGCTGACGGCAAGGTGATTAGACCTGCCCTGCTTTGGAACGACACTCGAAGCTCGGCCGAAGCCGAAGAGTTGGTCGAGCATTTCGGCGCGGCCTACCTGGTTGAAAACACCGGCTCACTGCCCGTTGCCGCATTCACCTCGGCCAAGTTGCTTTGGCTCAAGAATCACGAACCGGCAAATGCTGCAAAGGTGGCGGCTGTCGCACTGCCACACGATTGGCTGACCTGGCGCTTGGCAGGCTTCGGGCCAACCGGTGCCACTGAAAAGGGGCCTGACTTTGGCGCCTTGGTGACCGACCGATCGGATGCCAGCGGCACCGGCTATTTCAACTCGCAAACCAACACCTATTGCGACGAGATTTTGGAATATGCCCTTGGCCATGTGCCAGCCTTGCCTCGAGTAGTCGCGACTGGCGAGATTGCTCTCGAAACCCTGGGTGGAGTCAAGATTGCCTGTGGCGCCGGCGACAACGCTGCTGCAGCCTTTGGTCTTGGCGCTAGCGCCGGTGACGTAATCGTTTCGCTTGGCACTAGCGGCACGGTTTTCTCGGTCTCAGCAACCAGCACGGCCGATGCCACTGGAACAATTGCGGGTTTTGCAAGCGCATCGAACAACTTCTTGCCTTTGGTTTGCACCTTGAACGCGGCTCGCGTGCTCGACTCGATCAGCACCCTTCTCGAGGTGTCGCACGCCGAACTCAGCGACCTTGCACTGTCGGCTAAGCCAGGTGCTGATGGCGTGGTTTTGGTGCCTTACTTTGAAGGCGAGCGCACTCCGAACCTGCCAGATGCAAAGGCATCGATCACTGGCCTAACGTTGGCAAACAACACCCGCGAAAACCTTGCTCGAGCGGCGATCGAGGGCATGCTCTGTGGATTGAATGCAGGTCTTGACGCGCTGCTTGCCGCCGGCGTTCAGTGCAAGCGAATCATTTTGGTTGGTGGCGCTGCAACCAGCCCAGCGGTTCAGCAAATTGCCGGTCAGATCTTTGGTGTTCCAGTTTTGATCCCGACCCCAGGCGAGTATGTTGCCAATGGTGCAGCCCGTCAGGCGGCATCGGTTGCTCTCGGGCGAGAAGTTAATTGGCCCGTCTCGATGATCAACGAGATTTCAACCCCAAAGGTTGAATTGATTTCGGCGCAGTATGCCGCCTCGGCAGCTCGTTCGGCTAACTAAGCGAACAGTGCGAGCAGGTCGGCAACTTTGGCTTTGTCGTTGAGCGGATGCCTCATCGCTAGCTCGCCGTGCACTGTGTAGTGATTATTGCGGCCGACTTTTTCTTTGACTAGGTAGCCCCCCTCGACGAGATCGTTCAGGATTCCTGCAGTTGCTCGAGAGGTGATTCCAATCCTCGACGCGATTTGGTCGATCGTCAGACTTGGATCCTGAACAATCGCTACCAAAGCGTGCCCGTGGTGAGTCAAGAAGGTCCAGTTAGCCATTCCACTATTCTCCTACTTTCTCCGGCGCGGGCTGGCTTAGGGCAGTCGAGCGCGTTGCTCTAAAGCTTGCGTAAATTGACACTCCGAGAATGGCGACGATGACAGCTAGCGAGAGCAGTGTTGGAATTTTGACAAAGTCATGCAAGCCCATTTTGATGCCGACCCAAACCAGGACAAGCGCCAAACCGACCTTTAGATAAACGAAGCGGTGCATCATGTCTGCCAGCAAGAAATACATTGCACGCAAACCCAGAATTGCGAATGCGTTGGCAGTGAAGACCAGGAACGGCTCTGAGGTCACTGCGAAGATTGCCGGAATCGAATCAACTGCAAAAACGATGTCGGTGAACTCGATCAGCACGAGAACCATGAGCAAAGGCGTGGCGAGCAGAACGCCATTGCGCCGAACCAAGAGCTTCTGGCCTTCGTATTCTTTGGTCGATGGAACTACCTTAGAGAACCACCTGTAGAAGGCCGACTTCGAAGGGTCGGCGTGCTCGGATCGCTTGCGAAGCATTTGAATGCCGGTGAAAATTAGGAACGCTGCGAAGAGGTAAAGCACCCAAGCGAAGCTTTCAAGGATGACTGCACCGGCGGCGATGAAGATTCCTCGGAACACGAGCGCACCAAGAACACCAAGAAACAGAACTCGGTGTTGGTATTTTCTTGGCACCGCGAAGCTGGCGAAGATGATCGCCCAGATAAAGACGTTATCGACGGCTAAAGACTTCTCGATCAAGAACCCGGCGAAGTATTGTTGGCCAAACTCGGCGCCGAAATAGGACCAAATACCTATACCAAACGCCACTCCTGACAGCAGCCAGAACGTTGACCACAGCGCCGCCTCCTTGACCGAAATCTCGTGCGCCTTTCGGTGCGCGAAAAGATCGACAAGCAACATAACGACGATGAGCCCTAGTACAGCGACCCACATCCAAAGTTCGACGTTCATGATTCCGCTTCCTAATCTGAATTTTTATTACGGAATAGTATTTCCTGTATTATCTTTCTTGTCAAGCAGCAGAACCTAAGGAACGCGTTGAACACAATCGAACTGGCGCTAGCAAACCTCACCTCCCCACCGGTCTTGGCTTTCGTGTTGGGCGCTGCCCTGGTGATCATGAAAAGTCCGCTCAAAATACCCAGCGCCATCTTCGATTTCTTATCGATTTACCTGCTCTTGGCAATTGGCATCAAGGGTGGTGTCGCCCTTAGCAACACACCCGCCGAGGATGTTTGGATCGCGATTCTGGCGTCGGTGGCCGTCGGATGCCTGATTCCCGTGATTGCCTTCTACTCACTCAAGGCCCTAACTCCACTCGACCGAGTAAATCGAGGAGCCATCGCGGCGCACTACGGTTCGACCTCGCTGGTGACTTTCACAGCTGCCCTGGTATTTGTTGAAAACGCCGGTTTGGCCGTCGAGGGCTATTTGCCATCATTGTTGGCGGTTATGGAAGTGCCAGGAATCATCGTTGGAATTCTGTTGGCCAAGAAATCAAAGGCTGGCGGCGCTCTCGGCACCGCGCTCAAGGAAGTTTTGACTTCAAAGTCGATCGTCTTGCTGGTCGGCGGAATATTTATCGGCCTCCTCACTGGTCCAGCGGGCTATGCCAAGGTGGAACCATTCTTCGGGCAAGCATTCGCGGGCTTCTTGACAATCTTTTTGCTTCAACTGGGAATCCAAGCGGGTGCCAGCTTCAAAGAAATCAAAGGCGCGGGAATCGGCCTGTTCGCGTTTGCGTTGGTGTTTCCGGTAGTCGGCGGAGCCTTTGGCGTAGTCGTTGCTCAGGCAATTGGACTTGGCGCGGGTGGCGCCGCTGTGTTTGGGCTTTTGTGCGCGAGCGCGTCATACATCGCGGCGCCCGCGGCCGTGAAACTATCGCTTCCCGAAGCCAAACCCGGGCTCTACATCACCTCAAGTTTGGCAGTGACCTTCCCCGTCAACCTGTTCCTGGGAATTCCACTGCTCACTTGGTTCTCGGTCTTCATTAGCAGCTAGCCCGAAATCGCTAGCTCAACCACGTTCATAGGGCTCAAGAAATTGGATAGGCGACATAGGCAAACTTGTTTCCGTTTGGCGACCAACTGTTGACGTTGATTGTTCCCTGCCCGCCGAAAAGCTGAACTAGGGTTTCGGCATTTTGCCAATCACCGTTGCGAACGAGTTTTAGCTCGACCGGCAGGTCAGCTGGGTGACCGATTGTGCCGGTTGGATAACTGAGATAAACCCAAAATTGGCCGTCGAGGGATTGGTGCGGAAACCAGTTGACTCGATCATCAAACGTGAGCTGCTCGAATTCGCTGCCATCGCGACGAGCGCGACCAATTTGGGCATGACCAGGCTCGCGTGAAAAGTTCTCGGTGCTGAAATAGATCCACTGATCGTCGATCGAATATTCGCTGCCGTCTTCTGGACCGTCACCATTCACCAAAACACGGTCTTCGCCGGTGGTCAAATTCAAAACGTGGATGCGGCCCGAGTTAAAAACATCCTCGGCATCTAGGCGAAGCTGCACGTAAGCCAACTCGGTTTCATCGAAGCTCACGCCGTGCAGAAAGTGCAGCTGGTCTGCGACATCCGTAGTGATTTTGACAGCCTGACCACCCCTCGATGGAGCCTTATAGATGTGCCAGTCGTCGTTTGCCGAAACATAAATGTTTTGGTGGTCGGGTGACAAAACATGGTCGTTATTGAGGTTTGGAACGCCAGTAATTTCGATCGGCTCGATGCTTTCACTGAGCTCAGGGCGAAGCGCCCAAAGCGTGCCATTGCCATTCAGAATCAGGTGACCGTAGCGATGCCAGTTTGGCGCCTCGAGCAGAACGTCTTTCGTGGAATAGACCACCGTATCGACGCCAGTTTCGACATCGAAGACATGCACCTCACAGCGCTGAATTCGGCCGTCTTCGTTGATTAGCTCACGAAGTGGCACACTCAGCGACATTTGTCAGCGACTGCTTATAGCGACTCTAGAGCAGCGTTCAAAGTGGCCGAAGGGCGCATAACCTTTTCAACCAACTCGACGTTTGGACGGTAGTAACCGCCAATTTCGACAGGCTTACCTTGAACAGCAATCAGCTCTTCAACAATCTTCGACTCGGCACCGGTTAGGGCAGCTGCCAAGGTCTTGAACGAGGCTGCAAGCTCGAGGTCAGCAGTCTGCGCGGCCAACTCTTGTGCCCAATAAAGACCCAGGTAGAAGTGGCTGCCACGGTTGTCGATGGTGCCGATCTTGCGACCCGGTGAGCGGTCTTGCTCAAGGAAGGTGCCGGTTGCTCGGTCTAGAGTGTCGGCCAAAACCTGCGCCTTAGCGTTGCCGGTTGTGGTGGCAAGGTGCTCAAGCGATGCAGCCAAGGCGAAGAACTCACCAAGTGAATCCCAGCGAAGGTAGTTGTCTTCGAGGAACTGCTGAACGTGCTTCGGGGCAGAACCACCGGCACCGGTTTCGAACAGCCCGCCGCCATTTAGCAATGGAACGATCGAAAGCATCTTGGCGCTGGTGCCAACCTCAAGAATCGGGAACAAGTCGGTGTTGTAGTCACGCAAAACGTTGCCGGTTACCGAAATAGTGTCTAGGCCTTCACGGATGCGACCGAGTGAGTACTTGGTTGCATCGGCAGGAGCCATGATCTCGATTGTTAGTCCGGTTGTGTCGTGCTCGCCAAGGTATTCGTTAACCTTTGCAATAATTGCGGCATCGTGCGAGCGAGTCTTGTCGAGCCAGAAAATGGCTGGAACGTGGGTAGCGCGAGCACGGGTCACGGCAAGCTTTACCCAGTCGCGCACGGCGACATCCTTGGTTTGGGTGGCACGCCAGATGTCGCCCTTGCCAACCTCGTGCGAGATCAAAACCTGGCCGGCTGCGTTCACAACTTCAACCCGGCCGTCAGCCTTGATTTCGAAGGTCTTGTCGTGGCTGCCGTATTCTTCGGCGGCCTGAGCCATCAGACCAACGTTTGGAACCGAGCCAATCTTGGCTGGGTCAAGCGGGCCGTTAGCAATGACGTCTTCGATGGTCGCCTGGTAAATGCCAGCGTATGAAGAATCTGGAATCACGGCGATGGTGTCGTGCTCGGCACCGGTGACGTCCCAAAGCTTTCCACCGTTGCGAATAAGTGCCGGCATCGATGCATCGACAATCACGTCTGATGGCACGTGCAGGTTGGTGATGCCCTTGTCGCTGTTCACATAGCTAAGGCTTGGGCCCTCGGCCAGGCTCTTGTTGAAGTCAGCGATGATTGCCGCGCCGCCCTCTACGTTTGCAAGACCATCAAGGATGGCGCCAAGCCCATCGTTAGCGCTCAAGCCAGCGGCCTCGATGGCTGCGCCGTGCTTGGCGAAAGTGTCGGCGAAGAAAACCTTGACCGCGTGACCGAAAAGAATCGGGTCGCTGACCTTCATCATGGTGGCTTTTAGGTGCAGCGAGTAAAGCACGTTTTCGGCCTTGGCCTGCTCGACTGTCTGAGCCAAGAATGCATCGAGGGCACTTGCGCTCATGAACGTTGCGTCAACGATTTCGCTCGCAAGAACCTTCAAACCGCTCTTGAGTGCGGTCTCGGTGCCATCGGCAGCGATGTGGCGAATGGTCAAAACATCGTCGGCAGGCAAGAGCGTCGACTTTTCGTTCGAGAAGAAGTCGTTCTGGCCCATGGTTGCAACGCGAGTCTTTGAACCGGCAGGAAAAGCCTTGTTCACGTGTGGGTGCTTGCGGGCATATGCCTTGACAGAAAGCGGTGCGCGACGGTCGCTGTTGCCTTCGCGAAGCACTGGGTTAACTGCGCTTCCCTTGACCTTGTCATAACGCGCACGGGCGTCACGCTGGGCATCGGTCGATGCCTCATCCGGGTAGTCAGGAAGATCGAAACCAAGGGCCTGCAGCTCGGCAATCGCTGCCTTTAGCTGAGGGATAGACGCAGAAATGTTTGGCAACTTGATGATGTTTGCCTCTGGGGTGGTGGCTAGCTTGCCAAGTTCGCCAAGCGCATCGGCGACCTGCTGGTTTCCGCCAAGTTTGTCTGCAAAAACAGCAAGGATGCGGCCGGCTAGCGAGATGTCGCGAGTCTCAATATTCACGTTTGCCTTGGCGGCATAGGCCTGCACAATTGGCAACAAAGAAGCTGTAGCCAGAGCCGGTGCCTCATCGGTGTAGGTGTAGTAAATAGTTGATTCGTTCACGATGCGCGGCGCTCCAGTTCTGAGAGATAGCAACTTACCATCCAAGACTACTCGCTTGAAATAATCCGTAACCAACTAACGCAAAAAGTAACATTTCTCCCCCGAAATTCGGATTGTGGTTCTATCGATGAAAGCACTTTTTCTCATCGGGGGTTTCTCATGGACTGGAACAACTTCGCCATCTTGGCGCTGGTGGTCGCTGGCTTCGCCGGCCTGTTCTGGTTACGTCGCATCCGCCTGAACTTCAGCCTGATCACCTTGATCGCGCTACTAGCAGGCATCCCCATTGGACTAGTCGCCCAGGGCAGCATCGAATACATCGAGCCAATCGGGCGAATCTATATCAATGTGCTGCTGGCCTCGGTTGCGCCACTGGTTGTGCTTTCGATCATCTCGAGCATTGCCTCGCTAGGCAGCATCGCTCAACTGCGTTCGATCGGCGTTCGTTCAATTTTCTGGCTACTTATTAGCAACGCACTTGCAGTTGTTTTGGCTCTGGGTCTTGGCTTGTTCTTCGAGATCGGCAGCGGAGTTGGCGAGACCCTCGGCGGCGAAGAGCTTTCGGTGTTGCAGAACTCGGTTCAGAACTTCGGCGATGTAGTCGTGAACCTGTTCCCAACCAACATCGTCAGCGATATCGGGGGCAACCACATCATTCCTCTGATCGTGATCGCTGTGACTATTGCGATCGCTTACCTCTCTCTTGCAGAGCGCCGCGGCAAAGAGGTCAAGAACTTCCGCGACAACGTCGACTCATTCAAGTTGGTTATTTTCAAGGCAGTCTCATACGTGATCAGACTTACCCCGTATGCGGTTCTCAGCCTGACCGTCGAGGTGGTTGCCAAGGCCAACAACCTGGGGCCAAAGTTCTTCTCGCTAATCGGGCTACTGGGCATCACCTGGTTGGCCTGTGCAATTCACGCTTTTGGAATCAACAGCGTCATACTGCGAGTTTTTGCAGACGTTTCGCCTTTGAAGTTCTTCAGAATGATTTTCCCGGCTCAGCTAACGGCTTTCACCACTCAGAGCAGCATCGGCACTTTGCCGGTCACGATCGCTTCGCTTACTCGCAAGGTTGGCGTGCACCCTGAAATCGCAAACTTCACCGCCCCACTTGGCACCGCTGTTGGCATGCCCGGCTGCTCGGGAATCTGGCCGATGCTGATTTCGGTCTGGGGCATCAATGCCTACGGCCTTGAGTATTCGCTGGCTTCATACGCTGTTCTTGCGGTGATCGGAACGCTAGTTTCGATCGGCACCGCCGGTGTGCCGGGTGCGGCAACTGTATCTTCAGCAACCGTTCTAGCTGCTGCCGGCTTGCCACTCGAATTTATCGCTGTGACCCTGCCAATCAGCATCATCGCCGACATGGCTCGCACTGCAACGAACGTGACTGCCGCCGCAGTTTCATCGACCGTTGTCGCTCGCCAGGTTGGCCTGCTCGACGAGGCCGTTTTCAACTCGGATGAATCACAAGAAGAGGTTCAACTTGTTAAATAGCAAATTTTCGAAGTCTGCCGCTGCCGTGCTTGCTTTGGCCCTGGTCGCAATTCCTGCCTGGTCTGCGTCTGCGGTTACCAACCCGGCGTCTAACCCATACCCAATTACCGTTACTGGTGACGACGGCAACGTCTATCACGATGGTCTCGACACGCTTCCTGGCTACGACGATGAGGAGTGCACCTACATTCCGGGCGCCTACTTCGACTTTGCCAAGAACCTGGTTCACTACGCAGACGGCAAATCGATTCCTTGGACCGAATGGGATCGCGCCAGCGGCTATAAGGTTTGGCTAACCAACCAGAAGAGCTCGAC
>JACCDQ010577021.1_pt1 | contig 23027 bp, 20 predicted proteins | sample 7446031 | NCBI WGS metagenome assembly JACCDQ01 (sample SAMN15323442, study PRJNA562643) | freshwater metagenome | isolation source: river surface water | place: USA:Blue River Watershed | collected 2017-08-17 | reverse complement strand
GGTTCTTGAAATCGCTGCGTCCCAATTTGACGGCGGCTTCCAGCCCGCCGAGCGGCGGCTCGTCGCGGAAATAAATCTCGCTGTAACACTCGTCCGAGGCGATCACAAAGCCATAGCGTTCGCTCAGGGCGAACAACTTCTTCCATTCAGACAAAGGCATCACCGCGCCGGTGGGGTTGCCGGGCGAGCAGACAAACAGCTGCTGGGTGCGCGCCCAGATTTCTTCGGGCACGCTGTCCCAGTCGGTGGCAAAGTTACGCGCCGGGTCGCTGGCCACGTAGTAGGGCTCGGCCCCGGCCATGATCGCTGCGCCTTCGTAGATCTGGTAGAAAGGATTGGGGCAAATCACCATTGGCGGTTGCGTTTGCTGCGGGTTGATCACTGTCTGCGTCAGGGCAAACAGCGCCTCGCGAGACCCGTTGACCGGCAGGATCTGGTTGGCCGGGTTGACGCTGACCGCATAACGCTTTTGCAGCCAGGCCGCGCAAGCCGCACGAAACGAGGGATCACCGGCTGTGGCCGGGTAGCCGGACAGGCCGCTGGGTGTGGCGGTGATCGATGCCGCCATGGCCTGTTGCAGAAAAAGCGGCGGCTCGTGTTTGGGTTCACCAATACCCAGGCTGATCGGGCTGTAGGCCGGGTTTGGTGTGACGCCCGCAAAAAGCTGGCGCAAACGCTCAAACGGGTAGGGTTGAAGGCGTGTCAGTAATGGATTCATGGGGCGCGATTATCCCTTGTCAGTACTTTGATTTTGTAGGGTCGATTTCAATCGACCTGGCTGAATAAATTCGGCCCCACAAAAATACCTGGCCGAATAAATTCGGCGCTACAGGCTTAGCCGCTGCACCGGCACCTCAAGCCCCAGCCAGCGCCGGGCGGCGGTTTGCAGCGTGGCCGGGTTGCCGGTGCTGAGCAGCTGGCATTGGCCTGTGGCAGCGGTGCTGGCCAGCTGGGGCAACATGCGGCGGGTCTGGCGCGCCACCGGTTCGCCGTTGTCGACCAGACGCACCTGCGGACCAAGCAGTTGCAGCAGCAGTTCGCTGGAAAAGGGGTAATGGGTGCAGCCCAGCACCAAGGTGTCAATCTGACCTGGTTGGTTGCCAAAGTGGCCCATGGCCTGGGTGTATTGGGTGCACAGAGCCTTGATTTTCTCGGTGTCATCACGCTCGATGGCATCCGCCAGGCCGTCGCAGGGCTGGCAGACAAACTCGGCCTGGCCCGCCAGCACGTCGAGCAGGTGCCCGAACTTCCGGCTGCTGAGCGTGCCGCGGGTGGCCATGACACCAATGCGACGGGTCTTGCTCAGCGCAATGGCAGGCTTGAGTGCGGGTTCGACGCCGATGATGGGCAAATCGGCATGGTCCTGACGCAACAGGTGCACCGCGGCGGCGGTGGCCGTGTTGCAGGCAATCACCAGCGTCTTGATGGCCAGGTCTTGTTCGCGCAAATAACGGGTGATGACACGCGAGCGGTCAACCACAAAAGCTTCTTCGCGTTCGCCGTAGGGCGCAAAACCACTGTCGGCGACGTAAACAAAGTCTTCGTGAGGCAGCTCGGCCCGCAGCGCCTTGAGAATGCTCAAGCCGCCAACACCGCTGTCAAACACCCCGATGGGATTCAAGTCACTGACCTGAGACCGTGATGCCCTTGAATTCGCCGGTGGCAATGCGTTTTTGCCATTCCGCGGGGCCGGTGATGTGGGCGCTGGTGCCACCGGCATCCACTGCCACGGTCACAGGCATGTCGACCACGTCGAACTCGTAAATGGCTTCCATGCCGAGGTCGGCAAAACCCACAACCTTGGCGGTCTTGATGGCCTTGGACACCAGGTAGGCCGCGCCGCCCACGGCCATGAGGTAGGCGCTTTGGTGCTTTTTGATGGCCTCGATGGCGACCGGGCCGCGCTCGGCCTTGCCGATCATGGCAATCAGGCCGGTCTCGGCGAGCATCATTTCGGTGAAGCCGTCCATGCGTGTGGCGGTGGTGGGGCCGGCCGGGCCAACGGCCTCGTCCTTGACCGGGTCCACCGGGCCGACGTAATAGATGACGCGGTTGGTGAAGTCGACCGGCAGTTTCTCGCCCTTCTTCAGCATGTCCTGGATGCGTTTGTGGGCAGCGTCGCGGCCGGTGAGCATCTTGCCGTTGAGCAGCAGGGTGTCACCGGGTTTCCAGCTGGCGACCTCGGCCTTGGTCAGGGTGTCGAGGTTGACCTTTTTGCTCTTGACGTAATCAGGTGTCCAGGCCACGTCAGGCCAGGTGTCCAGCGAGGGCGGTGTCAGGTAGACCGGGCCGCTGCCATCGAGCACAAAATGCGCGTGGCGGGTGGCGGCGCAGTTGGGGATCATGGCCACGGGTTTGCTGGCGGCGTGGGTGGGGTACATCTTGATCTTGACGTCGAGCACGGTGGTCAAGCCACCCAGACCCTGCGCACCGATGCCCAGGGCATTGACCTTGTCGAACAGTTCCAGGCGAAGTTCTTCGACCTTGCTGAGTTTGGCACCGCTACCGACCTTGGCCTGCAACTCGTACATGTCGAGGTCGTCCATCAGGCTTTCCTTGGCCATGAGCACGGCTTTTTCAGCGGTGCCGCCAATGCCGATGCCGAGCATGCCGGGCGGGCACCAGCCTGCGCCCATGGTCGGCACGGTTTTCAGCACCCAGTCGACCACCGAGTCGCCGGGGTTGAGCATGACCATCTTGCTCTTGTTTTCACTGCCGCCGCCCTTGGCCGCGACCGTGACTTCGACGGTGTTGCCGGGAACGATCTCGGAGAAGATCACCGCCGGGGTGTTGTCCTTGGTGTTCTTGCGCTCGAACTGGGGGTCGGCGACCACGGAGGCACGCAAGGTGTTGTCAGGGTGGTTGTAGGCGCGGCGCACACCTTCGTTGATGGCGTCGTCGAGGCTGCCGGTGAAGCCTTCCCAGCGCACGTCCATGCCAACCTTGAGGAACACGTTGACGATGCCGGTGTCCTGGCAAATCGGCCGGTGGCCGGTGGCGCTCATCTTGCTGTTGGTGAGAATTTGCGCAATCGCATCCTTGGCGGCCGGGCTTTTCTCGCGCTCGTAGGCGCGTGCCAGATGGGCAATGTAGTCGGCCGGGTGGTAATAACTGATGTATTGCAGGGCAGCGGCGACGGATTCAATCAGGTCGGCTTGGCGAATGGCGCTCATTTGGGTGTCCTCGAAGTGCATGAAAAACCGGTTGATCACTGTCGTGATCCGAAGCACCTGAGTTTAACCAGCCGGCACCAACGCCTGGCTGACGTTACAGGTGGACATGCCCCATTCAGGTATTTTGTAGGGCCGAATTCATTCGGCCAGGTCGACTGAAGTCGACCCTACATGGACCCAACAGGAAAAGAGAGACCGCTTACGGCTTTTGAGTCTGCACCATTTTCATGGCCGAGCCCACCAGGGCGGCCACTTCGGTCATGTTGCTGGGCACGATGAGGGTGGTGGTGGCATCTGCCGCGACCCGGCTGTAGGCATCCACCGCTTTTTCGGCCACCTTGAGCTGTACCGCCTGCTCGCCGCCGGGCTGCCGGATGGCGGCGGCCACACGCTCGATGGCCTGGGCGTTGGCTTCGGCCACTGCAAGAATGGCGGCCGCCTGGCCCTGGGCGTTGTTGATGGCAGCCTGTTTTTCACCCTCGGAGCGGGCGATGAAGGCTTCACGCTCACCGGTGGCGATGTTGATCTGCTCCTGGCGCCGCCCCTCGGAGGCGGCAATCAGCGCCCGTTTCTCACGTTCGGCAGTGATCTGTTGCTGCATCGCGTGCAGGATTTCCTTGGGTGGCGTCAGGTCCTTGATTTCGTAGCGCAGCACTTTCACGCCCCAGTTCAGCGCGGCCTCGTCGATCGCTTGCACCACCTGGGCGTTGATGATGTCGCGTTCCTCGAAGGTTTTGTCGAGTTCGAGTTTGCCGATCACCGAACGCAGGGAGGTTTGCGCGAGTTGCGAGATCGCCATGATGTAGTTGCTGGAGCCGTAGCTGGCGCGCATGGCGTCGGTGACCTGGAAGTACAGGATGCCATCGACCTGGAGTTGGGTGTTGTCACGGGTGATGCACACCTGGCTCGGGATGTCGAGCGGGACTTCCTTGAGCAAATGTTTGTAGGCCACCTTGTCGACAAAGGGCACCAGAAAATTCAGGCCCGGCATCAGTGTGCCGTTGTATTTGCCGAGCCGCTCCACGACCCAGGCGTGCTGCTGGGGCACGACCTTGACCGACCGTGTGACAAAAATCGCGGCGATGACAAACAGGATGATGGCGACTTCCATTGCTATGACTCCAATAAATGATTTACCAAACGAGATTGCCTTTTGTGGGGCCGAATTTATTCGGCCAGGTCGACTCAAGTCGACCCTACAAATTCACAATTTTTCAACGACAAGCCGGCTGCCGACCACTTCCACTATCCTGTGCGGTCCGGGGCTGGATGCCGCGCCGGGGCGCAATGAGGCGGTCCAGGTGGCGCCGCGGTATTTGGTGGTGGCCGTGCCGTCTTCGTGCCAGTCGTCGATCACAATGGTTTCGCCAACGTCCAGGTTGGTCTCGGGGTTGGCGCCTGTCGGGAGGGCAGGCGGCCGGTGTGTTTGATAACTGCGCCAGGCCACAACAAAACCACAGCCCAGCACGGCTGCCGTGGCCAGTTGCACCGACACCGGGGCGCCCAAATGCGCCGCCACGGCCGCGCCGGCGATGCCCAACGACAACATCAGCAAATAAAAGGTGCCGGTCAGCAATTCCAGTGCGATGAGTCCGCCCGCCAGTAGCCACCAGATGGTCGATTCAGCCATGTTTGTTTCCATTTGTGATGAGACCTGCCACATTCTGCGGTAAAAGTGCGCGTTCGCAACAGTTGTGTCTTGATAAGTCCTTACACTTCGCGCCAATTTACTTTTTTACGCGTGTCGCTGGAGCCTGCCATGAAATTTCGCTTTCCCATTGTCATCATCGACGAGGACTACCGTTCAGAGAATACCTCAGGACTGGGCATCCGCGCGCTGGCGCAGGCTATCGAATCCGAGGGGTTCGAGGTGCTGGGTGTCACCAGTTATGGTGATTTGAGCCAGTTTGCCCAGCAACAAAGCCGGGCCAGTACCTTTATTTTGTCGATTGACGACGAGGAATTCACCCCCGGACCGGACCTGGACCCGGCGGTGGTGAATCTGCGTCATTTCATTGAGGAAGTGCGCCGGCGCAACCTGGATGTGCCGATTTACATCTACGGCGAGACCAAGACCAGCCGCCACCTGCCCAACGACATCCTGCGTGAATTGCACGGCTTCATCCACATGTTCGAGGACACACCCGAGTTTGTGGCGCGCCACATCATCCGTGAGGCCAAGAGTTACCTGGAGGGTGTGCAGCCGCCGTTTTTCAAGGCCTTGCTCGACTATGCCGAAGACGGTTCGTATTCGTGGCACTGCCCGGGGCATTCGGGTGGTGTGGCTTTCCTGAAAAGCCCGGTGGGCCAGATGTACCACCAGTTTTATGGTGAAAACATGTTGCGCGCCGACGTGTGCAACGCGGTCGAAGAACTGGGCCAGTTGCTGGACCACGATGGTGCCATCGGCAAGAGCGAGCGCAATGCGGCGCGCATTTTCAATGCTGACCACTGCTTTTTTGTCACCAACGGCACCTCGACCTCCAACAAGATGGTGTGGCACCACACCGTGGCGCCCAACGATGTGGTGGTGGTGGACCGCAATTGCCACAAGTCGATCCTGCACGCGATCATCATGACCGGCGCGATTCCGGTTTTCCTGAAACCCACTCGCAACCATTTCGGCATCATCGGCCCGATCCCGAAAAGCGAGTTCGAACCCGCCACCATCAAGGCCAAGATCAAGGCCAACCCGCTGATCAAGGAGCACTTGCCCGACGTCGATGTGAATCAGATCAAGCCGCGCGTGCTGACCTTGACGCAGTCCACCTACGACGGCGTGTTGTACAACACCGAAACCGTGAAGAACATGCTCGATGGTTATGTGGAAAACATCCACTTCGACGAGGCCTGGTTGCCGCATGCGGCGTTTCACCCGTTCTACGGCACCTACCACGCCATGGGCAAGGACCGGCCGCGGCCGAAAAAGGCCATGGTTTATGCGACCCAGTCGATCCACAAGCTGCTGGCCGGTATCAGCCAGGCCAGTCATGTGCTGGTGCAGGACTCACAAACCGTCAAGCTTGACAAACATTTGTTCAACGAGGCCTACCTGATGCACACCAGCACCAGCCCGCAGTACAGCATCATTGCGAGTTGCGACGTGGCCGCGGCCATGATGGAGCCGCCCGGCGGCACCGCGCTGGTGGAGGAAAGTATTGCTGAGGCGCTGGATTTTCGGCGTGCCATGCGCAAGATCGACGACGACTACGGCTCCGACTGGTGGTTCAAGGTCTGGGGGCCGGACAAGTTGGTGGAGGAGGGCATTGGCCGCGCCGATGACTGGATCATCAAGGGCGAATCGCGCACCATCAAGGCGGGTGTGAACTGGCACGGTTTTGGCAAGATGGCCACCGGCTTCAACATGCTCGACCCGATCAAGTCGACCGTGGTGGCGCCGGGCATGGACCTCAACGGCAAATTTGCCAAGACCGGCATTCCGGCCAGCATCGTGACCAAGTTTTTGGCTGAACACGGTGTGGTGGTGGAAAAAACCGGGCTTTACAGCTTTTTCATCATGTTCACCATCGGCATCACCAAGGGCCGCTGGAACAGCATGTTGACGGCCTTGCAGCAGTTCAAGGACGACTACGCCAAAAACCAGTCCATGTGGCGCATCCTGCCCGAGTTTTGTCAGAAATATCCGCAGTATGAAGACATGGGCCTGGCCGACCTGTGCCAGCATGTGCACCAGTTGTATGCCAAGTACGACATTGCACGCCTGACAACCGACATGTACCTGAGCGACCTGACGCCAGCCATGAAACCCAGCGACGCCTACGCCCACATTGCGCTGCGCAAGACCGAGCGGGTGGAGATTGACCAGCTCGAGGGCAGAGTCACCGTGGGCCTGGTCACGCCTTATCCGCCCGGCATTCCGCTTTTGATTCCGGGCGAGGTGTTCAACAAGAAGATTGTGGATTACCTCAAGTTCTCACGCGAGTTCAACCGCCAGTGCCCGGGGTTCGAAACTGACATTCATGGCCTGGTGGAAGAGCTGGGTGCGGATGGCCAGGTGCGTTACTACGCGGACTGCGTGAAGGTTTAAGCACTCAGATTGACCGGAATGCGATGGCGGCCGAAGTGGCCGCAATGCGCATCAAAACGACCGGCCACCGCACTGCCGCAATCCGGGCATTGGCCCACGGCGCTGAGCCGGTACTTTTTGATCTGGTACCAGTCACGCACGATCAGCGGCGCCTGGCAGCCCGGGCAAAAGGTGGTATCTCCTTCGATGTTGTGCACGTTGCCGGTGTAGACGTAATGCAAGCCTTGTTGCAAGGCGATGCTGCGGGCGCGCACCAGTGTGGCCACCGGCGTTTGCGGCACGTCGAGCATTTTGTGGGCGGGGTGAAAGGCCGAGAAGTGCAGCGGCACGTCGGCGCCCAACTCTTTTCGGATCCAGCGACACATGGCGGTGAGTTCTTCGTCTGAGTCGTTGCGCCCCGGGATCAGCAGCGTGGTCAGTTCAACCCAGACCTTGGTTTCATGTTTGAGGTAGAGCAGGGTGTCGAGCACCGGTTGCAGGTGTGCGCTGGTGAGCTTGAAGTAAAAGTCTTCGGTGAAAGCCTTCAGGTCCACATTGGCCGCGTCCATCCTGGCGAAAAAGTCACGCCGCGGCTGCTCATGAATGTAGCCTGCCGTCACCGCCACCGTTTTGAGGCCCAGCGCGTGGCAGGCATCGGCGGTGTCCATCGCGTACTCGGCAAAAATCACCGGATCGTTGTAGGTGAAGGCCACACTTTTACAGCCGTGCTGGCGTGCCGCCTTGGCAATCCCTTCGGGTGTGGCCTGATCCATCAGGCTGTCCATGTCGTGTGACTTGCTGATGTCCCAGTTCTGGCAAAACTTGCAGGCCAGGTTGCAGCCCGCAGTGCCAAAAGAAAACACGCTGCTGCCAGGGTAAAAGTTGTTCAAGGGCTTTTTTTCGATCGGGTCGATACAGAAACCGGAAGAGCGCCCATAGGTGGTCAAAATCATTTGTTCACCCTGGCGCATGCGCACAAAACAGGCGCCGCGCTGGCCTTCGTGCAACTTGCAATCGCGCGGGCAGAGGTCGCATTGCAAACGGCCGTCGTCAATTTTGTGCCAGTAGCGGGCCGGGTGGCTGGATGATTTGACTTTCACGATGTGCCCTCGACTTCCTTGAATTTGCTCACCGTGTAACGCTGCAACCGGACCTCTGGCGCCCAAAAGTTGGGGGCCAGCCCGGCCTTGTGTTTGAGGTGGGCCATGAACTCAGCCGCATCGGGTAACTGCTCCCACACTTGCGGCAAAAATGTGCTGCGGTAACGTCCGAACTCAAAGACCAGGCCGTCCATGCCCGCGCGCAATTGCGCCAGCGCATGGCTCTCGGACTCAAACCGCAGCGGCTGCATGGCAGACAGCACCGACACTTCCACTGTGGTGATGTCCAGTTCGCGCAGTGTCAATGGGGCAAAGCGTGGATCATGCAGGGCGGCGCCAATAGCGTTGGTCTGAATGTCGGCAAAAAGCGGGCGGTGCGCCTGCAGCGAGCCAATACAGCCGCGCAGTTCCCCGTGCTGGTTCAATGTGACAAAACTGGCCCCGGGTGCGTGCAGCACATCGGCCGTCTGACCTTCGGGGTCAGGCAGCGCCATCGACGGCCCCAAGGTGTTCGAGATGGCCGCGCGGGCGACTTGCAACAGCAATCTGCCGTGCGCGTTCGACAAGGCAGGGTCAGTGGACACGGCTTTCTCCAGGTGTGAAGGCGAGCGCCGCATATCCCACGACCCGCCCCTTGTCACCCGCCGTGTCGCCCGAATTGCACAGCCCCAGCAGCCTTGGCTGCAAGTGATGCCGCCGGGCCGCCACCAGCAGGCCGTTGACGGGCGTGGCGCCGCAGGCCTGCTGGTGGTTTAGCGTGGTTTGCAAGTTCAACATGGCTTGCACGGTATCGCGGTCCACGGTTTTTGCGGTGGCGTAGGGCAAAAAATGCGACAGGTCGGAGCTGATCAGGATCAGGGTCTCGTCACCGCCCCAGAGCACATCGAGCACTTGGCCCACCTCAGCGGGCGTGGCGTCACCCACCGCCAGCGGCAACAGCTTGAAGTTGTCGAGCGCCAACTGCAGAAAGGGCAATTGCACCTCCAGCGAATGTTCCTGCGCATGGGCGGCCGGACTCTCCAGCACCTGAGGTAGAGACTTGATGGCCGCTACCGCGTTCTGGTCAATCTCGATCTGTCCCAAGGGGGTTGCAAAAGCCTCGGCGCCGGGGAGGGCCAGGCCGCGCACCGGCACCCGGTGCACAGGCCCCAGCAGGACCACGCGTCGGATGGTCTGGCGCACACCAGCCAGGCGGGCATAGGCCAGCGCGGCGGTGGCGCCCGAATAGATGTAGCCCGCGTGGGGCACGATCAGGGCTTTGGGCGCTGCCATCGCCAGGTCGGCGGGGTCTGACCTGGCGGAGGCCAGCATGGCCAATACGTCGTGAGACAGGGTTTGGCTGCGCCCGGGATAAAAAGCCCCGGCGACAGCGGGTGGGCGGATGGTGTGCATATGGACTCCCCTGGCCAAGGAACCTGGCATGACAGCACATATGGGGCTGGCTGTTGTCAAATCAAGATGGCGTCAGGCTGGGGTAATTTCACGCGCATACGCCACTGCACCCCAAATGGGTCGTGTCGACTTGCCGCGATGTGTGTACCATTCAGAACCCTACAGGCTCACTCACAAGGTGTGAACATGTTCAAATGGCCACGTTTTTTTCTGGTGTGTTTGCCGCTTGCCCTCATGCTGGGAGCTTGTGGCACAACGCAGTCACCTCAGCGCTCCTCTGCCTTGATCAATGCCACGGAAGTGCCATCGCGGCTTTCGCCCGCGCTTGCCAGCGATGTGACGCTGTATGCCGTTGGCCTGGTTGGCACGCCTTATCGGTATGGTGGCAACACGCCAGACACGGGTTTTGACTGCAGCGGCCTGATTGCCCATGTCTACCAATCAAGGGCCGGGGTTGCGCCACCGCGTACCGTTGAACAGATGAAGTTTTGGGGGCAACCCATCTCGAGTGACAAGCTCCGCACGGGTGACCTGGTCCTTTTTGCCCAGAGCGATGTGGCGACCCATGCTGGCATTTATGTGGGTGAGGGGCGTTTTGTCCATGCCCCGTCCACCGGTGGCGAAGTGCGGCTGGATCGATTGAATTCAAAGTATTGGGCGAGCCAGCAGATGGCATTTCGCCGGCCCTGAAGGCCAGACATCATCCAGATTTTCTTGTCGTTTGGCGCGGCAGGCCGCGCGGCTGCAGCACCAGCAAGCCCAGTGCCACGGCGGCAAAACCAACGCCCGCCATGAAAGTGAAAGAGGCACCGAAAAATTGCCAGAGCCAGCCCGCCAGCCCGCTGGCCACCAGCAGCGCCAAGCCGCTGAGCAGGTTGAAGAAGCCGTAGGCGGTGCCCCGCAGGTCAGCCGGTGCGGTATCGGCCACCATGGCCGCGAGCAGTCCCTGGGTCATGGCCATGTGCAGGCCCCACAACGCAACGCCACCCCAAAAGATCATGCCACTGTTGCCGATGGCGAGCAGGATGTCGGCAGCAATCAGCAGCAGCAGGCCCCAAACGAGCAAGCGGGTGTGGCTCAATTTGTCGGCCAGTTTGCCAAACGGGTAGGCGCAAGCCGCGTAAATGATGTTCATGGCGATCAGCACCACCGGCGTCCAGGCCAGCGCCAGACCACCTTGCTGGGCGCGCAGCACCAGGAAGGCCTCGCTGAAACGGGCCAGCGTAAAAATGGCGCCAACACCCACCACCCACCAGTAGGCGGTGCTCAAACGGGTCAGGTTGGCACGGCTGATCGGGTTGATGCGCTTGTGGGTGACCGGCCGATCCGGCTCATGCACCCCCCAGACCAGCAGCGCCACACACAGGAAGGCTGGCACAGTGGCCACCCAGAACACGGCACGAAAGTCGTCCTGCCACAACACCATGAAGCCAATGGCCAGCATCGGCCCAAGAAAAGCGCCCACGGTGTCCAGCGATTGGCGCAAGCCAAAGGCGGCGCCGCGCAGCTCGGGCGGCGCGATGTCGGCCACCAGCGCGTCACGCGGGGCACCACGAATGCCTTTGCCGACCCGGTCTGTCAGCCGGGCGGTGATGATCCAGCCGCTGGAACTCGCCAGTGCAAACAGTGGCTTGGAAAAAGCCCCCATGGCATAACCCAACACCGCCAGCGGTTTGCGTTTGCCCCAGTAGTCGCTAAGTGCGCCGGAAAACACCTTGACGATCAGCGCCGTGGCTTCGGCTGCGCCCTCAATCAGCCCGATGACAAACACGCTGATGCCCAGCGTGGTGGCCATGAACACCGGCAGCAGGCTGTGGATCAGCTCGCTCGATACGTCCATCAACAGGCTGACAAAGCCCAAGGCCCAGATGCCCGCTGGGATCTTGCGCAAGGGCTGGGCTTGCGGGGACATGAATCGGTATCAGCGCACCAGCACGGCGGCGGTGTCGCCGCGATCGGCAATCACACCAATCTCAAACACGGTTTCACCAGCCGCGCGCAGGGTGGCAGCACAGGTGGCTGCGTTGGCGGCGTCGATCACCACAACCATGCCGATGCCGTTGTTGAAGGTGCGGTTCATTTCGATGTCGTCGATACCGGCCGTGGCCTGCAACCAGGCGAAGAGCTCGGTCTGCGGCCAGCTGCCCTTTTTCAGATGGGCGGCCATGCCTTCGGGCAACACGCGCGGGATGTTTTCCAGCAGGCCGCCACCGGTGATGTGGGCCAGGGCCTTGATCGGGTGGGCCGCCAGCGCGGCCAGCACGTTTTTGACGTACAGGCGGGTGGGCTCCATGAGCGCCTGCTTGAAGGGTTTGCCGTCAAGCGTGGCTGGCATCGTACCGGCACTTTCAGCGCGCTCGATGCATTTGCGCACCAGGCTGAAGCCGTTGGAATGCACACCGCTGGAGGCCAGGCCCAGCACCACGTCGCCAGGCGCCACCGAGGCGCCAGTCAAAATTTTGGATTTTTCGACGGCCCCCACGGCAAACCCGGCCAGGTCGTACTCGCCTGCCGGGTACATGCCCGGCATTTCGGCGGTTTCACCGCCGATCAGGGCGCAGCCTGAGAGCTCGCAGCCTTTGGCAATGCCACCAACCACGCTCGCTGCGGTGTCCACGTCGAGCTTGCCGCAGGCAAAGTAGTCGAGGAAAAACAGCGGTTCGGCGCCTTGCACCAGTACGTCGTTGACACTCATCGCCACCAGGTCGATGCCCACGGTGTCGTGCATGTTCCACTCGAACGCCAGTTTGAGCTTGGTGCCAACACCGTCGGTGCCGCTCACGAGCACCGGTTCCTTGTAGCGTTTGGGTACTTCAAACAAGGCACCAAAACCACCAATACCGGCCAACACGCCTTCGCGCATGGTTTTTTTGGCAAGCGGTTTGATGCGTTCCACCAGCGCGTCACCCGCGTCGATGTCAACGCCGGCGGCTTTATAGGATAGGGGGGTGGAGGATTGGGTCATAACTATGTGCGGTAAAAGCAAAGGAGTGGCTCAGGCAGCAGGCCGCAAGCCCGATAGAATTTGGCCTGATTTTAAGGGGTTGGCCCGTTGGCCATTTCAATGCAATTTACTTCCACACAAAAAAGAGCTTCTGCCTGGTTGGCGCTGTTGCTGGGCACGCTGGTCGTGCTCTGGCTGCTGGCCCCGGTGTTGACGCCGTTTGTGCTGGCCGCTGTTCTGGCATATGCCTTGACGCCCGTGGTGGATGGGCTCGATCGCTTGGCGGGTGGGCGCATGCCCCGTTTGCTGGCGGTGGTGTTGGTGGAGGTCTTGTTTTTGCTGCTTCTGCTGGCGCTGATGCTGCTGGTGGTGCCCATATTGATCAAGCAGTTGCCGCTGTTGCGAGAGCAGGTGCCGCCGCTACTGGACCGGTTGAATGCCTTCCTGCAACCATTTTTATCGCAGTTTGGTCTGCAGTTGTCGCTTGATGTGGCCGGGCTCAAGGCTTTTGCCATGGAGAACCTGAGCGCCAATTTTGAAGACATGTTGGGCCGGCTGCTGGCCTCGGCCAAACTGGGCGGCAGCGTGGCGCTGTCTCTGGTTGGCAACGCGGTGTTGATCCCGGTGGTGCTGTTTTACCTGCTGCTGGAGTGGCACCGTTTTGTCGGAATGCTGAAGGTGCTGGTACCACCCCGCTTGCGTGACGCGGTCGCCAGCTTCACCTCTGAGGCCGATGGTGTGCTGGGCCAGTACCTACGCGGCCAGATGCTGGTGATGGTGGTACTGGCGGTTTATTACAGTGCCGGGCTGGCGCTGTTCGGGCTCGATCTGGCCTTGCCCATTGGTGTTTTCACCGGGCTCGCGGTGGCGATTCCGTACCTGGGTTTCGGGCTCGGTCTGATTTTGGCCACACTGGCGGGTTTTCTGGAATTTTCTTTGCAAATCGGCCACGTGAGTGTGCTCGTGATGGTGGCCGTGGTCTATGGCCTGGGCCAACTGCTGGAAAGCTTCTTTTTGACGCCGCGCCTGGTCGGGGAGCGTATCGGACTGCACCCGCTGGCGGTCATTTTTGCACTGATGGCGTTTGGCCATTTGCTGGGTTTTGTCGGCGTTTTGATTGCCTTGCCCCTGAGCGCGGTCCTGCTGGTGGCCATTCGCCGGCTGCGCGCAGCCTATCTGGACAGCGCGCTTTATCAGGACCGACACAAGGCATGATGCAACAACTGGTGCTGGACATGGGTCTGCCTTCCGGGCCCAGCCTGAAAAATTACTGTGTCGGCTCGAATGACGCGGCACTGGCGCACCTGAAACTCTGGCTGGGCCATGCCGGCACGACCCGGCGCTCACCGGTGCCGACCTACCTGTGGGGCGGCAATGCCTGTGGCAAGACCCATTTGCTCAAGGCCATGCGCGCCGCGCTGCAGGTACAAGCTGCCAGCGTGGGCTGGCTCGACGCTGGCTTGCAGTATCCGCCCGAGTTTGACGAGTCCTGGGCCTGTGTGATGATGGACGACGTTCATGCCTTCAGCACCGCGCGGCAACAGATTGCCTTCAACTGGTTTGTTCACGCCCAGACACTCCAAATCGCGGTGCTGGCCAGCGGTAGCCTGCCGCCCGCTGACCTGAAACTGCGGGATGGCTTGCGTACCCGGCTCGGGGGCGGGCATGTGTTTGCCTTGCTGGCTCTGAGCGAACCCGAGCGCCGGGCCGTGTTGCGTCAGGCAGCCGATGAACGCGGAATTGTGTTGAGCGACGAAGTGATGGACTTCATGCTGACACGGTTTTCACGCGACCTGGGCAGCCTGATGGAACTGCTCGACCTGATGGACGGCTACGCGCTGCAAACCCAGCGCGCCATCACCATTCCCCTGATCAAAGCCATGATGGACAACACATGAAAAGAAAATTAGCCCTGTTTGACCTGGATCACACCCTGATTCCTATCGATTCTGATTTTGAATGGAATGCCTTCACCACCACCCTGGGCTGGCACGATCCGGTGGAGTTCCACCGGCGCAACGACGCGTTTTATGATCAGTACAAGGCCGGCACACTCGATATTTTTGAGTACATGCGGTATGCCACCGAGGCCCTGCGGGTTCATGGCCCGATCAAGTCGGAAGCGGCCCATGCCAGATTCATGGAAACCGTGGTGCGCCCGGCCATTCGCTCGTCTGCCCTGACGCTGGTCCAGCAGCACCAGGCCGCCGGCGAGACGGTCGTGATCGTGACGGCTACCAACGAATTTGTCACCCGGCCGATTGCGGGTGCCTTTGGGGTGGCCGAGTTGATTGCCATCCAGCTGGAACGCGACCCGCAAAGCGGCTGGTACAACGGTGAAATTGCGGGCACACCCTCATTCCGTGAGGGCAAGGTGACACGGGTGGAGCAGTGGTTGTCTGTTCACGGTTTGAGTTGGGAAACCGTGGAGACCACCTTCTACAGCGACTCCATGAACGACATTCCCCTGCTGGAAAAAGTGACCCATCCGGTGGCCACCAACCCCGAGGATCGGTTGCGTGCGGTCGCCTTGGCGCGTGGCTGGCGCATACTCGAGCTTTTTTGAAATGAGCAGATTCACAAGATTTCGTCACTGCGAGCGCAGCTCGGCAGTCCATGCAGTCAGAAGTCATGGATTGCTTCACTTTGTTCGCAATGACGGAACGTGTAGTTTAAAAACCAACAACAATGATTAAAAAATTCATCAACAGGCTTTTGGGAAAATCGACCCCGGCCAACAAACACCCGTTTGGCAAGCGGGAAGAAATCGGACCGAAAGAACACGGCATCAACCCGAAGCTCGTCGATGAGCGCGCACTGAATGTGGTGCGCACCCTCAAGCAGGCAGGGTTTGAGGCCTACATCGTCGGCGGTGCGGTGCGCGATCTGATGCTGGGCCTGGCACCGAAGGACTTTGACGTGGCCACCAACGCCACCCCCGAGCAGGTCAAGAACCTGTTTCGCCGCGCCTTCATCATCGGTCGGCGTTTTCGTATCGTCCATGTGGTGTATGGCCGGGGGCGTGAACATGAGGTGATCGAAGTTTCGACCTTCCGCGCCTATCTTGACAATGTGGCCGCCGAACAGGTGGCCGGCAATGAAAAAACCAGCAAAAGTGAGCTGGCCGGCATGAAACATGCCGTGGACAGCAGCGGCCGGGTGTTGCGCGACAACGTCTGGGGGCCGCAAGAAGAAGACGCGGTGCGCCGTGACTTCACCATCAACGCCATGTATTACGACCCCGAGACCCAGATTGTGGTGGACTACCACCACGGCATTAAGGATTCGAGGAACCGTGTCATCCGCATGATTGGTGACCCGGCGGCGCGTTACCGCGAAGACCCGGTGTGCATCATCCGGGCCATCCGTTTTTCCGCCAAACTCAAGGCGCTCGGCTTCACGCTGGAGCCCAAGACGGCTACACCGCTGGTCAAGTCGCGCGCACTGCTGGCCGAAGTGCCGCAAAGCCGCTTGTTTGATGAAATGCTCAAGCTGCTGCAAACCGGCCACGCGCTGGCCTCGATCGAGCAACTCAAGGCGCTGGGTTTGGCGCATGGCATTTATCCGCTGCTGGATGTCGTGGTGGAGCGTGGCGACACCCCGTTTGTCAAGTCGGCGCTGCAGGACACCGACCGGCGTGTTGGAGAAGGCAAACCGGTGGCGCCGAGTTTTTTGCTGGCCAGCGTGTTGTGGGCCGATGTGCGTGACGGCTGGGCGGCTCGCATCAAGGCGCAGCAACATTCCCATGCGGCCTTGCAGGACGCGATCGAGGACGTGTTCAATGCCCGAATCGGTGACGTGTCGGGGCGCGGCAAGCTGGCCGGCGACATGCGCGAAATCTGGCTGATGCAGCCGCGGTTTGAAAAACGCGTGGGCAGTGCGCCCTTCGGTCTGGTGGAGCAGGCGCGTTTTCGGGCGGCCTTTGACTTCATGCGTTTGCGCGCCGAAATCGGCGAGCTCGACGTGGTGCTGTCGGACTGGTGGGAAGCCTTCAGCCTGGCCAGCGACGACCTGCGCAACGACATGGTCGACGAGGTCAAGCTGGAGCAGCAGCGTGCGCGTACATCACGGCCACCACGGGCACCGCGTGTGCACCAGCTACCAACCCGCAACGCCGCGGATGGAGCGGCAAAATCGGCCGCTGCCGACGTCAGCGCGGGTCAAGACAGCGTGCTGACCGACGTGGTTTCGGCTGATGGCGCCGACGCCCCCAAGAAACGCCGTCGCCGGCGTCGCCCCGCAGGTCGGGGTGCGCTGGGTGACACACCGGCGCAAGATTCGCAAGAGTGATGGCAAGCATGGCCGAACCTGAGCGCCCCGAGGTCCTGGCCTACATCGCACTCGGGGCCAATCTGGGTGATGCGCAACAGGCCGTGCTGGCGGCGATGCAGCAGCTTGCCGATCTGCCGGACAGCCGGCTCCTTGCAAGGTCCAGTCTTTACCGAACGGCCCCGTTCGAGGCCTCCGGACCCGATTTCATCAATGCGGTGCTTGTGCTCGCCACCCGCTTGGGTGCCGATGAACTGCTCCAGGTGTTGCAAGGACTGGAAGCCGGGGCAGGGCGCCAGCGCAGTTACCGCAACGCGCCGCGGCCGCTGGACCTGGATATTCTGCTCTACGGTGACGCCAGCATCCGCAACGCCACGTTACAGGTGCCGCACCCGCGCATGTGGGAGCGTGCGTTTGTGCTGGTGCCCTTGGCCGAGATTGCGCCAGAAAAGGTCAGCGCCGCACAACTCGCTGCAGTGGCATCACAGACCATCGAACGTCTGGTTGACACCTCGGGCTGATAAGCCTCAGGCCAGCTCGGCAATCAGTTCTATCTCGACACAGGCACCGAGCGGAATCTGTGCCACGCCAAAGGCGCTGCGCGCGTGGGCACCTTTGGCGCCAAAAACCTCGCCAATCAACTCACTGGCACCATTGGTCACTAGGTGTTGCTCCGTGAAGTCGCCGGTGGAATTGACCAGCGACATCAGCTTGACGATCCGCTTGACGCGATTGAGGTCACCGACTGCGGCATGCAGGGTGCCCATCAGGTCGATGGCGACGGCCCGTGCCGCAGCCTTGCCTTCCTCGGTGTTCATGTTCTTGCCGAACTGGCCGGTCCAGACCTTGCCATCCTTCTTGGCGATGTGGCCGCTCAAAAACACCAGATTTCCAGCTTGGACAAAAGGCAGGTAAGCGGCAGCTGGCGCGGCGACCGGTGGCAAGGTGATACCGAGTTCGGTGAGTTTGGCGTAGATGCTCATGGAATATTCCTTTCAGTCTCAGGGTTTGTCGTAGTTTGGATTTTGATTTTGACTTTGTCCGAAGCCCTGGCTTTGTGATTGCCGTGACACAAGCGGCGCTTCGTTCACCGGCTCGACAGTGACTCCCACACGCAAGGTATGGCTGGCACCGCCATGAATCACACCGCGTATCGGCGACACGTCGGAAAAATCACGGCCAACCGCCAGTGTGACATAGTCCTCGCCGGGCGACGGCCAGCCGACGCGGTCATTGGTGGGGTCAAGATCGACCCAACGTGAGCCATCGGGCAGGTCGGGCACGTACACCGAGGCCCAGGCGTGCGAGGCGTCGCTGCCCCTGAGTTTGACGGTACCCGGCGCCGGCTGGGTGAGCAGGTAGCCGCTGACATAACGTGCCGGCAAGCCCATGCTGCGCAGGCAGGCAATCAGGATGTGGGCAAAATCCTGGCACACTCCTTTGCGCTGTCCCAGGGCTTCGAGCGCCGGGGTGTTGACCTGGGTGCTTTGGCTCTCGTAGGTGAAATCGCTGTGAATTCTGTGCATCAGGTGGACAGCCGCCGCCAGCAGAGCCGTTCCGGCACTGAAGCTAGGCCGGGCATAGGTGAAAAAATCGGCGTGACGCGGCGCCATCGGCGAGGCAAAAACGAATTCGTTGGCAGCATCAAAGCGGGCACCCGCCTGGTAACGGAAACGCTCGCGCACCGACTCCCAGGCGACGTCACTGGGCGGCAACACCGCTTCCTGCGTCATGACCAGGGAGGTCGACACCACTTTCAGCTGTGTGTGTGGTACCTGCAATGAAAAGAAGCTGCGGGTGTTGCCAAACAGGTCACTGGTGTGATTGACCTGCGCGGGTTCCGGGCTCAGTTGCAAGTTGTGGCCCAGCAAGGTCTGGCCGCCATGGTCGAGCGGCGTCAGATAGGCCATGTGTTGCGCCGTCTCTACCGCGGGCAGGTAGTCATAAACCGTCTCATGGGTGACCTGCAGCCTCATGACGCCCCCAGACTCTGTTTGGCCAGACCGCTGTGGGTGAAATAGGTGGCACTGATGTCATCGGACACCATGTAACTGGCCTGCATGCATTGGGACAACACGTCCTTCAGCAGCGCATACCGTGATGCCGCATCGGCTTCTACGCTGTCGAGGTCAGATGCGGGTGTGACCAGGTCCGGCGCTTCATCACACAACTGTGCCAGCCCCCAGGCCCCGGGGTTGGGCACCTTCCGGGACAAGGCACAAAGCTGATTGGGTTCGCTCCCCGCCAAGCGGGCCAAACGGCCACGCAAAGTGTGGGCGATCCAGGATATGGAGCGCGGATTGTCCCGGTCAATCACCAGCAGATCGATCAAGGCAGCCATGTCCCGACTCTGCTGAAACTGGGCATGGAAGGTGATGGCACTGTCGAACAACTCGACCATGGCGTCAAAGCCGCCATCGGTTTCCAGGCTGCCCGTGTCCAGACCACGCATCAAGGCCGACGACAGAAAGCCGAGGCGCTCGATGTGCCGCCCGATGCTGAGCAAACGCCAGCCGTCGTCGCGTGTCATGCGGTCGGTCTGGGCTCCGGTGATGGCAGCCATGTGGTCGCTGCTGTCCTTGAGGATTTGCAAGGCTTGCAGGGCAGAAAAATCGGCACGTTGGCGTTGTACTGCACAGCGGGCAAACAATTCTTCCTCGCAGCGGATGATGATGCGCCAGTGTTCTTGCGAGAGCCGCTCGCGCACGCTGGATCCCGCCATTTTGAGGGCACGCAGGTAATACCCCACGCTGGTGGCGCCGGTGCTGCTACCGAGGTTGTCGATGAGGCTGCGCTCGAAAACGCGGGGGGCTTGCACGGCAGAAGGCACGCTGGGCAGGACCAGCGTGTTGGCCACCGCCATCTGGCTGAGCCAGGTCAGCAGGGGCGCCGAAGATTGCTCTTCGCCGTGCAGGCATTCGAGTGTCAGACGTGCCAGCCGGATGGCATTTTCTGCGCGCTCGGTGTAACGCCCCAACCAGAACAGGTTTTCAGCAGCCCGGCTTGTAATGAGTCGCTTGCGCTGCATCAGGGACTCGGGTGACAGGTGCGGTGCCAGCAAGGTGGCATGGTCAACCGTGCCACGTGTCAGCGCCCAGACATCCGCGCTGCTGCCACCGCGTTGCATGGAGGTGATCTCCTGGCCGGCACCGGCCACGCGGGCCAGGCCACCGGGCAAGACCCGCCAGCCCTGGGCGCCGTCTGACACCACAAACACCCGCAGCATCACAGAGCGGGCCAACAAGCGGCCTGCGGTGGCCGAAGTACCAGCCTCCGGCCCTTGCCAGGTGGGCATTTGCGACAGCGGGGTGTAGGCCTGCACTGTGTGCTCTTCGGCTTGACGAACGATGCGACCGGCCCACTCGTCGCGCGCGCGCGCGCTGATTTTCCCGCCCAGAACCGTCTCAAAGCTGCCATGGTCGAGTGACCCTGGATAAGTGGGCTTGATGACACAGTCAGCCAGGCGTGGCAAAGCTTCCTCCATGGCGCTGCGTTCGCCACACCACCAGGTGGGCAGGGCAGGCAGGCTGAGCTCTTCGCCCAGCAAATGTCGCGACAAGGCCGGCAGGAAGCCCAACAGGGCAGGAGACTCGAGAAAAGCCGAGCCAGGCGCGTTGGCCACCAGCACGTTGCCGGCTCGAATGGCTTGCAACAAACCGGGCACCCCCAGTGTGGAGTCGGCACGTAATTCCAGCGGATCCAGGTATTCGTCGTCGACCCGTTTGAGCAAGCCGTGCACCGGCACCAGCCCCTTGAGCGTTTTCAAAAACAGTCGCTGGTCCCGTACCAGCAGATCGCTGCCCTCGACCAGGGTCAGGCCCAGGTAACGCGCCAGGTAGGCGTGTTCAAAATAGGTTTCGTTGTAGGGACCTGGGGTGAGCAGGGCCAGGTGTGCCTCGGACCCCATCGGGCTCATGGCCTTCAGGCTGTCCATGAGGGTCCGGTAAGTCAACGCGAGGCGCTGCACGCCCAGGCTCTGGAAGGCGAGTGGAAATTGGGCCGCGATCGCCAGCCTGTTTTCCAGCAGGTAACCCAGTCCGGACGGAGCCTGGCTGCGTTGTCCCTCCAGCCACCAGTTGCCGTCGGGTCCTCGGGCCAGGTCGAAGGCGGCAATGTGCAGATAGCGCCCACCCACCGGTTCCACGCCGTGCATGGCACGCAAGTAGCCCGGATGGGCATGGACCAGGGCCGGTGGCAACATGCCGTCATGAAGCAGGGTTTGTGGCCCGTAGACATCGGCCATCACCCGTTCCAGCAAGCGCATGCGCTGCAGCACGCCGGCCTCGATGCGCTGCCACGCCTGCGGATCGACGATCAGTGGAAACAGGTCGAGTGACCAGGGTCGCTGCGGCCCGTTTTCATCGGCATAAACGTTGTAGGTGATGCCGTTGTCGCGCACCTGGCGTGCCAGATTGGCGGCACGCAGGTCCATGTCGGCAGTCGAATCTTTTTCGAGTGTGGCAAAAAATTGCCGCCAAACCCCGGTGAATTCGGCGTTGCCAGTCGTGTTTTGGATCGCGCCCCGCAACTCATCAAAGTGTCCGTGGGAGGCCGACACGGCTTGGGCCAGGGCGGCGACGCTGGCCTGCTCCGGTTTGGCTGGTTGGGGTTGCACTGGCATGGCTTCGTTCATTTGTGCAAGTATGCCAGCGAAGCGGCAGTTTGGAAGACAATCGCGGGTTGTTCTATTTGATTCATGCCATGACCGATACCCTTCAAGATCAAGCCGAGGCCAAGGCGCCCAAGACCAAGAACCGCTTTGCTGCGGTCCAGCCTGTGCTCGAGAAACTGTTTGAGTTCTACCCGCACCTGTTTGGTGAGCGCTTTCTGCCCCTCAAGCTGGGAATATTCCAGGAGTTGCTGGCGGCCCATCCGGAAGTGTTCAAACGCGACTCGCTGAAGGCTGCGCTGGGTGTTCACACCCGCTCCACGCGTTATCTGCAATGTGTGGCTGCCGGTCAGAAACGCCATGACCTGCAGGGCAAACCGGTTGAGGATGTGGCTCCTGAACATGTATTTTTGTCCATTGTTGAATTGTTTCAACGCCGCCAGGCGCGCAGCAAGGAAGACCTGCGCCCCAAATTGCGCAGCCAACTGCGGGCGGCGTTCGAGACCTCCGGGCTGACCCGGCAAGACTATCTGGCACGCATTGGCACCCCGGCCGAAGAAATCCAGGTCTTGCTGGACGAAGTGCTGGCCGAGGTGGAGCAACAGCGTGCGCGCCGCGCCGCGTTGAAAAAAGCCTTTCAGTCCAGCGGCCAGAGCGTCGAGGCGTTTGCCGACGCGCTGGGCATGCGTGTGAGTGAGGTGCAGGCGGCGCTGAAATAACGCCACCTGCGAGCCAGCCGCTCTTACCCTCGCCGCAAGTCCAGAGTAAACGGAAATTCACGGCTGGCCGGCACGTTGATGGTGGCGGGTGGCACCTGCACCAAGCCTGGCGTGTGACCCATGGCGGTAAAACGCGACAGGCGACGGCTCTCGGCCTCGTTGGCATTGACGGGCAAACTCTGGTAACTCAGGCCGCCCGGGTGCGCCACGTGATACTGGCAACCGCCCACTGAACGCTTCATCCAGGTATCCACAAGATCAAATGTCAGCGGCGCATGCACACCGATGCTGGGGTGCAGACTGCTCGGCGGATTCCAGGCCTTGTAACGCACACCGGCCACAAACTCGCCGACCACGCCGGTGGGTTGCAGGGACAACGCACGGCCATTGCAGGTCACGACGTAGCGGCTCTCGTTGAGACCAGTGACGCGCACTTCAATGCGCTCCAGCGAAGAGTCCACATAGCGTGCCGTACCGCCTGCCGAGCTTTCCTCACCCATCACGTGCCAGGGCTCGAGCGCGTTGCGCAGTGTCAGCTCAAGGCCGGCCGAACAGATTGTGCCGATCAGCGGGAAACGGAACTCCACATGAGGCGCAAACCAGCTGTCGTCAAAGGCATAACCCGCCAGGCGCATTTCTGCCATCACGTCATGGAAATCCATCTCGATGAATTTGGGCAGCATGAAGCGATCGTGCAGTTCGGTACCCCAGCGCGTGGCGGGCATGCGGTATGGTGTTTTCCAGAAGCGGGCAATCAGCGCGCGCAACAGCAACTGCTGCACACTGCTCATGTG
>JACCDQ010469463.1_pt1 | contig 23031 bp, 29 predicted proteins | sample 7446031 | NCBI WGS metagenome assembly JACCDQ01 (sample SAMN15323442, study PRJNA562643) | freshwater metagenome | isolation source: river surface water | place: USA:Blue River Watershed | collected 2017-08-17 | reverse complement strand
ATATGAATAAGGTAGTTTGGTGTAATAGATTGCAGAGCACATTGACTCAACCCTTAATGTACTCGATTAACCCTGGTGTAGCTAGGGGCTTTGTTTTGTGTTATACGCATGTGCGCACAATCGCATGTTATATACAGTCATGGTGACGTGGTGACACCTAGCATAAAAACAACAAAAAGTAAAGAAACAAATTTTCTGTTGTATTTTTACACATAGGGTTTGTCCTAGGTAGGAAAGTAAAAAACACGCATAGAATCGTCACCAGTGTATAACGCTGCACTAGCTCAGAAACCCGGCATGTTGCCGTGGTAGAGCCCAAGGGGAATATTATGTTTGCACGCGAAAAAGTATTTTCTGGTCAAGTTATGACATTTTCAAATGATGCAAGATCAAATACATTATGTGTTTGCCGCGTAATCAATGGTATGGGTTACGATGCCTTCGATAATGTGTATGACATTGTGACCGATGACTTCGGAAGCGTTGTATTTGTTGGTTTCTCATTCCGCATTGCTTGACATTTTGGAGTACATCATGACCAAAACCATCTCTCTGCTTGATGCCCTTAAAAACGTCCTGAATGGCCGTGACATGCATTACCAAAATGCTGGACAATTCAAGTCCACAATGTTCGTTACACTGGCATCCCTTGAATCCAACCCCCCCAAAGCAGGTCAATGGATACTAATTGATGGTGCAATACGGGGTCAGTATTTAGGCAAGACAAAAGCCGGTGTTATTGTGGTTCGGTATCAGAATGGCAAGTTTGGAAAACTGGCTGACACAAAATCCAATCATCATTTGCGCATGTTCGCAAAAGTAAATGGAGCTGAATAAAATGCCATTGATTATTTTGAACATTGTTCTGTGGTTCGGCATTTTGCCATTGGTTTCATTTTTGAATTGATAGGGGATTATCATGCGACTTGTTCACACTATAAATACTGCTATTGGATTTAAATCTCAAATTTATTTTGACGCTAACTTGTCAGAATATACTGTTAAATTCTATGATGGAAAACATCATAAGAAAGATGCGGACTATTTTACTGACAATGAGAACGATGCAATCGAAACAGCGCGCATTACAATCCAATGTATGCGTGACGATTTTGCATTGAATGATTGAAAGTAGAATTACACTCAAAGCCATTTATAAATAGTGGCTTTTCTGGGTGATTTTACCCTAATGTATTAAGGTGCAATAAAATGGCAATCGTTCAAACTGTAGATTTTTCGACGTTTGTTCAATCTTTCGAAGATTCGCAATATCAAAATAATTTCACCCGTGAAGGGTTACGGGTTTTGTTTGACTATTTGGAAAATCTAAGCGAAGATATCGGGAAAGATATTGATTTCGATATTGGGGCTATCGTGTGTGATTATTGCGAATCGAGTATCGAAGAAATAATTCTCGATTACAGCATTACTATTGACTCCGATTGGGACACAAAAGAACAAATATTAGATTTTCTATCTAATGAAACCATAATTTGTGGAATTACAGAAACTGGGTTTGTGTTTGCTTGCTTTTGATTTAAGGCTTAAAAATGAAACAAAACAAATCAAAAGGTATTATTGTATATCGTGGACCATCAGCATATGACGGAAAACCTATTGTCGCTATTCTGACAAAATCAGTTAATCGTAAAGTAGGTAACTCTACTCAGTTATGGATTTTGCGTGACGGAGTAAATCCCATTGAAGCTAGCCGTATTGGTGAGGATTTTTCCATTTGTGGGAATTGTAAACACAGGGGCAAAGCAAACACTATTAAGACTTCAGGATGGGCTGATGGGCGTACTTGCTATGTCAATTTACTTCAAGCCCCAAACCAAGTATATAAGTCGCTCACTAGGGGCATTTATGAGCCCGCTACGACGATCGATCAAGTGTGCGAGTACATAGGCCTAGACTTTCTTAGAATCGGCGCCTATGGAGACCCGGGAGCTTTACCACTGGCATTGATCGATCAATTGATCGCTTGTTGCTCAAATGGTTATACGTCATATACACATGCGTACTCTGTAGGTATGACCCTAGGGAGCATGCATGGCATGCGCAGTATGGTTTCTGTAGATAGTAAACATGAGGCAATGAAACACCACAGCGACGGTTATCGTACATTTAGGGTTATTCCTATTGCACAAGCAAATGATGCATTACTAGCTAATGAAATCCTCTGCCCTAGTGACAGGGGGGTGCAATGCAAGGATTGTAAATTGTGCAATGGGTTAACTTCGAAACATGCAAAAAGCATTGCAATTATTGCACATGGTGTATCACGTAATAAAATTACGGAGTAATAAAATATGAAATTTATTTTCACAATAACACTATGTTATGTAACCATGACCATTATATTATGGGGTATTGTAGGGGCTGTAATTGCATCGTCATTTATACGTTATCATTACAATAAAATGATGCATATAAAAGGGTATTAATAATGTATTAATACTGTACTCTGTAGTACAATAAATAATAGCTATTGATATTTTAGAATTAATTAACGGTAACTATTGGCAACCTGTGTGGGCATCAAGCACCTCGTCCATCCTGCAAGATATTTTCAAGTAACTTTACATTCATTAAACAACACAATAACAACATAATTTTTATAATTTTAGGGTTTAGACTTAAACTAAGCACACAGGAATACACCTAGAACGCATTAAAACAGCTTCAGAGCAGTTTATACGATATTTTGGTACTTAGGTATACAAAACACAAATAAACGCTTGTAGCGTGTTTAAATTAAACGTATAGGTACTAAGATATTTTAGACAATTAAACGTATAGGTACTAAGATATTTTAGACAACAAAATTATCAAAGATATTTTAGACAACAAAAAACCTCCAAGGTTTTTACACCGAGGAGGTTAAGTAATATTATTATATTAAGTAGTTTGTTTCTTTTTAGTTGCTCGTTTAGGCTTAGCTACTTTAGTTGCACTGATATTTTGTTCTTCAACTAATTGTTTTTCTTTTTCTTCTTTTTGTTGTTTAATTTCAAAGTATTCCTGCTTTGCATGCAATCTATCAATGATTTCATCTGCTTCCATCCAGATTTCCCTACCCATGAATAATTCTTCTAGTTCTTTTTTGCTTAAGAATCCTTCATACATTTCTTGCATGAGACTACGTACTTTCTTGTCTACGAAATTAGCATGATTAAGAATATCAGATTGTTTACCAAAACTACCAAAACTAGCTTGATGTAGCATCATACTAGCACGAGGAGATACACTGATATTTGGAGAAGCTAAAGCAATTAAGGATGCTGCTGAAGCAGCCATACCAGTAATAACACAAAGAACATTAGCATCTGTGTTTTCGATTGCTTCAATTAGAGCTAGAGCACCATCAAGACTACCACCATAACTACTGATATAAATTTCTACAATATCATGTTCATCTGCATTACGAATACGATGAATAAGTTGTCTGTAGTAGTCTGGTTGTTTGATTTGTTCATCAAGATACACAGATATTTTACTTAGTTCTTTCTTAGCTTCAAAGTATCCAAGGTGAGCAACACGACTAGGATCACAATCAATATCTTCATCTTCATTGTTTAGGATAGGTTGTTTGTAGTTTAATTTCATAAGTTATTTCCTTTCTTATTCAATACCTTTACGTTCATCTCTAGTCAAAGCAACAATAAATTGTTTAACTGCATCGGAACGTACAATATCATTAACATCATTGAAGTCAATAAATCCAAAGTTTGTACTAAGGTTATGACGTTGTACAAATTTACTAATCCAACTTAAACCTGAGTCTTGTTTAAGTTCAGACTGTCTAAGATCACCACTAAGTACAAGTTTAGAATTCTTACCCATACGAGTAACTAACTTGATTACTTCTTCTTTTGTTAAATCAGAAGATTCTTCTACCAATACCCAAGCATTATTGATACTCATACCTTTAATTACTTCCAAAGGAACGAAACTAATATCTTCTGTTTCTAGTGCTAATTCAAACATAGCACTACCTAGACGTTCTTTAAAGATAGGGATTACTGCTTGTAACCACACACCTAATTTTTCTTCTGCTGTACCTTTAAAGAAGCCTACTGACTTACTTGAACTAACAGCAGGACGAGTAATAATGATTTTTTGTATTTGATTTAATTTATACAAATCAGCAGCAAGAACAGTAGGGATGTATGTTTTTGATGTACCAGCGTAACCTGTAGCGATCACGATAGGTTTTTCATGCAGTAAGTCAATATAGTCTTGTTGTTTTTTATTCATTGGAAGAAGTGGTTTTGATTTAACTGCTTCTTCTCGTTGTTCCATGAACTTTTCTTTTACAACACGAGTTGTACCTTGTTGAGATTTCTCTTTACGTGTTAGACGTTTTGGTTGTTGCATACAGTCTTACCTCCTTTATGTATAACTATATTATTTAATACACCTATAAGTTAACTTTGTTTACGTTGTTTAGTCTTAGGTACTTCAGGTTCAGATACTACTACTTCTGCTTGTTGTACTGTATCTTCTTTTTGTTTAAGCATATAACAACAAAACAAACTACCAATCATTTGTGGTACGTTTTGATTTGTTTTGAAGTCAAACTCATAACCTTGTTTAATTAAGGTTTGTACTTGATCTAGGAAATCAATTAGGTTATAACTTACTACTTGTTGTGTTTGCATTATTTACTCCTTTACGAATAATGATGTTGAGTTGTTTGGATATAAGAATTATATCATGTTAAATACTTGAACACAAGTATTATTTAGTGTGTTTTGTGTTTAAGTACATTTTGCATCTTTTTGCACTCTTAGTAATACTACTGCCAAAAGCTGCAAATAAAATATACCAGAGCTAGTTGATTAGTTCTAAAACTCTGTACCCCCTATAAGTCTTAGACGAAAAACACCGTTTGGACCAAAAACCGGACCAAGAAGTGTTATTTAAACACTCTATCTTTGTAATATTTTAGGTTGCAATTTTAAGGTGCAAATCAGTACAACTAAATGTTATCTAAGTTATTGATTCATATAGATATTATTGTGTTTTTGCACAAAGTTGCGTGTTTGTATATACTACTGTCAAAAGCTGCAAATTTATAAGATAAAATCTTCTTCAATTTCAAAATCAGAAGTACTTATAGTCTCTGCAATAATACTTGCAGGGTTTCTCTTTTCAAGACTTACTGCTGTTTTGTGTAAAGATTCTAACCAATTAGATAGTTTTGCACCTGAATCACTTCTTGTGCTAACTGAAGCAGCACTGAGAGACATTATTGCATTTTTTAGCTTAAGTACACTTGGTATTTCTTTGTGTTTACTTGCAGGGATAGCTTTAAGTAAAGTGTGCCTGATTTCAAGAGCTTGTTCATTGCATTTTTCTTCTAGTGCTATTGAATTGGCAATAACCATATTAGTGATGAATAAACTATGCTCGGGGAGCATCCAATCTGGTCTTACAATATGTTCTGTACTTTTCCTACGTATAGTTCTTACTGTTCTGTTAAGCAATTTAGATGCTTCTTCAGCACTGTCAGTACTGGACAAGTTCAGTTCTTCAAATATCTCGGACTTAGACACTCCTTGTTTGGATTTAGCTTTTCTACTCAGTTTGTCAATAGATTCAGCTTTCTCTGTCTTTATTCCTTTCAGGTGCGTACTGCACCATCTCTTACTTACGTTGAGTAATTTAGATATTTCTTCAAATGTGTTACCTTGTTGTCTTAGTTTGATAGCTTTATCAAGATTGATTATTTTTGACATATTATAGTGTCCTCCTTTTTGTTAAACATTTGTATTATAACACAAACCAAAACTATTGACAACACCTAATCCTGTGCTATACTTAATAGCATGAATTAAAGGAGAGCCTATGCAAAATAATAACTTGCTACACAGCAACTTGCATACATATTTGCTATACGATGCAGTAGCAGGTTGTATTTATAACATCAAGGGAACAAAGAAGTATGAACTAGATGCTGAGTATCGTATTAGGTATTACAACAAAATATCTAAAAAACAGATCAGACTTAAAGCAAATAGAATTGCATGGGAAATCTTTAACAATAAAGAACTACCTGATGGTTTTGTGTTGTATCATAAAAACCTTGATGAAAAAGACATAAGAATAAATAACATAGCTGCTGTACCTAGAGCTACGTATGCAATCATAAATGAAGCGTTAGATAACCTAGATAAAGACCTAAAACTTAAAGCTCATCCTGATGTACCGCATTACTTAATTCTTCAGTGGAGAGAAGACACAAGACTTAAAGTTAAAGTAATTCAAGACATAGTTGAAGCAAGAAAACAATACAGAAAGTTATTGATTAAATACACAAAGATACTGAGTAAGTATCTAATTACCTAATTTATTAGTCATTGACTTAGCATATTTTCCGTGTTAAAATCATAACACGATTACACTTGTATTAACAAAAGACAAGCACCCTTATTTCTTTGTATTAAGGTTTATGCTTTCTGATAAAGTTTTACAATAAGTTTCGTAAATAAATCTTCTTATCTCGTTAGACCTTTCCTCCTTTCTGTTTGACCTGTGTAAGACCCGGAGTAGTCACCGGGAACTATAAGAATACAGACTTTGTGCTGTATTGTAAGAATACAGAGTAAATACTGTATTTATTTTAAATCATCGGAGAACAATAACAAAATGAAATGCTTTTACTGCGGTACTTATTTCAAGTACAATTCTTTCAATCATGGTTCTAATGTATGTACTGACTGTGATGCAAGTTCTGATATGCTTTTAGATGATTCTGAAATGCAATTAGAGATTGAGCTATTAAAGAATAAGTCCGGTAGGAAAGCTACTCATATTGACGATTACAATGATGATGACTCACACGGTTTCTAACAAAACCTATATACACGGCTTCTAAAGAAGCCTTATTACACGGTTTCTAGTAAAACCTTATTCCACAACCTTTTATAAGGAAACACACACATGACACCTTTTGAACTTCGTGCTCAATTACTAAAGCAAGCACAAGAATATCTGCAAACTCAGTATGAACACAATCTTGAGTTTGCTAAACGTAGTTTTGATGAACTGGTAAAGACAGGTAAAGAAACACAAGATCAGTTTGCTACTTACATGCCTTGTATGTACAGCTTTGATGAAATCACACAAAAAGCTAATCAGCTTTATGGTTTTGTTAAGGAAAAGCAATGATTAAAGAAATCTTCCAGAACCTAAAGATGTTCTTCAAACCTTATACCTTTGAAGACTACGTAAAAGAATACAACCCTCAGAACATTCAAGATATTGAATACCTAGAGAAACAATTTAATAAGACAGTTAATAGCTTTCTTGTTTCTCCTAGATTCTGAAGGTAATAAATAAGCTGAATTAGCTCAGTTGGTAGAGCAACCGCCTTGTAAGCGGTAGGTCGAGTGTTCGATTCATTCATTCAGCACCATATATTCCAAGATAGCACAGTGGTAGTGCAAGCGGCTGTTAACCGCTAGGTCGTAGGTTCGACCCCTACTCTTGGAGCCAGAACCCACCTTAGGGTCGTTTGACGTTAAATGGTTAAGAGTCTTTGACTCTAGGCGTCCGTAGTCACTTGGAGCTACGTAAAAGGATTTCTCCCGATCCCTGAGTCTGTTGCCAACCAGACAATAAGAAGTAAGCAGGCGTGTACTTGCGCGGTAGGAGCGAAATGCCTACGCTGGAGTCGTAACCAGCACTTACAAGGATGTTTGACAGAGAGGTCGATTGCGAGGGACTGTAAATCCCTTTCCCAAAAGGACACGGTGGTTCAAATCCATCAACATCCACCATTAGTTTAGCGGTATTTTCAGTATTCCAAGACTACTGCTAATACCAGTAAATTATTAGGAGAAATTATGCAAGAACAAGTAGTAAAGAAAGACGGTTGGAAAGGGCCACCGGGTAGTCGTAATACAAACGGTAGACCCAAGATGCTAACCTTACCCAAAAGAACCAATCGTGAGATTAGACAAGATGAATTACTAAACTTACTTCGTAAGTTTAAACCTTTAATGACTAAGAGCGTACAGACTGCTTATAAGATCATGGAAGATAGCGAAGCGTCTGACCAGAATAAACTCAAAGCCAGTGCTTTGTTGATTCAAACGTATAGACAATTATTGTTAGACACGTTTGATTACAGGTATGACGAAGAAAAAGCTGATGAAGTTCAGGAACAGAATGTTCCGGTGTTTAGTCTGAAGATGATTAACACAGAAGACGCAGAAGAAAAGATTGCTTGATTAGTAGCGTATAATGTGGAAATAGCTAGGTCGGCCAACCGAAAAGGAGATTCCTCACCTCTCTGCTCATTTTCTTTCTGTGAGGGTGTTTGAGGGACAACAGTGAACGATAGAAAATATTGTGTTTACGCCCATAAAATTGATGGCGTAATAAGATACATTGGAGAAGGTACTGAAACCAGAGCTTATAGAAAAAGCAGGAGTAATCACATTAACTGGCACAATACTTTCCACAATAAGGAGTATGAAGTCGTAATACTTGAAAGTAATTTAACAAAAATTGAAGCAGCCGCTGCTGAAATCAGGTACATAGAAGAAAACCTAGACACAATTATAAATAAAAAGAAAACTAAATTAACACCGATTAACATTGACTATGATGAAGTTTCGTCTGTGCTGTATTATGATGAAACAAGTCCAACATTTCTTAGATGGAAAAATAACATCGGGAAATTCAAGGCTCACGATGTCGCTGGATACATTTCAAAAGTTTCTAAATATGCAGATGTTACAGTAAATGATACTTTGTATCGGGTACATAGAATAGTTTGGGTTTTATTTAATAAAAGTATACCAGTGAATGCTGTAATAGATCATATTTCAGGCAATCGGTCTGACAACCGAATAAGTAATCTGAGATTAGCAACAGCAGCCGAAAATAACAAAAATAAACTAATAGAGCCATCGTCTATCGGACTTAGGAATATAAGAAAAACAGTTGGTAAGTCTGGATTTTCTAGTTTCGAGGTTGTATGGGTTGATGGTGGCAAAAGGAGCCAAAGGACGTTTAATGTTAATAAGATTGGTTCCATTGAAAAGGCACTCATTGCAGCTTACAAATTCAGGGATGCTTTGATAGAAAGTGGTACTTTTACACATAGATTGAAAGATGGTGAGAAGCAACTTGAGGAAGTAATCAAAGACTTAAGAGATGAGATAGTCACAAGTAAGTCTGTAAGAACTTTACCGAAGTCTGGCTTAAGAATGATTGATTTCAATTTTTATAAGGGTAAGTTTTATAGGTTTGTTGTTCGCTATAACTCGGCTTCTGGTAAAGTTACATCAAAGACTTTCACCATAACTACTGGCATTGAAAGCGCCCTTGCAAGTGCCTACGCCTTCAGGGAATCTCTAATACAGACTGGTGTAATTAGTGAAAGAGTGAAGGAAAACGAATCCTCTTTCGAGGAAGTCTTAAAACGAATAGAAAGGTGTAGAAATGACTCAATTTAAAATGAAGGATGTTGTATTTGCCCCTGCAAGTAAAGAGCAAGAGAACTTCTTGAATTGCGATAACGTCGATTTCGCATTCTACGGTGGTGAACTTAGCGCCTCCATTCAAAACCTTGTTAATTCGGTGAAACCCTAACGTAAAGACGAGGGCAATACCGAGCCAAGCTAAAGTCATTTATTAGGCTTTTGGCGTGTGTGGAGGTCAGTCGCAAGACGTAGGTTGCAAGCGCAATCGAAACACAAGGAGGGCTACGCCCTAAGATATGACCCGATACCCGAGGAAACTTGGGAGTGCAGTAGCGAAGCACATAACGAAAAGGCAGCAGGTGCTGGTAAAACAGCCTGCCTGTTAGGTTCCTTTTTAAAAGTATGCCACCACCCTAGGACTCGCGGGGTGATATTTAGGCGCACCCTGAAGCAAAGCTCCAATAATGGAGGATTGTTTGATGCAGCAATCAACCTTTTTTCAAAAGTTGACCCTAAAATTAAAATCTCAATGCGGGATATGCAGATAACTTTTTCATCTGGTGCTCAACTTCGTATGAGCTATCTAGATGACCCAAAAGATAAATACAACTGGCAGGGTGCAGAGCTATCGTGGCTCGGCTTTGATGAGATACAACAATTAGATTTTGATAACTGTATTTATCTTTTTTCTCGGCTACGTTCGACAACTGTTGATTACCCTTTGCATATTAGGGCAACAGGAAACCCAGACCCAGATGCTTGGATTAAGCAGTTAGTTGATCCGGACTTAGACTACAGAGGTATTCCGATTGAAGATCGTTGGAAAAATCCAAAAGTTCGTTACTTTGTAAATACACCTTCTGGTCTTCAGATTTTCGAAGACAGGAAGGAGGCTGAAGCCATTTACGGAGCAGGTGACGAGTCTGGGATTATGTCCTTTATGTTTCAACCCGGAAATATCTACTCAAATCCAATACTGGTTAAGAGTGATCCTGCATATGTTTCACGACTCAAGGCCCTTCCAAGAGTTGACATGGAGCGTTTGCTCCTTGGGTCATGGACAGCGAGGGAGCAATCTGCATCTTTTTTCTCTAGGGCAAACATTCAAATTGTTCAGCATCCAAATATTCGGGCAACAAAACGAATTCGGGCATGGGATTTAGCCTCAACAAAGCCCTCTGAAGCAAATCCAAATCCAGATTTTTCGGTTGGCGTACTTGCCTCTCGTGATAAAAGTGGTGTAATTACCATCGAAGATTTGGTGCGTTTTCGTGATGTGCCTCATGTTGTAAAACAGACAATCTTTGAAACTGCTTACAGGGATGGTAGGGATACTGATATTGCACTTGAATTAGACCCCGGTGCGATGGCTGGTGCTTACATCAAACAGTTACAGAGAGAATTGGCAGAAAAAGGATTTGTAGTCAGAGTAACAAGACCGTCAAAGGCTAAAATCTTGCGCTTCAGACCTTTTGCAGCGATTGCTGAAGCTGGTTTTGTGCAAGTTGTGGAGGCTCCTTGGAATAAGGATTACTTGAACGAGTTAGAGGCGTTTTCCGAAGCAAATCTTAATCGAATGAAGGACGATTGCTGCGATGCGACATCCACAGCAACTTATTTTCTTACTCAAGAGATCCATCTTCCATCCTTCTCTCTCCCCGATCTATCCTCTACAACATCAGCAGTATCCTCGTTATCTTCAGGTATTACTCTCCCATCATCGGGGTTATCTTTACCTAATTCATATTTTTAATAAAGGAGCCTTTAGATGGCTAGACCTCGTAAAGTTCAAGAAACTACTACCGAAGCCATTACCAAGGCTATAAACCCACAAGATAAACCAGAACGGTTTCAGATAGGTGAAGTCGGCTATGTTGGTTTAAGTTTATTCGGTGGTGTTACTACTGATGAAATCCACAGGGAATTGTCTTGGCCTAATAGTATCAAGACTTTCAAACAAATGCAAACACATAGTTCAATAAATGCTTGTTTGACTTTGTATGATAATTTGATTTCTAAGGTTACATGGAGAGTAGTACCTCCACAAGATGCTACTGAAGAAGAAAAACAACAAACAGAATTTGTTAATGAATGTCTGAACGATATGGATATTAGTTTCAGACAAGTTATTCGTGATGCACTAAGTTCTAATACTTACGGTTTTGCTGTATTAGAGAAAGTATATCGTAGACGTAACAAGTCAAGTGGTAGCCTATATACAGACAACAAGATTGGTGTAAAGAAGATTTCTTTACGTAATCAAGAAACTATTCAGAAGTTTATTTTTGATGACTCGGGTAATGAAGTAATTGGTGTTAAGCAAGTAGTTTACAACTCTGATCGTACACCTAAACAAAAACAAGAAATTGTATTACCTCGCAGTAAGTTTGTTTTGATTACTACAGGTAAGAACAGAAGTGATCCATACGGTAAATCCCCTTTACGTGATGTGTATATGGCTTGGAGATACCTTGAGGTGCTACAAGAACTAGAAGCCCAAGGTGTGCAGAAAGACCTTCAGGGTGTTCCAATGCTTCGTGTACCTGCTCAACTAATGTCAGCAGATGCTAGTCCAGATCAAAAAGCTATCTTTGAGAATCTGAAGAATATTGTAAGAAATCTACAAGTAAATCAACAGAGTGGTGTAATACTTCCCAGTGCTGTTGATGAAGTTACTCGTACTCCTTTGTTTGATCTTTCTTTACTATCTACTGAAGGTGGTAAAAAGAACTACGATGTAAGCGAAATTAAACAATACTATCAGAATCAAATCTTTACCAGCATGTTTGCTGATATTTTGATTTTAGGCAGTACAGGTGTAGGTTCGTTTGCTTTAGGTACGCTAAAGACTACACTTACTGGTGCTGCTGTAGAAACAATGTTAGATAATATTGTGGATGCTTTCAATCGTGATCTTGTTCGTCAATTATATGACCTTAATGGTTGGAACGCTGCTAGAGCATGTAGGCTAGATTACGAAGGCTTACACAGTGCTGATCTTGAGACTATTTCCAAGTTCGTACAACGAGTATCCAGTACAGGTAATTGGCTACAAGACCAAGAAGCATATAACTTTATTCGTAAGACTGTTGGGCTTGATCCAATTACAGATGAATCAAAGATTGAAGAACTTGTGTCTGCTTCTACTACTCGTGCTGGTGACGGTATGGCGAAAGGTTCAGGTAACGGTACTTCTGATAGTGTAGCAGGAACAGATACATCAGCAAATAACGCTGACAATACAGCTTAATAGGAGTAACAATGCCTTGGTCATCAAGTAGTGTACCAGATTCAATGAAGAATAAATCCCTGAGTCTAAGGCAGTTGTTTGCTCGTGTAGCTAATGCAGCTTTAGATAAAGGGATGACTGAAGAAGAAGCAATATTTGCTGGCTTGTCAGCAGTCTCAAATGAAGAACGTAAAAATAGAAAAGAAGTAAAAAAGGAGGTCATTGAACCTCCTTCACACATCAAGGCTATTATTGAGGCTAGGAAAGCCTCTAAACAGCCCGTAGACGAAGAAAAAGAAAAACCCTTAATCAGACAAGCCTTTCTTGGAAAAAACGCTCTAACGCCCGATCAGGAGCGTTCCTTGGTGTCTGCTACATGGGATGCTCAAGGTAGATTGGTACTTACCTTTGATACTGGCGAAAGAATTACTACTGATCCTGTCCCTAGTGAGTATATTGAGCAGCATCTTTCTGTTGCTGTAGGTTCTCAGATACCAGATCAGTATGACCACCTTCAGTTCAATACCGCTACAGACAGTCTTAATGCAGTAGGTAGACTTCGATGGAACGATGTGGACGGTACGCTAGACCTCGGACTAAAGGGTGGTAATGTAACTCTACAAATTGGTCAAGAACAAGTTGTTCATATTTACAACAATACAGCAGGTAACTTCAGTGATTTACAGGTAGTACGAGTAACTGGTTCACAAGGACAAAGACTTACTGCTTCTTTAGCTCAAGCTAATAATGAAACCAATTCTGCAAAGTCTTTTGCTGTAGTTACTGAACCTATACTGAAGAATCAAGTAGGTTTTGCTACTGTTCTAGGATTGGTTAGAGAAGTCAATACTGCTGCTTTCCCTGAAGGTAGTGCATTATATCTCTCACCTACCGTAGCTGGTGGTATGACTGCAACTAGACCTGTTGCCCCGAACCATGCCGTATTCATTGGTTGGTGTGTACGTAGTCATGCAGTACAAGGAAGTATCTTTGTAAATATTCAGAATGGTTCAGAATTAGAAGAATTACACAATGTTCTAATTACTTCTGTGCAGCATGGACAAGTATTGAAGTACGATGCTGTATCGGGTATTTGGAAAAACCAAGATGACAATTCAAGTGCTGATGCACCAGAAACTGATCCTGTATTTACGTATAACTTGTTAGAAGAACTTACAAGAATTGATTACAGTTCTGGTAACTACAAATTGTTTATTTACAACGTAGACGGTGATTTGATTCAGCAAGACTACGTAAAAGGATTATTGACTTATCGCAAGGTATTCAATTACACTAATGGATTGTTAACAAGTATTGATGATAGTGTTATTTAAAGGATTGTTATGTATTACGTATTAACCAGAAATGGTAACACATTCATTGGATTAACAAAAGATAATCCTTATACTTTTAATATTGAAAACATCTCCATCCATGAATTTGACGGGAGGGTTCCAGATTTAAATCAGTACGTCTGGAACTACGAAATAGAAGATTTTGAACGGAACGGAACTATTTACACAAAGAGAGAGTTTCTTTCAAAATTTACGCTAATGGAAAGAAGTGCAATCAGGGCATCCACTGATCCTATAGTTGTGGATATTATGAATATGCTCGAAATGGCAGAATATGTTGATGTGACCGCAGCAGAAACCCAACAAGGTGTTGGTTATCTTGCACTCACTGGTCTTATTGCAGCAGAGAGAGTACAGGAGATTCTTACATAATGGCAGTAGCTTCATATACAACTGACTTAACTACACTCAACGTACTAGATGACTCCGCTTCTCCGTTTGCAATAGGTGAACCTACAGGGTCTACTGCTGGTACTACGATTGCAACTGAAACAGATCATTTCGTTGTTGGTACAGCTTGCGTATCTAAAATCTTCAACGCCACAGGTGTAGGAGGTCTTGGATTCTTGGCTGGTTCTGCTGTAACTATTCCCACAGATGGTGCAGTATATATGTGGACTAACTTCCTTGCTGCCAATGCGATTAACACCAAAGCGAATGGTGGTATGCAGATTCTAGTTGGGAACACACTAGCAAACTACAAACGATTCTATATCTACGGTGATGATACTATTGAGTATGGAGGGTGGCAAGTTAATGCCGTAGACCCTGCACAAACTGCATCAGCTAGTCAAGGAACTCCAAACGGAACATGGCAATACTTTGGTATGGCTGCTAACGTAGATACTGCTGTAGCCAGAGGTTATCCATTGGCGTGGGATGCAGTTCGCTATGGTAGAGGTTCTATCCTAATGACAGGTGGTGATCTTGCTAACGGTTATGCTACATTTGACGCTGCTGCTGAAGTTAACGACACTAACTCTGGTGGTGTTTATAATCGGTGGGGTATTCTGTCGTATGCTAATGGAACTTACACCCTTCAGGGTAGGCTGGCTCTTGGACAGGCTGGTACGGCAGTAGATTTCAGAGATTCCAATAGAGCGATTTTTATCAAATCTACAGATTTTGTTACGAGTAATTTCAATACTGTTGAAATCCTTAATGCCGCTTCAAGGGTGGATTGGACTTCTATTAGTATTAGTTCACTCTCTGCTGTTTCACCTGGGCGTATTCTTGTAACAGACAATGCCGATGTAAACATAGCAAGTTGCACGTTTACCGATATTGGTACAAGTACTTTCCAATCTAATAGCACCATCAGTGAAAGCACATTCAGACGTTGTGGACTGATTACACATGGTAATTCTGTATTCACAAATAACCTTGTTACTCAATCAAGTAATAGTATTGCTGTGACTACTGCTACACCGGCAAATATACAAGATTGTCAATTTGTTTCAGATGGTACAGGTCATGCCATTGAAATTACAGCAGCAGGGACATATACATTCAGCGGTAACTTGTTTAGTGGATACGGAGCTACAGGTACAACCGATGCTGCTATTTACAATAACTCAGGCGGTGCAGTAACTCTGAATATTTCCGGTGGTGGTGATGTACCGAGTTATCGTAATGGTTCTGGGGCATCAACAACGATTGTTGCAGCAGCTAATGTAACTTTAACAGGATTAAAGATAGGTTCGGAAGTTCGTGCTTATGTTGGTACAGACCCTGCTACATCGACTGAATTAGCTGGAACAGAAAGTTCTGGTACAAGTTTTAATTTCTCTCAGTCTGTTGCAGGGCAATCTGGATACCTTGTTATTCATGCTTTAGGTTATAACAGCATTTACCAAAGTATCACTTATTCTGGTTCAGATCAGGAAATTCCGATTCAACAATCTGTAGATAGGACTTATACCAATCCATGATGAATTATAAAATTATTGAATCATCCATAGGTTATTTAAAAGGTATTGAATTACCTTATGACTTTTCTAGTTTTTATGTAGGACAACAAATAGATATTCTTGGTAATTCTATGAAGATCACACAACTTGGGGATGAAGTTGTTGGTTGTTCTAACACAGATAACATCCTCGTATTTCAAAAGATTTCTTAACGTGCATTAGGAGCATACATGAACATTTCCGATCCAACCACACTCATTGTAGGTGGCGACTCTGGTACAGCCTTTGAGTCACCTGTAGTCTTTGACGTTTCAACTAAGACTATTACGATTACTCCCGGTTCAGGTATTCTTCCTGCTGCTGCTGATGGAGTTATTGCACAAGCATTGTACTCTGCTGCTAAAATTGTCTGGAAGAATTCTAGCACCTACATTAAATACCCCTTCCCGATGGAAGCGATTACTCCTGAATCGTTTGAATTCATTAACGGTTGGGTTCTAGCCAATGACACTACTCGTAAGGCTCTGCGTACTTGTGGGTGGGCTGAACGTGGTTCTTCTGGTGGAGCAATCATCCGTAAGTATATGGGTGTGGTTACTCTAGGTACTATTGGTGCTTCTGACTATTCGTATTTCCAATGGAATACTGACGCTAAAACTGACTTCCAATTCCCCGGCCCTGTTAATGAAGGTATTCAGATTTACGGTGACGCATCTAATGGTAACTTTGATTACTCAGACGGTGGTGATTCTCTGAAGCTGTTCAACCGTATTCAAGGTAAACTGTACTCAAGCTCAAACAACACAGCAATCGGTGCAACTACTCTTGGTTATATTACTTACCGTTTCCCACTATCTAACGCAACTGATTTGAACATCACTGCACCTGATTCTCATATTAGTAACATCATTTCTAGTATGACTGGGTTAACTGGAACTGGTAACGGTACTGTTTATACATTCGATAAAACTGGACACGGTTTTACTCAAGGTGAACGCATCCGTATTGTTGGTGCCACTCCTTCTAGTTTAAACGGTGTTCATACTATTGTTGCTACTGGTTTTACTGCAAACGCTTTTGCTATTGCAAGCACAGAAACAACTGCGCTATCTTCTATTACTTCAATTGGTTCTATCCATACTGCTATTACTATCGACTATTTAGCAGGTACTGAAGTACACGATGTTAACGAAGACACTGTAAACGAGACATACAAGTATATTATCACTGACGCATCTAGTGCCGCTACAACAGATGAAATCTATGAAAAGATTCAATATCAACTTCGTCAGAACAGTGACATTTCTTCTGGTGCAACTTCTGTAACTGGTACTACTGCTGATGCTGTTGTAGCTTTCGTGGGTAGCACTCTGGTTGGTGAACCCGGTGTTTATATCAACGGTATTGCTGATGCTATTAAAAACTTCGTTGAATACTATCAGTTATCGGATACTACAAAATCCACCAAGATTACCTACCCGTTCATTGCATCTGGTACTATTTCTTTTGGTGCTAATGCTGGTTCTGGTGACTTCAAATATTGGGTATTCTACACTAGCTTACCTGTAGGTACAGATAATGATTACGGACAAACAAATGCTCGTATCGTGAAGGGTGCAGACGGTAATCCTATCAGTGGTACTTACTCTGGTTCAGCAGTCAACTGGTCATTTAAATATGACTCTGAAACTGCTGATTACGGCAGCGGAGCCGAACGTACTGCTGGCACTGATGCACCTGTGACTGTAGTTGGTATTGGACTAACAGGCGGTCAGTTTATTTCTGTTACTTCAACTATTCGTCGGCAAACTGGTCAGTCTGTACTTTTGGCCCCAGCCAATGAACGTAACTTCCAAAATGCTTAATTTTTAAGCAATATCCCGTTATTGACAATATATAATTAAATGATAAAATAATAGCTTTAACGGGATATTATATATTTTAACAATTAAGCTGAAAGGAAAGTTATGTCCTATGTACGAGTTCCACCGGACGGTGCTGGAAAGAAAGTATATACTAAAACACAAACAGTAGGTGCGGATCAGGTAGAAGCTCAAGTATTTCATTTATCTGATTCAACTAACCCTACAAACCTCTTATCTGTAGATAGTAGGGGTTCTGCTGCTGTACGATTTGCAGAAGGTCAACCAATTCTATCAGGATTTGGTAATTTAAAAGTAGCACAAGAACGAGCATTAGGTGTGTACGAAAGTTCTTTAGATACTTACGATACGCTATTTACGATTGCTACCGCTTCAGGTGGTGCAGTTAATTACACACCGTCTGATAGTTCAGAAGTATTAGCTGTAACAGGTGTTCTTGGTTCTGCTGTCAGTATGACAACTAATAGGTATCATTACTACCTACCCGGAACAAGTAACATCTATAAGATGACTATTGCTCTAGGTGATTCAGGTAAAGCAGGCAACTCCCGCAGATGGGGAGCTTACGATGAAAACGATGGTCTTTATTTTGAATTAGAAGATACAACATTCAAAGTAGTAATGCGAAATTCAACTTCTGGTTCTGTAGTACATACCAAGGTGTCGCAGGCTAATTGGAACGTTGATAAGTGCGATGGTACAGGCAATTCGGGTTACAACATTGATCTAACAAAAATCAATGTCTATTGGCTAGACTATCAATGGCTTGGTGCAGGTAGAGTAAGATTTGGTATTTTTGCAGATGATGGTTCTCGTATTGTTTGTCATCAATTTGAAAATGCTGGTGCAAATTCTCTACCTTATATGCGTACAGGCACCCTACCTGCTCGTATGGAAAACGTAAACACATCAGCCACAGGTAGTGTATCAGAACTTCGTTCTGTGTGTATTGGTGTATATGCTGAGGGTACTTACGAAGATTATGCTTTCTGGCGATTTGCTGATATTGATGCAAGTATTGCTTCTGTAGCAACTGATTCGTTAGCGTTTGCTTTGCGCACTAAGTCTACCATCAACGGAGAACATAACTCTGTTGTAATTTATCCAGAAACATTAAATGTTTATTGTGATTACCCTGTAGCTGTAACACTCTGGCAGGATGTTGTTGTAACTGGTGGCACATGGAATTCCCTAGCTTCTGCTGGAGATATTAACACTACGTGTACTGTTGACACCACAAATGCACAAAGATTTAAAACTTTGTATTTCAATACAGGTGCAACTTCTGTATGTGTAGATCAGTATTTTGAAAAGAACGATGAAGCTATTCAGACAAACGCTGACGGTACTCCTGAGTCATGGGCTTTCTTGGTTACTAGATTGAGTAACAGTACAACTACTGCAAAACTCAATCTTGGTTATAAGGAGCTTTGGTAATGTTACTATGGGCAGCATTTGGAGAACAATGGAACCTCAATCAGAAAGTTAATTTTGATGGTGTAAACAAGAAGATATATGTTGCCCCTAGCGTCAGTCTAATTGATGTAAAAGTAGACATATATAGCCAGTGGAAAAAGTGGACTCAACTCTACGATAACTCTAAATTCTTACCAGCAGTAAGAACCATTGGTGGCGACCCTACGGGTGACGGTAAGTTCGCAGGCGATATGTACTTCCTGATGAACGGATGGCAAATCGTAGTTGACCACATGGTTAACGTCGAAGGTATTCTTTATCACGATGATCCTATTTCACCTTACTTAATTGAACAAGGTGGTGGATTGATTGCTACTGTATCCAGTCTAGCTTATGCTGTTGAATCCGCAGCAGCAGGACTTACTCCTGCTCAAGAACTACAGTTAGATAGAATAATGAAAGCAGTCAAAACTGCTATTGCGTTATCTGCATAATTGGTTAATTACTAGGCATTGACTTAACAATAAAACGATGATATAATTAAATTTATTATATTGTCTTATTATTATATACAGAGGAACAGATGCAATCAAAAGCAATTAAGAAATACGCACCTACTGAAGCTGTTAAAAATAATAACTCAAGAGCTTCTGCTTTAATCGAAAAATATAACAAAAAGATTGAAGTCAATTCTTTTGAAGAACTTAGTTTAGAAGAAGTAAAGAAGCTATATACAGAATTACAAGTTCTGGAGAAGCAATCTAACTTCAAATCCAGAACACAAGATGGTTGTCTAAATACTAAGACTCTTGAGTTTCTTTCTAAGGGTGGTACAGCAGGTCTAGCATGGACAAGACTCATACTTAAAGAACAAGGTATTCTGAAGTCCTATCAAAAAGAAATCAAACCAGAAGAAATCAACACCGAGGATACTCTGGCTGTTGAGCATCTTCCAATTATAAAATCCGCAGATGAAGAATTAAAGCAAGTAACTTATGTTGCAATGGTTCCGGACTTAACAGACGCGCATGGTGATGTTACTTCTGTAGATGAAGTTAGAAAAGCTAAAGAGTCTTTTAATAAGGCTTTAATGGCGAATCAGAAACTATCTAACCTATTTCATCTGTACGAGACAAATACATTCTCAGTAATCGAGTCATATCTAGCTCCTTGTGACATGGTTCTAAATGGGCACTTCGTAAGTAAATCAACTTGGTTGATGACTTTACAAGTACATGATGATGGCTTGTGGGAAATGGTTAAATCTGGCGAAGTTGTCGGTTTATCAATCGGCGCTTTAGCTCGTGTAGAGAATTTAGACGAGGAATAAAATGACAACTGTTAAAAGAGCTAAACGAAAACTCAGTGATATTTCGTTTGAGCAAGAAGGTGCTCATATTGCACTGTGCCATTCCCAGCAGGGGGTTGCTAACAATCAAGATTTTGCACTGGTATTAAAGGCCAAGAATTTCTCTGATGAATTTCTTGAGAAAATGCAGCAAGTAAAAGTAACCCTAGAACTTCCTGACTTCCTTCAGCGTTTTTTCCATCTGTACTATGAAGATGCAGAATTACTTGCACGAATGATGGGGTACGTGAAGCCTGAAGAAGAAAAAGAAGAACCTGAAGATTGGTATGAAACATATATTCAGTCTAAGTTGGAATCTTTTGAAATTCTGAAGCAAGCAAACGAAGCACAAGACTTGAGTTCTGTATTTGCGAATTTAGAAGAAGACGAATATCTTGCTGTATTGAAAGATCAAGAACGCTTAGAAAAAGCCTTCAAGAAAATTGATCGTGAAACTAAGCAACAAAAAGAATCAACCAAAGTAGTAAAGACTACAGCGGAAGGTAAACCTCAAATCGCTGGCGAGGTTAAGGTGGAGGTAAGTACCTCTGTTGAAGTTAATAAGACTAAGGAAACCGATATGACTAAAGAAGTCAAAGTTGTAGAACAAGAGGTGTCCGTAGAGATGGTGGAGAAAGCCCAATTTGATTCTATTCAGAAAGCTCTGGAAGATCAGAAGGTTGCTCTGCAAAAAGCTATGGAAACTATCGCTCAATTTGAAGCTGAAAAGAAAGCACAAATTGAAAAAGCACGTAAGCAAGAAGTTGTTGCTGCTGTAAAAGATGAAGCTAAAGCTGAAGTCTTGTTCAAAGCAGTAAAAGACGCTTCTGATGAAGATTTCAAAGCTGTAGTGAAAGCCTTGGCTGATCTGGCTGCTGCTGTAGAAAAGAGTGATTTGTTCTTAGAGAAGGGTGCTACTGTAGAAGAAAAAACAGTAGTCAATGAATCACCAGTGGAACGCTTACTAAAAGCTAAGTTCCAAAAACAATAATTTAAATTTAGTTTAGGAGAATTCCATGCAAGTCATTGCAACTGATACAAAGCGCCTTTCTAATCTGCTGAAGGCTGAAATGTGGGCAGACTTAGGTTACTGCCGTGAAGTAGTTACCGTAAACGAAGCAGGTGCTTCTACTTATGCTGTAGGTACTGTTTTGGGTAAAGTTACCGCTTCTGGTAAATATAAAATTTGTGTACAAACTGCTGTAGATGGTTCTGAAACTGCTGCTGCTATTGTACTAGAAGATAAGGCTATTGCTGCTACCACTGACACTAAATTGGTCGTACTTGTTAAAGGCCCCGCTTCTGTGAGCAAGGGTGGTCTGGTACTAGACGCTTCTCACAACCTTGATGCTGAAAAGAACGCTATTTACGCTGCCTTTGAAGCAAAAGGGATTCAAGTACTGGATGCGTTTTAATCCGGCGTTACAACTATAAATAGAGGAAATTAAAATGCCCTTAGTTCGTTCTTATTCTAATGCTTTTGAAGTTGTAGATTACACTCAAGAGCTTCAAATCGTTCCTACTTCTTGGACACTTCTGAATGATGTAGGTCTGTTTGATTCTGAATCCATTAGCACTAACACTGCTGTGTTTGAAGAAGTCAATCAAACCTTGGGTCTGATTAAAGACCAATATCGTGGTGCAAAGCCTATGGCTAACACCGACGACATTCGTAAGATTCGTTCTTACTTTGTACCACACTTCCCAATTTTAGACGCTATCAAGCCTGAAGATTTGGCCGGTAAACGTGCTTACGGTTCTGCTGATGCTGCTGAAACTGAAGCTGCTGTCTTGGCTCGTAAGATGGAACGTATCGGTAAATCTTTTGACGTAACCTTGGAACTGGCTCGTTTCAAGACCCTTACCAGTATGGACATTTTCGCTCCTAATGGTACTGTGGCTGGTAACTTTGCTACCGACTTCGGTGTTACTCAATTAACCGTTGACTTTAATCTTGACAACGCAACTACTGATGTTATTGGTAAAGTTGAAGCTGTGATTGCTCACATGCAAGACAACAACAACAGTGGTGAAATCATCAGTGGTGTGGTTGGTTACTGTTCTCCTGAGTTCTTTGCTGCTTTGATTTCTCATGCAAAGGTTCAGGCTGCTTATCAGTATTTCTCTGCTACCGAAGGTCAGATGATCCAACGTAACCGTGCTGGTGGAACCAACGGTCTGTACCGTGAGTTCACCTATGGTGGTATTCGTTTCATCGAAGTACGTACTGTTCTACTTGGTGAGCGCCTGTTGGCTGCTAACACTGCTGTGTTCGTACCCGTAGGTACTAGCGATGTGTTCCGTACTGTTTACGCTCCTGCTAACAAGATGGATACCGTGAATACTGTAGCTGAACAACGTTATCTGTGGACTTTCCGTGATCCAAAAGGTGAAGGTGTTGAGATTCAAGCTGAATCTAACTTCATCAACTTGGTACGTAAGCCACAGTT
>JACCDQ010916941.1_pt1 | contig 23041 bp, 19 predicted proteins | sample 7446031 | NCBI WGS metagenome assembly JACCDQ01 (sample SAMN15323442, study PRJNA562643) | freshwater metagenome | isolation source: river surface water | place: USA:Blue River Watershed | collected 2017-08-17 | reverse complement strand
GAGGACAAAGCGGCACTTATCAAACGCCTAGATGAAGTTGCGGACAGCGACTATTTTGAGCGCGGCATCGAACGTGGCATCGAATCGGATGGCTTGCGTTTCAAGCCGGTGGACATCAGCGATCTGTACGCTGTTGAGATTGATTTCGACGAAGATCTCGCGCGAGCAAACGAGCTCTTTTAGGTAGTTCCTCGCGGGGTTCTAGCGTTTCTTCCGGGTCGTAGACCTTTACCGCAAAAAGCACCAAGAGCATCCAACCAATCTCGATAAGCATTCTGCTCTCGGTTAGGTTCTGCACAATGAGCCCGACAAAAATGAGTATTGGCCACAGGTAGAGCGGGCTTGTGTGTCGAACAGCAAGTCGCCAAAGTGGCACAAAGGTGTAGCCGAGCAGACCGATGAATAGGCCCAGACCGAAAATGCCCAGTTGAAGCCAAACATCGAGGAACGCGTTGTGGGCCTGTAAGAACGGGACACCGTGCATTACGACAAGCCCTTGGTATGGCTCCAGGAACGGTATCCAGTAAGAGATCCAACCCCAACCCTGCAGCGGACGCTCATCGATTAACTCGAGAACCGCCTTCCAGATTGTGGTTCGCCCTGTCATGTCTGGGCTCTTGCCAATCAGTGTGAAGATTTGGACTCGGAAGGCGAGGACAATCAGGGCCGAAACCCCGGTTATCCACCAGGCGGCGCGATAGTAGCGATGGCGGGTTTCTTTGTCTTTACCCTCGGCGGCAATCGATACGATAGCCGCGACGAGCACGCCGGCTAGGGCGAAGTTGATGGTCATCGACCACGCGTCAACCAACGCACCGAGTGCCGCTACAGCGCTTAGAGCACTTACCCCGCGGCTGATAGATCTGAGTGCAAACTCGGTTAGAAAAAGAATCAGGCCGAGCATCGCGACGTATGCCAGGATGTTGGAGTTTCCTAGGATTCCCTGGATGCGTCCGCCGTTTAGGAGGTTGCCGCGAGTCCAGTAGTAGTCAGGTGCGGGTGGGGTGTCGCCTTCGTAAAGCTTGAATATCGGTGGCACCGGACCGCGAACGATGACAGCCGCGTAGAGCTCAAATAGGAGTGATGCTCCCAAAATGAAGCGGATCGTGTTGGCGAGAATACGAAGGATTTCGCGCCAGCTGAAGGCGGCTGCGACGACGAGGGCAAACCCGGTCTGCAACAGCTGAACAACCGAAACACCCAAACTGACCAGCTGGTAGTTAGACCAGATAGAGCCGACGAGCATGAGCCCAAGTAGTGCCGTAAGCGGCCATGGAATCTGACTAAAGGTTTGCTTGGGCTTGTGCTTGATCAGCCAAAAGACGGTGATTGCGCCCATGACGAGCGCGAGAGCTGCGTAACCTGGCCACGAAAGTGTGTAGCGAACGGCGTCGCCCGCAAGCAGAGTGAAAATGCCTACGTAAACGAACGTTTTGGTTTGCCAGGTGTTCAAAGCGATGCTCCTTACAAGGGGCAAGTTTAGCCCCGCAACTAAACTTGATTTGTCTAGGTCGGGAGCCGAAAAGTGATTGTCAAAATTAGCAACGAGCCGCGCGATTACGCGTGGGGCTCGAAGACGCTAATGCCGGACGCACTCGGAATTCCAGCAACTGGCAAACCGATGGCAGAGGTCTGGTTTGGGACACACCACGGCTCCCCGGCGCGGGTCGAAGATGGTCGAACCCTCGGCGAGTTCCGTGGCGGACCGCTGGGTTTTCTCCTCAAGTTTTTGGCAGCCGAAAAAGCGCTCTCGATCCAGGTGCACCCCTCGCGCGAGCAAGCGATTGCGGGTTTCACGGCCGAAGAGCTCGCGGGTATTCCTGTAGATGATCCCGGTCGCACCTATCGCGATGTAAACCCGAAGAACGAGTCGATCGTCGCGATTACACCGTTCGAGCTTTTGGCGGGCATTCGGCCGGCCGCTGAGGTTGTCGAAGAACTTGTCTCGCTTCGCCCATTCGCTATCGAAAACGCCAACCTCCTCGAACAACTTATTGCCGTTGCTATCGGTAACCCAGACAAACTCTTCGCTGAGGTTCTTGGCGCATCGGCTGACTACAGCCCGCTGGTTCAAGAGTTGGGTGCGGCTCGCGGCCACGAGCTCTTGACCAGGCTCATCGGTGAGTTTGGTGCCGATAGAGGTGTTCTTCTTGCCTTATTCATGCGTCACATTAGGTTGAACCCCGGCCAGGCCGTTGTGGTTCCTCCCGGCACTCCGCACAGTTACCTCTCGGGCCTCGGCGTCGAGATTCAAGACAATTCCGACAACGTTATGCGCGCCGGTCTAACCGAAAAACATGTGGACGGCGCAGAGTTTTTGAAAGTGCTCGACCTCGAGGTTTCGAAGCGTTGCGACCTAGTCAGCGCCAAGGAACTTGTTCGGGGGCTTTACGCGTATCCGGAGATTAGCGATGACTACTGCCTGCACCGAGTCGAAGTTTCTGGTAGCAACCTGCTCGCCGACATCTCGGTTCCCGGCGACTCGATCTTGGTGTGCGTTTCGGGCGAGCTCGCGGTTGGCAATTCGCTTGAGGAGCGAGTGGTTCTTCAACGCGGTGAAGCTGCCTACCTTTCGGGTGACGCGAAGTTCTTCACTTTCGCCGGTAGCGGCACTGGTTACCTGGGTAGCGAACTCTAAGAAATAGCGTCCCAGGCCGAGCGCACGATCTCCTTTAGGTCGTGCTTCGCCTTCCAGCCCAAAGCGTTCTCAATTCGACTCACATCGGCGCAAAGTCTGGCGGGGTCTCCGGCACGAGCCTCGGCGATTTCAACGTCGAAGTCGAAACCGACAGTTTGATGAATGACATCGATGACTGCGAATACGCTTGCGCCTTGCCCCGAACCAACGTTGAAGGTATCGAACTCACGAATCTCGCGGTCAAGGTAGCCGAGCGCTAGGACGTGCGCTTCGGCCAGATCCTGAACATGCACGTAATCACGAATGCATGTTCCGTCGGGGGTTGGATAGTTGTCTCCGAAAACCTTTACTTTCTGACCGCTCCGAATCGCTGCGAAAACGATTGGAATCAGGTTGGCTACCGCCGTATCCGCTAGCTCAGGTGCGCCAGCGCCAGCCACGTTGAAATAACGCAGGTTCACATGACGCAACCCCCAGGCCCTAGCGGCGTCCTTTGCCATCCATTCACCGATCAGCTTTGTCTCGCCGTAGGGGTTGATCGGCTTGCAGTCGAAGTCCTCGGTCACCGTCTCGGTGTCTGGCATTCCATAAGTCGCGGCGCTGGAAGAGAAAACCAACTTCTTCACGCCAGTGTTTCGCATGGCCGTCAACAGGTTGGCCATGCCTCCGATGTTTTGTGAGTAGTACCACTCCGGGCGTTCGACCGACTCACCAACCATTTTGCGAGCGGCGAGGTGAATCACCGAGTCAACGTTGTGCTCTCGGATGATCCCCTCTAGCGCGAGCGTTGCCGCGGGGGAGGCCAGGTCTAGGTGCTCGGCTACGTAGCCTGCCGTGCGAGTTTCGGTGCCGGTGGAGAGGTCGTCAACTATCACCGCGTCGGCTCCGAGAAGACGAGCAACGTGTGAACCGATGTAGCCGGCTCCGCCGGTAACTAGGACTGCCATGGCTCAAGGATACCCAAAGCCTCAACAGAGCCTTGAGAGTTGGAATATCCGAACTTGACTTGAACGAATAACATCAGTGTAATTACACCCAAGAAACTATTTCGGTGCCCGGCACCAGAAGAGGTAATGAAGGCATGAGCTCAGACAGTCGCATTCCAGATAACTGGTTCATCGATCCCGTTTTGCTCGGCGTTGCGGGGGCATACTCAAGCGACATTGACGAAAACCCACTTGCCTGGCAGGCAGATGCGGTTTGCGCCCAGACCGACCCAGAAGCTTTCTTCCCAGAGAAGGGCGGCTCGACCCGAGACGCCAAGAAGATCTGCTCCGGCTGCGAGGTCAAGGCTCAGTGCCTCGAATACGCTCTAGCCAACGACGAGCGCTTCGGCATCTGGGGTGGGCTCTCGGAGCGTGAACGCCGCAAGCTCAAGAAGCTCGCCTAACCAATTGCCCGAGACACTCGCATCGCTCGTTACGAGGGATGGTCAAGTAACCCGGACCGCCACAGGTTCGAGTGTCGCCGAAGCACTAGAACAACTTGAAGTAAAGCCAGACCCAAATCATTGGGTCTGGCTTTTGTCTTCCGAGGCCGAAGCGCTACCGGGCGCGCTGGCTTCTCTTTTGGCTCTCGCCAACCGCTCGTCAGAAGTTACCGGAATCATCGGCCCCAAGTTGGTGTCGAAATCCAACGCCCGTGAAATCACCCAGCTCGGGCTCACGCTCACTCCACTCGGTGAACCTTTCTCGCCGGTATCGAATGAATTCGACCAAGGCCAACGCGATGCGCTCGGCGATGTCCTAGCGGTAGGGCAAGTTGGCATGCTCATTCGCTCGACACTGATCGAACAACTAGGCGGTTTTGAAGAAAATGCGCCGTTGCTGGCGGCCGACATTGACTTCTCTCTTCGCGCACGTCTGGCTGGTTACCGAGTCGTCGTTGAACCTAGCGCCAAAGTCGCTTTCGACGGTCAGACTTCGAGTCTGGGCAAACAGAGTAAGGCCCAGCTCCGGCGCGCAACCATTCATCTGAGAATGGTCTATTCACCGCTTTGGCTTGTTCTTCTGTATTGGTTCGCTCTGCCGGCAAATGGCGTTTTGCGAGCGGTGCTGCGAATTGCGCAGAAGAGACCAGATCGAATCTGGGCAGAGCTATCAAGTGCGTTCTGGGGATTCTTCACTTTGCCTAAGCGCCTTGCCAGCAGGGCGCTGGTTTCGTCGGCCGACCGTAAAAAGTTTTCGTCACTTCGTTCCTTGCGGGCTTCTTGGTCCGAGGTGCGAATCAAAGCTCGCGCTCACGCCGACCAGGCGGAATCTGAGCAAAACCTCGCCGCCTTCGACCGTCAAGAGCTCGGTGAACCAGCGAAAAACTTCACCGCAAGTTTGGGTTGGCTCGTCGCCTTCCTGCTCCTAATAGTTTCTTGGCGAACTTTTCCGGTGAGTGTGTCGATTACCGGAGACAATGTCTTGCCGCTCAGTGAGCAGCTCGGCCAGTTGTTTGCACGAGCAGGAGCAAGTTGGCAGCCGATCGGCAACGGTTTTTTTGCCCCGAGTGACCCATTCAACTGGGTTCTGTTACTCATGGGTTCACTCACCTTCTGGTCGCCGCAACTATCAATTGGCTTGCTGCTGTTCCTGGCCCACGCACTTGCTTTCTCTGGAGCCTGGCGAGTTCTCGGATTGGTTACCAAAAAGCCTTGGGTTCGAACCATCGCTGGTCTTGCCTATGCGCTCTGGCCCTCGCTGACCATTGCTATTTCGAAGGCCGAAATTCCGGCTGTGGTTTCTGCCGTAGCTCTTCCGTGGTTGGTCCTAGCAATTGCTAGAGCCGCCGGTCTAGGCAGGGCCGCTACGTCACGCTCCAACACTCAGACCTGGAGTTGGGTTGGCCTCAGCGGATTACTGCTAGCCGTCGTTGGCGCGAGCGCCCCGAGTCTATTGCCACTCATTCTTATCGCCCTAGCGGTTGTGGCATCGATGCGTATTCGACGGTTCGGTTACCTCTTCTGGATCCCACTTCCGCTTGGCGCGATCTTCGCACCGTACGCGTTTTTCTTTATCGCTCGTCTTGGCGAACCTCTAGGTGTGTTAGCGGATCCCGGTGTTCGCACCTCAGCAGTTTCGTTGAGCAACCTAGAACTGCTGCTCGGTGGCTCGATCATGTCTACGGTTGTGTTGTTCTTCGCTATCGTCGCGGTGTTGACCAAACGGTGGCTGCTAAGTCTTTGTCTGTGGATTTCTTGGCTAATTCTCGTCGCAGCGGCTTGGCTGGCTCAGCAGTTACTCTTCCCAGCTGCAGGTGTAGTAGGGGCGACTTCAGCCGAACTCCCGGGCTCACCCCTGACTCTGCTTGCTGCCGCAGCCCTGGTAAGCGCATTCCTTGTGGCTATTTTTCTCGACGCCCTCAACCGCCGATGGTTCATGAGATTGGTCGCGTCTCTGATTCTGTTGGCCGGCGTTCTGCCGCTCGGCTACCTGACTTTCACTCAGCCCAACGAGTTCAAGGCCAGCGACGGCAGGGTGGTTCCTTGGCTCCTTTACTCGCAGGCCTCAAGCGACGCACAGTTACTCGAGGTTTCTGCCAGCGGCGAAACCTACTCGGTTCGCTGGCATCCAGTTCGCGGCACCCACTTTGAGGACTCGAGCAGCATCTACCGATTCGCTCTTGCCGAACGGATTGATTCACCCGAATACCGAGGCGTGGCCGAGCTGGTCGCAAACATGGTTTCTGCAAATGGAGTAGATATCTCGAGCCAACTAAAAGCGGCGAGAGTTCAATACGTCATGGTCCCAGTTGGTGAGACCCCGGCCCTCCTCGAGTTAGGTTCGGCTCTTGATTCGGTTCCCCAGCTCGAATCAGCAGGCGTTACCGAATTCGGTCGCCTCTGGCGTGTTCGTGGTGCCGAGACTTTGCCCCTAACCGAGCACTCGGTCTGGTCGATCACCAAGTTGGTTCAAGTTTCAGTCCTCGGGGCATTCATTTTGCTCGCCCTTCCTTCACGCTCCAAGCGTCGCACCGAGGCCAGCGAAATCTTCGTTGAGGGGGAGGAGTAAAGATGGTCGGAAGGATCTTTGCCGCACTCTTCGTTGTCGCAGCCCTTATCGGTTTCTACCTCAATCCCCTTCAAATAGGGCTTGAGGTTGGCTCACGCCCGGTGGCAAACGAGGTCACCACCCAAGCCCGTGACCTAAGTCTGGTCTGCCCAGGTGCTCTCTACCAAGTGGGCGGCAAGTCTGGAACCTCACTGGAGGTCGTTCGCGCAGGCTCTGCCAAACTGGCCGGAAACTTTGAAGGAGGCACCTCACTCAAGCTTGTCGAAAGGCGTTTGGTTGGAGAGGCAGAGACAGTGACTGGCTCGCTTTCGACCACGTTGGTTGATGCCAAAAGCCTGACCGTTCAGGACCCGACCGGCTCGGCCGCTCAAGGTTCGCAACTGTTAAACGCTCTGCAAGTGCAATCGGCCAAACTAAACAACCTTGCGGGTCTCGCTGCTGCCAACTGCATCAGACCATCCTCGGACAGTTGGCTGATCGGTGGCGACACCGGATCCGGCCGTGAAACTCTGCTCGTGATGTCTAACCCAACTGACGTCGATGCAACCGTCAACATTGAGATCCTCGGCCCTGGCGGGAAGATTGAGTCACCCGGCATGAGCAGTATCTCGGTGCCGAAAAACAAGACCACGGTCCTGCCAATTTCGGGCGTAGCGCCAAACTTGGCTACCTTCGCCGTCCATGTCGTTTCTAAGGGAGGATCCTTGGGAACTTGGCTGCAGCAGCGTACCGTTCGCGGTTTGGTTCCTGGAGGCGTGGACTTTATCGCCCCGACAACTCAGGCTGACACGCGCCTAGCGATTCCGGGCGTTTATCTGCGCGGGGTTGCCGATGCTGGCAAACTCATGAAGGCGAACGACTCGTACATTGACCTCGTGCCAACACTGCGAGTCACCTCAACATCAAACGAGAACACCACCGTCACGGCCCAGATTCTCGGCAGCAATGAAGCAACATTCGGAACAGTGATTCAAGAGGTGGTTCCGCCAAACGCAACCATTGACATTCCGATTAATGGTCTGCGCGATGGCGACTATGTCGCTTTTGTTGACGCAACATCACCGGTGAGAGCAGCTCTTCGATTGAGCCGCACCAAGGCTACTCAAACCGACTTCACATGGTTGCCAGCAGTCACCGCCTCTTCAAATCAGTTGGGCTTCACGGCACCTGCCGTCGCAATTACCAAGATTGCGATAGCAAATCCAGGTGAACAGCCAGCTCAGGTTCGGGTCGGCTCTCGTCGATTTACCTTGGCCGCAGCTGCGACAGAAACGCTGTTGATTCCGGCCGGTTCCAGCGGCTCGATCAGCTCGGACGTGCCAGTTTCGGCCACTTTGATTATCGACATCGATGGCACGGTTGCATCAGTCCCGGTGATTGATTACCAAAACCTCGGCGGGTTGATTTCGATCCTGGTTCGCTAGTCCTTGAAGCGGTCTGGCATCAGGTCCCACGGATCACGTCCGAGAAGCTCACCAACGGCAAAGAACACGAACTGTTCGGTGTGGAATCTTTCGTCCAAGGCGTCGGGGCGACGAACGTGCGTCTGCCTCTGAATCGGTATTCGGTAGAGCGTGATCTGCATTCGGCTCACGTCGCAGGACCATCTTGGAAGCTTGCCGTCAACCACGCCCGGGGGAGCATCTACCACTCGCCAGCGAAGTTTGGAAAGCTCGGCAGGCCACTCTTCGCGCAGGAACTCGCAGGTTTCGGTGACTACGTCTTCGAACGAACCGAAAGGGCGACGGCCTAGTCGAGCCAACACGTAGTTACGCATTGGTCTGCCGTGCCTGGAGCGTCTTGACCTCACGACTCAATCCTAGTTTTGCCTCAGAAGGTAGGATTTACGGCATGCGCCCAAGCTTGAACGCAATCGTAAAAACCTATGACATCCGCGGATTAGTCGGAACCGAACTCACCGTAGAGATGGTCGAAGCCGTAGCCGCAGGTTTCGTGGATGAACTCGAACTAGCCGGTAAGGATGTCGTCGTTGGCCACGACATGCGCGACTCCTCGCCAGAATTCGCCGCGGCATTTGCCGCGGGAGCCAGAGCGCGAGGCGGAAACGTAGTTTCGCTAAGTCTTTGCTCCACAGACCAGAGTTACTTCGCCTCCGGAACCCTGAACGCAGCCTCGGCCATGTTCACCGCGAGCCACAACCCAGCCGCGTACAACGGCATCAAACTCTCCCGCGCCGGCGCTCGAGGAATCTCGCTCGACACCGGGCTTGCAGCGATTCGTGACCGTGCCAATGCTTACCTCGAGAACGGCATCGCCAAAGTTGAAGAACAGGGGTCGTACCGAGAACTCGACACCCTCGCCGACTACTCGAGCTACCTTCGTTCGCTTGTTGACCTAAGCGCTGTTCGACCGCTCAAGGTCGTTGTGGATGCCGGCAACGGTATGGGCGGCTTCACGGTGCCTGCAGTTCTAGAAACTAAGGTCGGTCTCGCAGCCCTACCCCTCGAGATCATCCCCATGTATTTCGAACTAGATGGCAACTTCCCGAACCACGAGGCCAACCCACTCGACCCAAAGAACCTTGTTGATCTTCAGAAGGCAGTGGTTGAGCACGGGGCAGACATCGGCCTAGCCTTCGACGGAGACGCCGACCGCTGCTTTGTTATCGACGAAAACGGAGACCCCGTGACACCTTCGGCGGTTGCTGCGATTGTCGCTGAGCGCGAGATCGCTCGCGAGCAGAAAACCAATCCTGGCGCCCAGGTCACCGTGTTGCACAACCTACTCACTTCGCGCGCTTGTATCGAGGCCATCGAAGCCGCCGGCGCACGGGCTGTTCGAACCCGCGTCGGCCACTCGCTAATCAAAGATCAGATGGCTGCCGAGAACGCAATCTTCGGCGGGGAACACTCGGCTCACTATTACTTCCGCGCTTTCTGGGGTGCCGACAACGGCATGCTCGCTGCACTCCACGTACTTTCGGCTCTAGGAACCCAAGCTGAACCACTGAGCAAGTTCGCTGCCAAGTACGATCCGTACTTTGCCAGCGGCGAAATCAATCACCGAGTTGCCGATGCAAAATCGATCATCGCTTCCGTTGAATCTGCTTTTGCCGACCGTGCGACGACAGACGGACTAGACGGTGTCACATTCTTCTCGAACGACAAAGAGAACTGGTGGTGGTTCAACCTCCGCACTTCGAACACCGAACCATTGCTGCGATTCAACTGCGAAGCAAAATATCGCGACGTTGTCGAATCGATAACTCGAGAAGTTGAAACCTTTATCAAGTCGTAACATTGAGTTATGACCCAGAGAGCCCTTCTCGAATACAAAGTAAGTGACCTCGCTCTTGCCGAGGCAGGCCGCCACCAGATTCGCCTAGCTGAGCACGAGATGCCCGGGCTCATGGCACTTCGTGAGCAGTTTGCTGCCGCGCAGCCACTCAAGGGAGCCCGCATCGCCGGCTCGCTTCACATGACCGTTCAGACCGCAGTCCTAATCGAAACCCTTGTTGCTCTTGGTGCTCAGGTTCGTTGGGCATCATGCAACATTTTCTCGACTCAAGACGAGGCCGCCGCTGCCGTTGTAGTGGGTCGCGACGGAACCCCTGAGAACCCATCCGGCTCACCGGTTTTCGCCTGGAAGGGTGAAACCTTGGAGGAGTACTGGTGGTGCACCGACCGGATTTTCGACTGGAGCGAAGAGGGCTTTGATGGCCCGAATATGATCCTCGACGACGGTGGCGATGCAACACTTCTTGTTCACAAGGGTCGCGAGTTTGAACTAGCCGGCTCGGTACCGCCTAAGGGTGCCGACGATTCGCACGAGTACGGTGTGATTCTCGAACTGCTTCGCGAAAGCATGCGCAACGACCCAACCCGCTTCACTCGCATCGCCGCTGAAATTTTAGGTGTGACCGAAGAAACCACCACGGGTGTTCACCGCCTGTACGAGTTCTTCAAGCGCGGTGAACTACTGTTCCCAGCCATCAACGTCAACGACTCGGTAACCAAGTCGAAGTTCGACAACAAGTACGGAATCCGTCACTCGCTACCAGACGGCATCAACCGCGCAACCGACGTTCTAATCGGTGGCAAAACAGTTTTCGTCGCCGGATACGGCGACGTGGGTAAGGGCGCAGCCGAGGCAATGGTTGGTCAGGGTGCTCGAGTCATCGTCTCCGAAATCGACCCGATCTGCGCTCTGCAGGCGGCTATGGACGGCTTCCAGGTCGCCAAGCTCGAGTCCGTTATAGAAACCGTGGACATTTTTATCACCGCTACCGGCAACGCGGGCATCATTCGCCCCGAGCACCTAGCCAAGATGAAACACCTCGCGATTATTGCCAACATCGGCCACTTCGACGACGAGATCGACATGGCAGGCATCTCTCGCATCGAGGGCATCTCTCGAATTGAAATCAAGCCGCAGGTTCACGAGTGGCGTTTGCCAAACGGTCGTTCGGTTCTGATTCTCAGTGAGGGCCGTCTCATGAACCTCGGCAACGCAACCGGCCACCCCTCATTCGTTATGAGCAACTCGTTCTCTAACCAGGTTCTAGCCCAGATCGAGCTGTACTCGAAGCGCGACGAATACGAGCTAGGTGTTTACGTCTTGCCGAAGGCGCTCGACGAGCAGGTTGCACGCCTGCACCTCAAGGCTCTGGGTGTCGAACTCACCGAGCTAACCAACGACCAAGCTAGATACATTGGCGTTCCGGTTAGTGGCCCGTATAAAGTCGATCACTACAGGTACTAGGAGCAACTGATGAAGAAAGTTCTAGTAGTCGAAGATGACTTCGAACTCAACGAATCGCTCGTTGAGTGGCTCGAGGCGGCCGGTTACACGGCTACCGGAGTTCTCGAGGGTGGACTCGCTTTCCCGACTTTCTTGCAGCTCCAACCAGACCTTGTTCTTCTAGACGTGATGCTCCCCGGCGTCAGCGGCATCGAAATCGCTCAGAAGATTCGCCAGGCACACGGCACCCCGATCATCATGCTCACCGCTCTGAGCGAGTCTGATGACATCGTCCGCGGGCTCGAAGCGGGTGCTGACGACTATGTGAAGAAGCCTTTCGACACCACCGAATTGATGGCCAGAATCAAGGCTCGTTTGCGCGATACCAAGCCTGCTGGTTCCGAAATCATTACGCTCGGCCCAATCACCATCGACGTTCCAGGCCACGAGGTTCGCAAAGACGGAGTTCGACTTCAGCTCACCCCACTCGAGTTCAACCTGCTGCAAACTCTCGCAGCGAACCCGGGTGAAGTTTTCAGTCGCGAAGACCTCCTGGTGAAGGTTTGGGGTTACCAGTTCAAGGCCGACGACAAGTTCAAGCCAGACACCCGTTTGGTTAACGTTCACGTTCAGCGTCTTCGTTCAAAGATCGAAGAGGACGCCGACAGCCCGCAGTTCGTGCTAACCGAACGAGGAATCGGCTACAAGGCCGGTCCTGCTTAATTGACCAGACTCTTAAGAGGGCTGTTCGGTTTCTTCCAGCGCTCGCTTCAAGCCCGGTGGGTCGCAGCAACGGTGATCCTAAGTGGTGGCGCACTCGTCTCGGTGGGTGGCTTTCTAAGCTATTCGATCGGCGCTGGCCTTTTCGAAACCCGGCAACAACAGATCCTGATTGAGGCTGAGCGCGCTGTTGTAGATGTGCAGAACACGTTCACGGCCTCGAGTTCGACCGACACAGTGACCATGCAGAGCCTCATGAACACCGTGGTTCCGAACCTGGAGACCAAGACTACAAACGCGAGTCGCCTTGTGGCTCTGCTTCGCAGCCCCGGCCAGGCAAATAACCAGTACCTTCAGTCACCAGTCTCGCTGGGTCTGGACACCGGAATCGTGCCCGAGAGCCTTCGAGAAGAAGTTAGAAATTACGAGTCCAAGCTGGTTTACCAGTCTGTGCCGCTGGTCGTCGGGGGAGTAACTCACCCTGGGCTAATCGTCGGTTCACACATCGAGATTCCGATAGCTGGTTCTTACGAGCTCTACCTGGTTTACGACCTTGGTAGCGCGCAACAAACACTCGACTTCGTGCAGCAGACTTTGGTTTTCGGTGGCCTGATCTTGATTCTTCTCATCGGTGCGGTTTCGTTTTATGTGACCGGACGCATCGTGAGTCCCGTTCGCAAGGCAGCCGAGGTTTCGAGCCAGCTTGCAGCGGGCGATCTAGAGCCGCGACTCGAAGTTGACGGAAACGACATCATCGCCGCTCTCGGTGCGTCGTTCAACACAATGGCCGACAGCATGAAGGGCAAAATCGATGAGCTGTCAAAGCTGTCGCAGATGCAGCAGCGCTTTGTGTCCGACGTCTCGCATGAACTTCGAACCCCGCTCACAACAATCAAGCTGAGTGCAGAGTTGCTCCAGGCCAGGCGTGATGAGCTGAGCCCTTCGGCTCTTCGCAATCTCGATAAGCTCACCGGCCAGATCACACGCTTCGAGGACCTCCTGGCCGACCTGCTCGAAATTTCACGCTTCGATGCCAAGTCTGTGAATGCCGATTTTGAAGTCGAAGACTTAAACGGTGTAGTTGGCCTGGCTCTCGCACACATCCAACCGCTGGCGGACGCCAAGGGATCTGTACTGCAGGTCAACATTCCAAATGGCCCGGTAGAGGCGGAGTTTGACCCACGTCGAATCGAACGCGTATTGCGCAACTTGCTCTCCAACGCTTTAGAGCACGGTGAGGGTAAGCCGGTTTCAGTTTCGGTGGCGCAAAATGAGACGGCCGTCGCGGTAACAGTGACCGACCACGGAGTCGGTATGACCCAAACCCAGGTATCTCGAGTCTTCGACCGCTTCTGGCGCGCAGACCCCGCTCGCCAGCGAACCACTGGCGGAACAGGCCTAGGGTTGTCAATCGCTCAGGCCGACACATCGCTGCACAACGGTTGGCTCCAAGTTGTTTCTAAGCCAAACAAGGGCACGACTTTCAGGCTGACGCTGCCGAGGCGTCAATCGGTGCTATTCACCCAATCTCCTCTCCCATTGGCGGTGCCCGATGAGAAGGCTTAGGTTTGCTGCAGCGCTCGCTGCGCTTTTGGCTCTAACGGGTTGCGCCACGATTCCGCAGAACTCTCCGGTTCGGGTAGGCCCAGACGTCACCTCTGGGCTGAACAGCGACGAGGTTTATTACTCGCAAACCGGCCCTTATGAAGGAGCTTCTCAGGAGGCCGTTCTTTCCGGGTTCTTGAACTCCGGTAACGGCCCACAGAACGATTACGCCGTAGCGCGTGAATATCTCACGAAGTCGTTTGCGACGAAGTGGCAGCCAAATGAGGAAGTTCTGATTCAGGAGGGCACACCTGAGATCTACAAGGTCACCGAGCGCGAGTATCGCGTCACAGTAGGTGTCACCGCATCAATTGACGCCGATGGCCGTTACTCCGACCTCCCAGCTGGCTCTACCCGAACATCGACTTTCAAGTTTGTTCTGGTAGGTGGGCAGTGGCGCATTTCGGAAGCGCCAAATAAAACTCTGGTAATCAGCCCAAACTTCCGAGTGTTGTTTAGGGCATACTCACTCTATTTCTTCGATCCGAGCCTCAGCTACCTCGTGCCAGAGGTAAGGTGGTTCCCTTCCAGAGCTTCCACCGGTACTCGACTTTTGAACGCATTGCTTAAGGGTCCGAGCGATTGGCTCAAACCTGCAGTAGTAAATGTGATCCCAGCGGGCACACGCCTAAACATCAACTCGGTCACCGTTGTCAACGGGGTTGCTCAAGTTGACCTCAGCTCGGCCGCTCTGCGAGTGCCCGATGCTCGTCGACCGCAGATGAAAGCGCAGATTTCGGCAACGCTCGAGCAACTTGTTGACGTAACCAGCGTGGAAATCTCGATTGAGCGCACACCGCAACAGATTTCCAACTTCGCCGATGGGCTTCCACCGGTTCCCGGCACCTCACCGATAGCCTTGACATCCACAGGGCTGGTGCGGCTAAACCTCAGCGGTGCTCAAGCCATTTCTGGAACCGAGCCAAAGGTCGGCCGCCTTCGTCCAACCGATTTTGCGATTTCTCATCAGGAATCTCATGTCGCACTTCTGAACGCCTCGGGCGTGTATCTCTTCGATCTTCAAGAGTTCAACGACCAGGGTCGTTTGATTGACGGCAGGCCAAACCAACTCGCCCCAAGTTTCGACCCGCAGGGTGCGCTCTGGACGCTCACGGCGGCTGCGCGCTCGCCGTTTGTTGTGACCGGCAACGAGCGAACCGTCTTGCGAAACAACTGGGTGCCGGATGGTGTTCCCTTGTCTTTCTCGGTTTCGGGCGAGGGAGCTCGAGTCGCAGTGGTTTATCAGGTGGGCGAAACCCGACTGACTTATGTCTACCCGATCGAGCGCGACCGCAAGGCTCGCGTGATCGCTCTGGGTGAGCCACTCAGGGTCACCAGCGCCCCAGACAACGTATCAACGGTCTCTTGGGCAGACAGCACCACTCTCGCCCTGCTAGCCCCCTCAGCACAGGGAGGGTTCATTCCCTGCCTCGTAACCGTCGGTGGCCGATTGACCGTGGCTCGTTCGATCGAGGCGGCAAAGTCGGTTGTGGTCAACGGAACCGGCCAAATGTTCGTTCTTCAGCCAAACGGCAACGTGGTTCAGGCTCGAGGTTCGAGTTGGTCAACCATCGCCCAGTCGGTGCTTGCCATGCACCTCGCCGGCAACTAGTTTTCAACAACCCCCGTTTTCGGCCCTGCCATGTAGCAGAATCACCCGATGAACTTACTCGACACCCTGTTGCCAAGCCTCTGTGTGGGTTGCAACAAACTGGGCCCGATTCTCTGCCCCAACTGCAGAAGCGGGCTCGAACCCAGACTTCGCAAGGTTGATCGCGGGGTGATTGGTATAGCCGCACTCGACTACGAGGACGTGGTCATGAAGACCATCAACGCCTTCAAAGAGCGTGGCCGCTCCGCTCTCCTAAGCGAATTCAACACCGCCTTGGATTTGCTTCCGGTTCCACCAGGTGCCGTTCTAGTCGGCTTGCCGTCTTCGGCCTCGGCAACCAGACGCAGGGGCTTCGTGCCTGCTGAGCTGTTAGCCGAGCGATTGGCTCGAAGGCGTGGGGCTAAGGCTCGATCCGCGTTGGTCTTCTCTCGGAAGGTTTCCGACCAAAGTTCGCTAGCGCGCGCCGATCGAGAGTCAAATCTGGCCGGCGCTATGCTCGCTCGTCCCATCGACGAACTCGTCGTGCTCGTTGATGACGTGGTAACCACCGGTGCCTCGATTCGTGAGGCAGAGAGGGCCATGAAAGCCGCGGGCAATCAAGTCCTCGGGTTCCTCACGATTGCTGAAACTTTATTGAAAACCGATTGATTGCAAGCCAAAAAGGTTTATGGTTGCGTCACGGGTTGCAAAACCCCATGAGAGTCGGAGGACAACATGGAAGTACGAATTTCCGCCAAAAACCTGACCGTCTCGGAGCGCTTTCGCGACTATGTCGACGAACGTGCAGCAAAGGTTGACCACCTTTTGCACAAAGCGACCGAACTTCTCGTGAAAGTAACCCGAATTGATCATTCGCGCACCTCAGGCACCGAAGATCAGGTGGAGCTCACCGTTTACGGTGGGGGTCAGGTGATTCGAGCCGAGGCTCACGCCCAAGACAAGTTCGCAGCCTTCGACATTGCCCACGGCAAGCTCCTGGAGCGCCTGCGCAGAGCGAGCGCTAAGCCCAAAGTGCACCGCGGCCAGCACGGTAGCCACGGAGTCTCAGAACTGACCTCGAGCGACTTTGCCGAGCTAGACGTCACTCCGGTACCTGCCGAACTCCTGCTCGACATCGCCCCCGAAGAGTCGCTGGTTGACCTAGGCGAGAGCCCGGTAGTGATTCGCCGCAAGGAGTTCCACGCCGAGCCGATGACCGCTGAACAAGCGATCGACGCTATGGAACTGATTGGTCATGACTTTTACCTGTTCCACGATGTTGCCACTAACCGAGCCAGCGTTGTCTATAAGCGCAGGGGCTGGAATTACGGTGTAATCGCTCTGGTCTAACGCCAGCGTTTAGGATTGAAGCTAAGACAAAAACCGTTTGGAGTTGTGCCTTGGCATCAGTCATCAACAAGCTTCTACGCGCCGGTGAAGGCCGCGTTCTAGCAAAGCTTCGCAACTACGTCAGTGCTGTAAACGCCCTCGAAGAGGACTTCAAGCAGCTAACCGATGACGAACTCCGTGGCGAGACAGCTGCGCTCCGCGAGCGATATGCAGCTGGCGAAACTCTAGACGACCTACTGCCAGAGGCATTTGCTGCAGTCCGTGAGGCCTCGGTGCGCACCCTAGGTATGCGCCACTTCGACGTTCAGATTATGGGTGGAGCCGCTCTCCACCTCGGCAACATTGCCGAAATGAAGACCGGTGAAGGAAAGACCCTTGTCGCCACCCTTCCGGCTTACCTAAACGCCATCGCAGGGCGCGGTGTCCACGTGGTTACCACCAACGACTACCTAGCTAGCTACCAGAGTGAACTCATGAGTCGCGTTTTCCGCGCACTCGGCATGACCACTGGTTGCATTCTCAGCGGCCAGGAACCAGCCGCTCGTCGTGAAGAATACCTAGCCGACATCACCTACGGCACCAACAACGAGTTTGGCTTCGACTACCTGCGCGACAACATGGTCTGGACCAAGAGCGACCTCGTTCAGCGCGGTCACTTCTACGCAATCGTTGACGAGGTGGGCTCGATTCTGATCGACGAAGCCCGCACCCCGCTCATCATCTCGGGCCCTGCCTCGGGCGATGCCAACCGCTGGTTCGCCGAATTTGCCAAGATTGCCGAAAAGCTCGAGCCAGTTATTGACTATGAAGTTGACGAGAAAAAGCGCACTATCGGAATCCTCGAGGCCGGAATCGACAAGGTTGAGGACTATCTAGGTATCTCGAACCTCTACGAGTCGGCGAACACCCCGCTGATCTCGTTCCTAAACAACTCGATCCGCGCCAAGGCTCTCTTCAAGCGCGACAAAGACTACGTCGTAATGGACGGTGAAGTCCTGATCGTTGACGAGCACACCGGACGCATTCTGGCCGGTCGTCGCTACAACGAGGGCATCCACCAGGCAATCGAAGCCAAGGAAGGCGTAGAGGTCAAGGCCGAGAACCAGACTCTCGCTACCGTGACCCTGCAGAACTACTTCCGCCTTTACTCCAAGCTCGCCGGCATGACCGGTACCGCCGAGACCGAGGCTGCCGAGTTCATGAACACCTACAAGCTCGGTGTCGTGCCAATCCCTACTAACAAGCCGATGGTTCGCATCGACCAGCCAGACCTGATCTACAAGAACGAAGAGGTCAAGTTCGCGATGGTCGTCGAAGACATCGCGGAGCGTCACGCTAAAGGCCAGCCGGTTCTAGTCGGAACCACCAGCGTCGAGAAGAGCGAATACCTATCTCGCTTGCTCGCCAAGCGCGGTGTTCGCCACGAAGTCCTAAACGCAAAGAACCATGCCCGTGAGGCGGCAATTGTTGCCCAGGCCGGTCGCCTGAACGCTGTAACCGTAGCCACCAACATGGCCGGCCGCGGTACCGACGTCATGCTCGGCGGTAACGCCGAGTTCCTAGCGGTTGAAGCACTAGGCAAGAAGGGCCTCGACCCAGAAGCGAACCCGGCCGAGTATGAGGCAGCCTGGGCCCAGACCTTCGAAGAAATCAAGGCGAAGGTCGCAGAGGAAGCCGAAAAGGTTCTCGAAGTCGGCGGCCTGTACGTCCTAGGTACCGAACGTCACGAGTCTCGACGCATCGACAACCAGCTTCGCGGTCGCGCAGGTCGCCAGGGCGACGTCGGTGAGTCTCGCTTCTACCTTTCCATGACAGACGACCTGATGCGCTTGTTCAACTCGGGCGCCGCAGCGAACATCATGAACAGCCGAAACATGCCTGATGAGTCGGTTATCGAGTCAAAGATGGTGAGCCGAGCAATTGCCAGTGCGCAATCTCAGGTTGAAGGCCGAAACGCCGAGCAGCGCAAGAACGTCCTCAAGTACGACGACGTCCTAAACCGCCAGCGCGAGGCAATCTACAACGACCGCCGTCACATCCTCGAGGGCGACGACATCGCCGACCGCATCGACACCTTCCTGGAAGCCGTCATCTCAGACGTTGTGTCCAACCACCTGCTCGAGCACGGTGGCGCAGACTGGGATCTAGACGCACTCTGGGCAGAGTTGAAGACCATCTACCCGGTCGGCATCGAGATTTCTGAGGTTCTAGCCGAGGCCGGCAACCGTTCCAAGCTAACCAAGGCTTGGTTGACCAATGAGTTGCTCAGCGACGCCCGCCTCGCCTACAAAAAGCGCGCTGATGAAATCGGCGAAGAGGCTATGCGCGAACTTGAGCGTCGCGTCGTGATGTCGGTCATCGACCGCAAGTGGCGTGAACACCTCTACGAGATGGACTACCTGAAGGAAGGCATCGGCCTTCGTGCTATGGCTCAGCGTGACCCGCTAGTCGAATACCAGCGCGAAGGTTTCGTGATGTTCCAACAGATGATGGGTCAGATTCGCGAAGAGTCGATCATGTATCTGTTCAACATCGAAGTTCAGGTTGAGCCCGCCCCGACAACTACCTCAAACCTCACCTACTCCGCTCCGAGCGAAGACGGCGACGCCGAGGTTCTTGAGCCGGTTCAGAAGGTTCAGCCACCCAAGGCAAGCGGCCAGGGTAGCTCGTTCTTCAAGAACAACTAGAGCACAGTTATCGCGGTGGCCAGCCACCGATGATTTCGGCCTTCAAGGCGAATGGCAACAGCGCGCGTCCTATTGCCGGTAGTCAGCAAAATGACCGCCTGTACTAGGTCGTTTCGGGTGTATTCGTGATGCAGGCGAGTCACCTTGATGTTTGGCCAAGGCTTCTTGATGGAGCTAGAGAAACGATCCCGGGCAATTGTGGTTGAACGTGACTTTATTCGCTGAAAAATCTCCTCGGTAACCAAACCGCCCAACTGATTGACACCCCGAACACCTTCGAGAATTTCGACCACGGCCGGAGCGAGATACTTCAGTTGCTCGACTGGATCTGGTAATTCGTTGACTTCGACGCGGGATTGCGCTGCTACCTTGCTCATCTTGACCTCATTTCTTGGAAGGTTTCAAAAAGATAAGTGCCGTGTCGATTTTTGTAAATAACTGTCCAAGTTAGTTGTGGATAACTCTTGAAGGTTTGCGAGATGCTGTGAAATCGGCTCATGAGCATCGATGCCCTTTTTGACGACCTCGAAGCTAGGTTCGCTACCCTTCAGGTTCCACCTCCTTCTCTAAGTGAATGCTCAGTTGTGGGTTTCGAACGGGTTCACTTTGGCAAACAGCACTTCGCCGGCTTCATAAGTGGCACATCTATCTGGCAAATAAACCCGTTTGGCACAATCGACCAGATTCGACTCGAACAAGGCAAGAGCGTGGTGGACGGTCTCACCGTCACCAAACGCCTAAAACCACTCGCGGGAGCATGGTTGCGCGTCTTTACAGTGGGAGGCGAGCATAGAGGCTTCTTGAGTTATACGGTCTCTGGGTTGCTGGTCTTCCACGACCTAGCGATTCCGGTTGCGCAGATCAGGAGCATCCAAATTCACCCTGTGGACAATTTGCTCCCGCCAAAATGAAATCTGCCACTATGTGCCAATGCAGAAAGTTCAACGACTAGGGCGAAAGAGAACTACTTGGCTTGCTGTACCTCTCGCTGTTTGTCTCACCGTCGCTGTCTTCGTTCTTTGGCCGACGAGTCCTCAGGTTTCCGTTCTCGTAGCCAACCGAGACATCGCCTCGGGAACCCAGCTCAAAGAGAGCGACTTCACTCCCGTAGCGATTCCTGCCACCTTGGCAGGCAATCTCTACCCGAGTTCTCTACCAAAACGCGCAAACCTTTTCCACCGGCTGGCCAAGGGGCAGCTACTGCCGCGAACCTCAATTGCCACCGAGGCTTTCGACGTTCGCCTGCCGACGGTTATCGAAACCAAGCAACCACTCTCCAACAAACTCAGGGTTGGAAGCTCGGTAAACATTTGGGCCACCACGCCAAGTTCGACAGCGACGTCGGATCCTGTTGCTATTGCTCTCGGCTGCGAAATCGCAGGTATCGCCCAAGACACAACGCTAGGCCAGAAGCTCTTTAGCGTAGAGGTCTTGTGTGAACCAGAATTCTTTCCGCAAATTCTTCGTGCGCAAGCAGGCAATGCGTTAATAGCTTTCGCACTCAACCCCTCCCAGCTTGAACAGTGAGCATTACCGACGCACCGACAACAAGAAGGTCTCTTCGAAGAACCGCACCCACCAATGGCAAAGTCATTGTGGTCTGGGGCACGGCAGGGTCCGGGAAGTCCACAATTGCGCTCAACCTAACCGCAGCGCTGGCCAATAAGGGCGAGCAGGTTCTGCTCATCGACGCCGATACAACAAGCGCTTCGCAAGTTGCTCAACTAGCGCTTGCCGAGTATCCCGCTGGTCTCGCGCCAATGTGCCGCTTCGCTAGGCAAAACCGCCTAAGTCAAGAAACCTTTGGCCAGCAAACGATTCGCCTAAAGGATTCGGGAGCGACCTTCACCCTTCTGCCCGGAATCAATCCGGAGCGCTGGCCCGAAGTTACGCCCCAGAGTGTCGATGCGATTCTCAACTTCTCTATGGGCAACTTCGATCGGGTAGTTATCGATACGGGGTCCAGCGCAGAGTCTCAGCTTCACTCGACCAATAGCCCACAAGGCCGCTTCGAGTTCACGCGCTGGCTAATCGCAAGGGCTGACATCCTGCTAACCCCCATTTCAGCCGACCCGGTTTCACTCGATCGATTCATTAGGCAAATCGGCGATTTGAGGGAGCTCCGAGGCGAGAGACCGGTAGCCCTCGTCATTAATAAGCACCGCACGAAAGCCCTTGGCCCAAATACCAAAAGAGAACTCGCCTCGACCCTTCGAAACTTAGGCGGGTTCAAGATAGCCGCATACCTGCCGGAGGATCTCCGAACCCTGGATGTAAGCCTCCGAAACGGGACTACCGTTTTCGGCGTTCGCTCGGCCTCACCCTTACGCAAGGCTTTGAAACAATTGGCTCAAAGCAAATACGTCTCTGGCTAAACTCGTCTCGTGGCCACACTTACCGAAGAACTGAAAAGACAGGGTGTCGCATCTAACGCCGACATCGACTGGCTGAACCAGCTCACGGCCGATTGGCAACTCGTCGCCGACCTAGTCTCGGCCGACCTCGTCCTCTGGCTTCCAACCAAAGACGGTGGTTTCATAGCCGCAGGTCATGCCCGCCCAGCAACATCGGTAACCATTTTCTACCGTGACATCAATGGCCAACCACCAGACAAACAACTACTCAAGGTAATCAAAACAGCATTTGACACCGCCAAGTCCAGCGACTTCACCGGCGTCTCTCAATACGAGGGAACCCCAACCCGAGTTGCCGCGATACCGGTCAGGCGCAAAGTCAGCCCGAAAAACCAAGAGATCTTGCCAACCCCCATCGCGGTCATCACCCGCCACGCAAACCTCGGCGAAACCAAAGAGCCAACCCGTCAGCAACTGAGCTTCCGCCAATCAGGCGAGGATCTTCTCGAGATGATGGTCGCGGCAACCTACCCAGACCTGGGCAACCAAACTGGCTCAAAGCGCGGTGCTCCGCGCGCCAACGACGGCTACCTGCGATTGGACGTCGAAGGCAAAGTGACTTTCGCTAGCCCAAACGCAGTGAGTGCTTTCACCAAGTTCGGTTACCCAACCGAACTAGAGGGCGAAAACCTAACCGAGGTCGTCGCTGGAGTAACCAAAACTAAAATCCGCGGCGATGAAGACCTCGCGGTTGTTCTAGGTGGCTTAGCCCCGAGACGAACAGACGCTGAATCAAAATCGGCGACCCTGTCGCTTCGTTCGATTCCCATCAGGGTCGAGGGGGAGCGCACTGGCGCAATCCTGCTCTGCCGCGATGTATCCGAACTCCGCCGTCAAGAGCGTGAGCTGATCACCAAAGACGCCACCATTCGCGAGATTCACCACCGCGTGAAAAACAATCTGCAAACCGTGGCAAGCCTCCTGCGAATTCAATCGCGCCGAGCCGAAAGTGACGAAACCAAGGACTCACTCGAGCAGGCGATGCGCCGAGTCAGCGCAATCGCACTCGTCCACGACACTCTTTCAGAAGGTCTCAACCAAGAGGTCAGCTTCGACGAAGTCTTCGAACGTGTGATTCTGCTCGTAGGCGAAGTAGCTGCCAGCCACAACACCACCGTTAGAACCCTCACCGACGGGCGTTTCGGTCAACTGAAAAGTGAAAAGGCCACCCCGCTCGCGGTCGCACTCACCGAGATCGTAACCAACGCAATCGAGCACGGGCTCAACGAACGATCGGGCAACGTGCTCGTACACGCCGAGCGCAAACAAAAGAAGTTGATCATCACCGTGAGCGACAACGGCAAGGGAATCCCCGGCGGCAAAATCGAGCCAGGGTT
>JACCDQ011406130.1_pt1 | contig 23068 bp, 19 predicted proteins | sample 7446031 | NCBI WGS metagenome assembly JACCDQ01 (sample SAMN15323442, study PRJNA562643) | freshwater metagenome | isolation source: river surface water | place: USA:Blue River Watershed | collected 2017-08-17 | reverse complement strand
TTTATTAAATTTGTTCGTCTAACTTTTTTACGAAGTGCAAAAATAGGGTATTTTAAAATATGTCGAAAGTAAAATATTATTACGATTCTGAAAATCTGGCGTATCGAAAAATAAAAACAAAAAAAGCCAAGAAAATTGGTGTTGTTTTATTGTTTTTGGTTGCTTCGGCGTTGTTTGGATTTTTAATGTTTGTGGTTTTGTTGAACACTCCTTATTTTGAAACACCAAAAGACCGTTTGCAAGCTCGTGAAATTGACAATTTGAAATTGTATTATGCCATTTTAAATAAAAAAATAGACGAATTAAATGCCGTTACTGCCGCTATTGAGGATCGCGATAATAATTTGTACCGCACTTATTTCAACACGGCACCTATTTCAGATGAGGAACGAAAAGCGGGATTTAAAACCAAAAACAGGTATACTGAATTGGAAGGGTTTGATAATTCCGCATTGGTAAAAAATACGACCCAACGCGTGGATGTTTTGTCAAAAGAATTGGCTATTCAATCAAAATCTTTAGATGAAATTTTGCAATTAGCCAAGGCAAAAGACAATTTGTTGAGTGCCATTCCTGCCATTCAACCTGTCAAAAATGAAAATTTAAAACGAATGGCGTCAGGTTTTGGATACCGTTCTGATCCGTTTACAAAAGCACGAAAAATGCACGAAGGAATGGACTTTACCGCCAAAACAGGTACCCCGATTTATGCCACTGGTGATGGTGTCGTGGCTAAAGCTGACAACACCGCCTCTGGGTTTGGGAATCATATTGTGATTCGGCACGGTTATGGTTACGAAACCTTGTATGCTCATTTGAGTAAATACAAAGCGCGTGCGGGACAAAGAGTAAAAAGAGGCGACATCATAGGGTATGTGGGAAGCACAGGACGATCTGAAGCACCACATTTACATTATGAAGTGCATAAAAATAATCGAGTAGTGAATCCGTTGAATTTTTATTACGGAAACATCTCAGCAGTGGAATATGTTGCCATTTCAAAAGTGGCTAATCAAGAAAATCAATCATTAGACTAATGCACATTAATTTATCAGCAGACAAAAGGTATTACAGTATTGGCGAAGTGGCCAAAGCTTTCGGAGTAAATGCTTCGCTTATTCGTTTTTGGGATAGCGAATTTGACATTTTAAAACCCAAAAAAAACGCCAAAGGCAATCGAATGTTTACTCCGGAAGACGTGAAAAACCTTCAATTAATTTTTCATTTGGTTAAAGAAAGAGGCTTTACTTTAGAAGGTGCTAAAACCCATTTGAAAGAAGGCCAAAAGAAAACTTTAGACAAATTTGGCATCATCAATAAACTAGAAACCATTAAGGCACAATTATTGAGTATCAAAAACGAGTTGTAAATAACAATAGTAATTGCAAAAATCAATTTGAATAACAATTAAAAACAACAAATAAACAATCAACCTTAAACTAAATTAAAAAATGGACTTTAAAAAATTCTTACCTTGGATTATAGCAGCTGTAGTAGTATTTGGAATCTACGGTTGGGTAAAAGGAATCAACAACACAGCAGTAACGTACGAGCAAGATATTCACGAGGCTTGGGGTAATGTTCAAACTTCGTATCAACGAAGAAATGATTTGATTGGCAACTTAGTCAACACCGTAAAAGGCGCCGCTGATTTTGAAAAAAGCACATTGACTGCTGTCATTTCGGCAAGAGCCAAAGCAACCTCTGTAACTGTTGACCCAACTAACATTAGTCCAGAACAATTAGCCGCTTTCAACTCAGCGCAAAGTGGTGTTAGCAGTTCTTTATCTCGATTATTGGTTTCAGTGGAAAAATATCCTGACTTGAAAGCCAACGAAAATTTCTTGAAACTGCAAGATGAATTAGCAAGTACTGAAAATCAAATTTTAACGGCTAGAACCCGTTTTAACGAAGCGGTGAAACCATATAATACGCATATCAAAACTTTCCCAAATTCTATTTTTGCAGGGATGTTTGGGTTTAAAGAAAAACCATATTTTGAAGCATCTACTGGAGCTGACAAACCTGTAGAGGTAAAATTCTAATTCAATCCTGTTACTCTTATGCAACCAGACACTACTTTTTTAACCCAAGAAGACGAAAACGAAATCGTAGAAGCCATTCGCTTGGCCGAAAAAAACACTTCTGGTGAAATCCGAGTACATATAGAACAAACGACTTCCAAAATCCCTTTTGACAGGGCTTTGGAAGTTTTTTATGAATTAAAAATGAATGAAACGCAATTGCAAAACGGCGTTTTAATTTATTTGGCTGTTGCCAACAAGCAATTCGTTATCTGCGGAGACAAAGGAATCAACGAGGTGGTAGCCACTGATTTTTGGGACAGTACCAAAGAAATTATAGCGAACCAATTTAAAAAAGGCAACTTCAAACAAGGCCTGATTGACGGCATTTCCCAAGCCGGAGAACAGTTAAAAACGTATTCCCCTTGGCAAGCTGACGATGCTAACGAATTATCAAACGAAATCTCTAAAGGATAATGAAAGCTCCACAACCTACTCGACATTTTCTGAAAGTACTCGTTTGTTTTTTTATTACACAAATTGGCTTTGCCCAATTTACCATTCCGGAAAAACCAGACTTTCAAACTTCGGTTTATGATTATGCTCAAGTGCTTAGTGCCAATGAAAAAGCCCAACTGGAAGAAAAACTAGTTCGCTATTCGGATTCTACCTCAACTCAAATTGTCATTATTACAATTGAAAGTCTGAAAGGTGAAGATGTGAGCCAATTAGCAACAAACTGGGCACAAACTTGGGGAATCGGTCAAGCCAAGGAAGACAATGGAGTGATTATTTTATTGGCAAAAGCCGAAAAGAAAATAGCCATCAATCCAGGCTATGGTTTAGAAGACCGATTAACCGCGGGAACGGGCGGAGAAATCATTAGAAATATCATTGTGCCTGAATTCAAAGCCGGAAGTTATTACAACGGCTTGGATAAAGGAACAAACGCCATTATTGACGTTTTTAAAGGCAAATACAAAGGAACCCGAAAACAACATAAAGGAGAAGATTTCCCATTACTTCCTTTTATTATAATCATCGTAATTGTTTTGATTTTATTCTCCCGAAATAAAAAAGGTGGAGGTAACTCAGGGGGTTCAGGTGGTTTTGGCGGAGGCCCAAATCTATTAGACATCATTATTTTAAGTAACCTTGGTCGAAGTGGCGGTGGTGGCTTTGGAAGTTCATCAGGCGGTGGTTTTGGCGGAGGGGGCTTTGGCGGTGGTTTCGGTGGTGGTGGATTCTCTGGAGGAGGTTCAAGCGGAAGTTGGTAATTTATTTTGAATTGTAAGTCCGTAATTCTATATTTGTAATCGAACTGATATAGAAATGCTGTCACACAAAACGAAATATGCACTCAAAGCCTTATTATTTCTTGCTCAACAAGAGCCAGGTTACATTGCGCGTACCATAGAAATTGCAGATACAGCTGCTATACCCAAAAAGTTTTTAGAGCAAATTTTATTGGATTTAAAAAGAGGTCATTTTGTAGGTAGTAAACAAGGAAAATTTGGCGGATATTACCTCATAAAATCATCAGACGAAATTACATTAGCCGATATTCATCGATTATTTGATGGTGCCATTGCACTACTTCCTTGTGCTTCTCTTAATTTTTACGAACCTTGTTCTGATTGCAAAAGTGAGTCAGAATGCGCCTTACGACACGGCTTAATCGCCATTAGAGAAGAAACTTTAAAAGCCATGCAAGGCATTACTATCGCCTCTTTAGTAAAAAAATAAAAAAAATATTTTTTAAACTCTACTATTTTTATAGAATTAATTATATATTTGCACTCGTAAATAAAAAATGTAAATCATGAAAACGAATTCAATTCAGTTTAGTACAGCCAAACCTCTAAAACAATTTAGTCAAGAAAAAAACACTTTTCATTATATGTACATGCGTATGTGCTAGTTAAAAAAAATAAATTTAAAACTCGACTATTTACATATAATTAAAATACAATAAAAATGACTCTATTACACAAAACAATTACAAGTTTACTATTACTAATCACAACTACTTTATTTGCCCAAACAGATGTAGAAGGAGTTGTTAAGGATAAAAACAACCAGCCTTTAGAATTAGCGAATGTGCTTCTTAAAGGAACAAAATACCATGCATTAACGGATGCTAATGGAAAGTTTACAATTGATACACGAGAAAAACTACCTTTTACATTAATTGTACAATTTGTAGGTCACCAAACAGCAGAATTACGATTTACAAGCTTGCCAACTAGTCCCATTGAAATCGTTTTAAAAAGCGAAAATCAACTGAATGATGTAGTCATCACCTCTAGACGTAGAATTGAAAAAGCACAAAATGTGCCTATTCCAATCTCAGTTGTTGGAGGGAGACAAGCAGAACAAGCTGGAGCATTTAACGTAAACCGTTTAAAAGAATTGGTACCCTCTGTACAATTGTATTCTTCGAATCCAAGAAATACGACCATTAACATTAGAGGACTTGGCTCTACTTTTGGTTTAACCAATGATGGAATTGATCCTGGAGTAGGATTTTATGTAGACGGAGTGTATTATGCGCGTCCAGCAGCAACCACACTTGATTTTGTTGATGTAGATCAAATTGAAGTATTACGCGGCCCTCAAGGAACTCTTTTTGGTAAAAACACTACTGCGGGAGCATTTAACGTAACTAGTAGAAAAGCTAGCTTTACATCGGGGGCTAATTTTGAATTAAGTTATGGAAATTACGGTTTCATTCAGGCAAAAGCCTCCATTACAGGAGCTTTAAGCAAAAAAATTGCTGCTAGATTATCGTTTTCTGGAACGCAACGCGATGGATTGATTGAGAACGTAGTTACAGGCAAAAAAGTTAACGATTTAAACAACCAAGGAATTCGAGGACAATTACTGTTCACTCCAACTGAAAATACTGATATTACATTAGCAGTTGATTATTCTCAACAAAGACCTGATGGCTACGCTCAAGTTATTGCGGGTGTGGTTCAGACCAATAGAGCTGCTTACAGACAATTCAACAATATCATCAGTTCATTAGGATATAGTTTACCTAGCACTAATCCTTTTGATAGAAAAATTGACCATGATACTCCGTGGCGTTCAGGACAAGATCTAGGTGGAGCTTCGTTGAATATTAATAGTAAAATTGGAAATGGAAAACTAACAGCCACTTCGGCTTGGCGATTCTGGAATTGGGATCCATCTAATGATAGAGATTTTACTGGGCTATCTGTTTTACGACTATCTCAAGCTACTTCAAAACACCAACAATGGTCACAAGAAATTCGTTATGCAGGGACATTTTTACCAAAAATAACAGGAGTTGTAGGGATATTTGGAATTGGACAAGATTTAAAAACCGATCCATTCCATATTGAAGAGTCCGGATCAGCTCAATGGCGTTTTTCACAAGATTCAACTGATCCCCTATGGCAAACTCCCGGATTATTTAACGGATATGGAATTAAAACTAAATCTACTTTAAATACTTTTAGCGGAGCAATCTTTGGACAAACCGACTGGGCAATTACCGATAAATTACACGTATTAACTGGCTTACGCTACAACTATGACAAGAAAAAAATTGATTACAACAGAACTACCTATGGTGGACTCCAAACAACTAACCCTGCTTTAATTGCCTTAAAGAAAAAAGTATATTCAGATCAAGCTTTTAAAGTAGATGTTGATGATACCAACTTTTCAGGAAACCTAACTTTAGCATATAAAGTTTCAGAAAAAATAAACACTTTTGCCACCTTTGCTAATAGCTATAAGCCAGTAGGGATTAATCTTGGAGGAATCCCATCAGATGCTAATGGTCCCATTATAGCTTTAGCTAAAATTAAACCTGAAAAAGTAAATCATTATGAAATTGGTATAAAATCAAACCCATTTAATAGCACTACAATTAACCTAACCATTTTTAATACCGATATTGATAACTACCAAACCTTAGTTCAAAGTGAAGATCCTACTTTAAATCGTGGATATCTTGCCAATGCTGAAAAAGTAAGAGTACGAGGTTTTGAAGCCGATTCAAGAATAACAATTAACCAATACCTATCCTTTAATGCAGCATTAACGTATAATGAGGGTAAATACATTAGCTTTAAAAACGCTCCTCTGCCATTAGAAGAGACTGGATTAAAAGTGAATGGTATTTCCATTTATTCTAAAGATGTATCTGGAGGAACCTTACCTGGAATTTCAAAATGGGCGGGAACTTTAGGAGGAGATCTATCTAAAGAAGGACAGTTTTTTGGTAACAAAGGAAGATTTTTTATTGCTATTGATTCCTATTCAAGATCAAGCTTTTCATCAAGTGCAACTCCTTCAAAATACTTGAATATTCAAGGATATAGCATTTTTAACGGTCGTATCGGATTTAGAGCTTCTGAAGGATTATCGGTCTATCTTTGGGGCCGTAACTTATTAGACAAGAATTACTTTGAACAGTTGTTACCGGCATCAGGAAATGCAGGACACTATGCAGGAGTTTTAGGCGATCAAAGAACCTACGGAATTACTTTGCGATACAATTTGTAATATACTTTGATACAATTACAAACACCACATTCACATAATTGAAATGTGGTGTTTATTTTTTAATATAAACTATATTTGTAAACTATGAAACTCGAATTTACTCCAATGAAAAAAATCCACCTAGTAGCTCTATTCGTATATACAATGTTACTTTCATTGAATGCAAAAGCTCAAAATGAAAATGAATCTTTTCCAAAAATTACAGGATTTGTAGCCGTTCTTCATCCTTTAGTAACTGTTTCAGCCAAGGAAACTATCACTAATTTTAAAGACTATTATGCCGTTGCAATGCCAATAGGTATAAATATTTGGAAGAGTGAAAAAATAGGCTTCTCCTTTGAAATTGTTCCTACCATAAAAAGTGATAGCCAAATAAGTAAAGTAAGTAACATCCTTATTCATCCAGGGGTACTAGTTCGTTTAAAAAAAGGATATACTTTTGCTGGAAGATTAGCCTTTGAAACCTCTGGTCGATATGGCATTACACCGGTTATTGCTAAAGTAATTAAAAAACACAAAGACCATAACTATTATGTTTCCATGCCATTTCCTGTTCGATTTGGTAATAATCATGAAACAACTGTTTCAGTTGGACTTCAAGTAGGAATTGGGTTTTAATATTTCCAAAAAAACTTTATATATTATTTTAATTTAAATACCAACTCCATTAAAACAAAAAAGTCCCGATTCATCAGGACTTTTTTTTATCTATTTCTCTCTAATATAAATATCTATTGGGACTCCTGAGAAATCCCATTTTTCTCTGATTTTGTTTTCCAAATACCTTTTATATGGTTCTTTTACATATTGAGGTAAATTAGCAAAAAATACAAATTGTGGGGTTGGCGTAGGCAACTGCATACAGTATTTAATTTTTACATACTTCCCTTTAGTTGCAGGTGGCGGATAAGCCTCAATAACTTTCAACATAAATTCATTAAACTTTGAAGTAGGAATACGTTGTTGTCTATTTTCGTATACTTTAACTGTTGCTTCTAAAGCTTTCAACAAACGTTGTTTCGTTAAAGCCGACACAAAAAGAATAGGCACATCTGTAAATGGCATTAATTCTTTTCTAATTTTTTCTTCGTAATCACGAGTAGACATGGTATCTTTTTCGACCAAATCCCATTTGTTGACTAAAATCACAACTCCTTTACGGTTTTTCTCAGCCAACCAAAAAATACTTTGGTCTTGACCTTCAAATCCACGCGTGGCATCAATTATTAAAATACAAACATCGGCATGTTCAATCGCTCGTACCGAACGCATCACCGAATAAAACTCTAAATCTTCTTTTACTTTGGCTTTACGACGAATTCCTGCCGTATCCACTAAGTTGAACTCAAACCCAAAACGGTCAAATTTAGTATCAATAGCATCACGTGTAGTTCCAGCAATATCTGTAACAATGTAGCGATCTTGACCAATCAAAGCATTGATAAAACTTGATTTCCCAGCATTTGGACGACCTACTACGGCAAAACGTGGTAAAACTTTTTCTGGTTCTTCTGGTTCCGGTTTTTCAGGAAAAGCATCAATTAAAGCATCTAATAAATCTCCTGTTCCACTTCCAGAAATACTAGCAAAAGTGAAATAATCTCCTAGTCCTAAATTATAAAACTCTACCGCATCTTTTTCACGCATGGCATTATCTACCTTATTTACGGCTAACAATACTGGTTTTGTTACTTTTCGCAATAATTTGGCTACAGCCTCATCCATTGGAGTAATTCCTTCTTCCACATCAACGACAAAAATGATAACGTCAGCCTCATCAATAGCTAATTCTACTTGTTTGCGAATTTCACCTTCGAAAATATCATCCGAACCACGTACATATCCTCCTGTATCAATAACAGAAAACTCTTTTCCATTCCATTCACTCTTTCCATAATTTCGGTCACGAGTCACTCCTGAAACTGAATCTACGATAGCTTCTCTTCTTTGGATCAACCGGTTAAAAAGGGTCGATTTTCCTACGTTTGGTCTTCCTACAATGGCGACGATATTGTTCATAATCTTATTTCAAATATTTTGCAAAGGTACACTATTATTTTGTAAGCTACTATTGTGTTGCGTGAAGGATAGTAGTGAAAATCCTTTTTATGTTGATTGAGGTTATCGAAGGCAACCTAAAAAGATTGAAACGGATAGCCTGACCCTTGTGGTCACGCCAAAAAATTATTGGTTGTACCCAAAACGCTTTAACATATTGGCATTGCTTCGCCAATTTTTATTGACTTTAACATACAATTCAATATGAATTTGTTTGCCAAAGAACTTTTCTAAATCGGCACGAGCATCCATTCCTACTTTTTTCAAAGCAGCTCCTTTGTGACCAATGATAATTCCTTTTTGGGTGTCGCGTTCCACCATAATCAAGGAACGAATGCGAATGATATTATCATCTTCCAAAAATTCTTCGGTGACGATTTCAACCGCATACGGAATCTCTTTACTATAGTTCAATAAAATTTTCTCTCGAATAATTTCGTTTACAAAAAAGCGCTCTGGTTTGTCTGTCAATTGATCTTTAGGATAATAGGCCGGCGACTCTGGAAGCAATTCAATAATACGTGCCAAAACTTCAGAAACATTGAAATTTTGCAAAGCCGAAATAGGAAAAATTTCAGCGTTAGGTACTTTGGCTGTCCAAAAGGCTACTTGTTCTTCTAATTGTTCTTGATTAGAATTATCGATTTTATTCAACAACAACAATACAGGAATTTTGGCATGGATGATTTTATTAAAAAAAGCATCGTCTTTTAGTTCTTGTTCGCCTATTTCGACCATATAAATCAAAACATCTGCATCTTCAAAGGCCGATTTCACAAAATTCATCATCGATTCCTGCATTTCATAGGCAGGCTTAATGATTCCAGGGGTGTCTGACAAAACCAATTGAAAATCTTCTCCGTTTACGATTCCTAAAATACGATGACGAGTCGTTTGTGCTTTAGAAGTAATAATAGACAATCTTTCGCCAACGAAAGCATTCATCAAGGTTGATTTTCCTACGTTTGGGTTTCCAATGATGTTTACAAAACCTGCTTTGTGTGCCATTTAATCTGATTTATTTTTTGCAAAGGTAGTTATATCAAGCTAATAGAAGAAATAAAAGATTTTTTAATTTTTTTTGTTGCATTACTCGATTTTCGTCGTATATTTGCACTCGAAACATCGCGGGATAGAGCAGTAGGCAGCTCGTCGGGCTCATAACCCGAAGGTCACAGGTTCGAGTCCTGTTCCCGCTACTAAATAAGCCATTCAGTAATGAGTGGCTTTTTTTTAATCCAAAAAACACAAATTCCCCTGTAGAGCCGCGAAATTAGTACAAAAATTAGATGGAATTTATTTAATCTAAAAGCAATTTTTCCATTCCTAATTTGTACTTTTATCAAAATTTCTATCCCGAATTGAAGGCTATTTATTCACACACTATTTACTCTTCTGTTAACCAACTCCCTGAAAAATGGGATGAGTTAGCTAGTTCCACTGTTTTTCTTTCCAAAGCTTATCTTGAAATTTTAGAAAAAGCAGCACCAATGAACATGCACTGCCATTTTATTGGGATATATAAAGACCGTACTCTAGTAGGAATTGCGGTATCTCAGTTCTTAGACCTGAATCTTTTGGAATCATTTGGAGAGCGAGATCAATGTATTAAATCTTCTGTTCGGAATTTTCTCTTTAAAAATTTCTGTTCCCATATTTTACTTATTGGAAACAATACATTAACAGGGCAAAATGCATTTGCATTTTCAGAAAACACCAATAAAATCGAAGTAGTAAAAACGCTTCAAAAAGCAGTTATAGCACTCAAAGCAATTTTTAAGGCTAAAGGCAAAAATGTACATATGTGTGGTTTAAAAGATTTTTGCACGGATGAATTAAGCCAATTTGAAATTCCAGAATTCAGCCCCTATTTACAATTTTCTACTCAGCCCAATATGATTTTTTCTGTGCGAAACAATTGGAAAACAGAAGAAGATTACGTGACAGCCTTGTCTAAAAAATACAGAGACCAATACAAACGCGCTAGAAAAAAAGCAACGGGACTCGTAAAAAAACAATTGTCTTTGGAGGAAATAATTGCTCAAGAAGATACAATTTATGATTTGTACCACCATGTAGCTAAAAGTGCTCCATTCAATACTTTTTTTCTACCCAAAAATCACTTCGCTGTTTTCAAAGAACAACTAAAAGAAAAATTCTTGTTTTATGGATATTTTGAAAATGAAAAATTAATTGGGTTCAATACTTTGATCAAAAACGGCACCGATTTAGACACCTACTTTTTAGGTTATGACGACAGTGTGCAACGAGAAAAAATGTTGTATTTGAATATGTTGTACGACATGATTGGCTATGCCATCAAAGAACAATTTGAGACTGTTATTTTTGCCCGAACTGCTTTAGAAATTAAAAGTTCAGTAGGCGCAACACCTTTAAAAATGCATGGATTGATGTCTCATGACAACAAACTCATCAATAGCCAACTCGATTTCTTTTTTCGTTATTTAGAACCCGAAACGACTTGGAAAGAGCGACATCCTTTTCAGGAGTAAGTTTTTCTTTTGATACTAAAAGCTAAAAGGAAATATTTCTAATTCAAACTGTCAATCTCTTCCTGAATAATTTCCCAATCAATTAATAATTGATCCAAGTCGGCTTTTTTCTTGTTGTAAGCCATAAAGAACGAAGCATCTTCAATATGTTTGTCATAATTAGAGGCTAACATTTTATCGTCGTGCTGAATATCTTTTTCCAATTGCTGGATTTGACTTTCAATCTTGCTTAACTTATTTTGAAGCGACTTCCCTTTTTTCTGATCTTCGTAGGATACTTTTTTGTTTTCTTTAGGAGCTTCTTTTTTGGCAATATCTTTTTTCTCTACTTCCCGCATGTTTTCTAAATTGCGTTGTTCCAAGAAGAAATTAATATCGCCTAAATATTCTTTTATTTTTTGGTCTTTGAATTCGTATACAATATTCGACATCCCTTGCAAGAAATCCCTGTCGTGAGAAACTAATAACAACGTTCCTTCAAATTTTTGCAAAGCTGCTTTCAATACGTTTTTCGATTTAATATCCAAGTGGTTGGTTGGCTCATCCATCAACAACACATTAATGGGTTGCAACAGCAATTTACACAAAGCCAAACGGTTTCTTTCGCCTCCCGAAAGCACTTTTACTTTCTTTTCTACATCATCACCTCGAAACAGGAACGCTCCCAACATATCACGCACTTTCATTCGATTAGTATCGGTTGCTGCATTTTCCATCGTTTGTAATAACGTCAATTCTCCATCTAAGTATTCTGCCTGATTTTGAGCAAAATATCCCAACTGCACGTTATGCCCCAATTTAATCAATCCCTCGTATTCAAATTCGTTCACAATGGCTTTAATAAAAGTCGATTTCCCTTGACCATTTTGCCCCACAAAGGCAATTTTACTACCACGCTCTACGAGTAAATTAATGTTTTTTAAAATGGTTTTATCTCCGTAACTTTTGGTCACATTCTCAGCTTCCACCACTACTCTTCCTGGCTCCTTCGAAACTGGAAACGAAATATTCATCACTGAATTATCGTCTTCATCTACCTCAATGCGTTCAACCTTGTCTAATTTTTTAATTAAGGATTGCGCCATTGAAGCTTTAGAGGCTTTGGCACGAAATTTCTCAATTAACTTCTCCGTCTCTTCAATTTTTTTAGCTTGATTTTTTTGGGTAGCCAATTGCTTTTCGCGAATTTCATGACGTAATTCCAAATATTGCGAATACGGTTTATTGAAATCGTAGGCTTTTCCAAGTGAAATTTCGATGGTTCGATTAGTCACGTTGTCCAAAAACATTTTATCGTGAGAAACTATCACCACAACTCCAGGAAAATTTCGTAAAAATCCTTCTAACCAAATGATACTCTCAATATCCAAGTGGTTTGTAGGCTCATCCAGAAGCAAAATATCATTGGATTGCAATAATAATTTAGCCAACTCAATACGCATGCGCCAACCTCCTGAGAAAGTCTCAGTTTGATTATTAAAATCTTCTCTTTTGAAACCTAACCCTAAAAGAATTTTCTCGGTATCACCTACATAATTGTAGCCTCCTAACAATTCAAATCGATGCGTATAATCGGATAAATCTTCAATAATTTGAGAGTATTCTTCACTTTCATAATCGGTACGGGTAACCAATTGATGATTGATTTCTTCTAGCTTTTTTTCGACAATTTTAATTTCAGTAAACGCTTCATAGGCTTCTTCCAAAACCGTTCTTCCTTGTTCAAAATCGATGTCTTGACGAAGGAATCCCATTTTAATTTCTTTCTCTTGGGCGATACTTCCTGAATCTGGAGCAAAATCGCGTGCTAAAATTTTAAGCATAGTCGATTTTCCAGCACCATTTTTACCTACAAGACCTACTCGGTCTCCGGCACCAAGGCGAAAAGTAACTTCTTCAAATAAATAAGAACCCCCGAATGAAACGGATAAATTGTGAATATTAAGCATAGTTTGTGACTAATGTTACATTGATACTTTCAAAAAAATGTACCTTTGTTAAAAATTTTTGCAAATGTTAAAAAAAGGATCCAAACTAAATAGTATTTTAACAGGAAGTTGTCCTAAATGTCAAAATGAAAGTATGTATGTGGATAAAAACCCACTACATTTAGGAAATGTCCTAAAAATGAATGAAAATTGTAGCCATTGCGGTTTAAAATACCAGATAGAACCTTCTTTCTTTTATGGCGCTATGTATGTAAGTTATGCTATGAATGTAGCAGTAGGTGTAGCCGCATTCATTATTTCACACGTTTTTATAGGGCTCAATTTAGTTAACTCCTTTATTGCTATAGTTGGAACGCTTGTAATTACATTTCCTTTTGTATTGCGTTGGGCAAGAAATAGCTACATCAATATGTTTGTATCCTACGATCCAAATGCTTCTAAAGAGTAAGTTATTTCTTTTTATTCGTATAGCGCTGAATGTCAATTTCCTTGGATAAAGGAATTTGACATTCAATGGATTCATATAAATCTTTGGCCATAGCTGGCCCAAGCATTACTCCTCGAGTACCTAAACCATTCAAAATATGTAACCTATTATGAATTGGATGAGTTCCCACCAAAGGTCTTCTATCTCTAACTGTTGGGCGCACTCCAGCAAAATGAGTAACGATTTCAAAATCACAATCGATTATTTCTTTGATTCGTGCAACCAACTCCGCTTTCCCTTCTTCTGTTGGAAGATCTGTTTTGTCTTCCCAATTGTAAGTAGCACCCACTTTAAATAAATCATTCCCTAACGGCAAAATAAAGACGCTGGTATTAACAATTACATTCAAATCTAAGTCAGGAGCTTTAATAATAAACAACTCTCCTTTAGTACCATCTAATGGCAATTGATTAAAATACGGATTGGCATGTAGCCCAAAACCTTCTGCAAAAATGATATGTCTTGCCTGAATATCTTTATAACGAACACTGTCTTCTTCAAATAGAATGGCTGTATAATCAAATGATTCTTGGCGAAAGCTATTATTTACTACTAAATAGTTCCGATACGTTGAAAGCAACGAAGCAGTATCGACATAACCTGTATGCAATACTTCTCCATAACCAAAAGGAGCTGTAATACTTTTCAGTTCGGTGTAACGTAATTGTGTAGACAAAAACGGAGCTAAAGCCGGTTTGTCTGAAGCTGCAAACCAATTATTTTGTTCTTCTATAGAAAAGAATTTTCTTAAGATGGGCATTTTATAATCCAATTGTTGCTCGATTCTAGGCTTTAACTGGGTATAAAATTCATTTAGGGCAACCAATTGCGATTGTGCTCCCCAAACTTCGCTAAAACGCTTTAAAATAACCGGATTGTACAAACCTCCCGCAATCTTAGAAGAATTTTGTGAATCGTTATCTACCAGAAGAATTTTTTTGTTGTGCTGCAACGCTTTTTCGGCAAAAGAAATCCCAGCCAATCCACAACCTACAATTAAATAATCAATCATAACACCATTTTAAATACTACAAAGTAGGAACTTGAAAAGAAAAAACTCCTACCTTTTGGGTAAGAGTTTTTCTATTTTTTAGATACAATAAATTAATAATTCCACATATCTTGCTCAAAACCACGAATTTTTTCTTTAACTCGATCCGATTCCAACAACTGACTTTGTGCATTATCTTTCAAATAATCCTTAATATCTCGATCACCATACACATTTTCTTCTTTATAAATTACACTATTAAAACGGCGTGAATTTAAGATTTGATCGAATGATATTGGCATAGAAGAATTTTTTTCATTAAATGCTTTGGCACTATATAAGGTTTCTCTCGCATCAGGAAAAAACACCCAAAACAACTCTATATAATCAGGATCTTCACTATTCATAGTGTAAACGTCTGGAGTTACCGGACAAATTCCTAATAAACGGTATTTCAATTCGCCTTGGCGTTTGTCAAAATACCATAATCCCTTGATTTTGTACTGAGTCACATCTTGAGACGTTAAATCTTGTTGCACAATATATTCTGGAGAAATTTTTTGACCTGCATTCAATTGTTCTCTACCAGCATCTGTAGTATCTATTCGAGACAAAGATGCTTTTATATCTTTATACGACTTCTTGGTATTAAAATAGCTATCAGTATAAACTTCAGTAATTTTTTTATTTTTAATTCCTTTAATCAATACATCATACAATGAACGTCTTTCTGAACCTACATTGGCCGTATCAATTGGAAAATACAATGGGAAATTAATTTTTTCTCCCAAATCAATAATTTCCCATACGGTTCTACTCATTAAAATATCTCTATCATGAACATACCCGTAAGCTAAGGGTTTGTCATTATCAGCATCTACCTGAGCGCTTGATTTAATCCCTATTTGACTTGGCTTTTTTGCATTAAGCAAATTAGACTGCCCAAAAGAAACTATGCTGCAGATTGAAAAAATAGCTATTAAAAAACCTCTACTGTTTATCATCTTTGAATATATTGAGTAGTTTGTTAGTACTACTTATTATTGTATTTCATAAATTACTGGAGCCGTTCTTGGTAGCATGTAGCTTCCTGCACCCACTAATTTTGTTTTAATTTCTGAAATCGTTACTTGGTCTCCTCTTCCTGCTTTAGCTAGAACAGCTTTACATTGAGCATTCAATTTATTTCCTGGAACTACTACGGTAGGTTGTCCCGTAACTTTAAAATTAAATCCGACAACATCTAATCCCACTTCAAAATCAAAATCAACTAATTTAGCTCCTACAGTAGAAATTTCTAAACTCGATTTTGGACCTTTTACAACACCCATTTCACCTCTAATTGTTCCTACAGGACCAGGAATTCCTTTAATTCTGAACGTCTTTTTATCTGAAACTTTAGAACCATCAGGTAACGTTCCTGTTACACTGATTACTGCTTCGTTTCCTGCTCCAGGATTCATCACATACTTGCCTCCTCCAACAGGTCGTAATCCAGGACCAGTTGCAACTACTTTATCTGCAGCTACCCCAGCAAAAGAAACTGAAATTGGATTGGCAACTCCTCGGTACACCACATTCATTTTATCTGCTGAAATGGTTGCCGAATTAGGTCGAGGGACTACTACATATTTATCTTCAAAAGCTAACGGAATAGTTTCTCCATCTTGAACAAACGTAAACTTACCATTGATTTTATGTTCTCCTACCGCTCCTGCTGTCAAAGAAATAATAGCTTGACCATTTTCTAAATGTCCGCCTTCTAATTGAAAAGACGTCGGTTTTGTATTTGGATCGTATTTCCCTAACACTACTTTTCCAGTTACTTTTTCACCCTGATAATATGAACTTTTATCTAATTTAACCAAAGCTGTAAAGTTTTTCATAGAAGACGCTTCAACAGCCGCTTTACCTAATAAGATACTATAGATATCTGCCTCTGCTTTCTTAACATCATTTTGAAATGAAGTAATTTTAGTTAACGAAGCAATTGCTGGAAATCCTTTAAAGTGGTAATCCAAGTATTTTTTAGTAACTCCTTCGTGGTCTTTTACGTCAGTTGTAGCAAACTTAGTACTGATTTCAGAGATTACTCCTTTCAATTTACTGTTATTTCCAACAGCGCCTTTCATATCGGCTACATACTTTGAGAATCTAGTCACGATTTCTTCTCCTTTTTTAGAATACCCGTCTCCTTCAAACCAACCTTCATCAATAGTAGCTCCTTTGTCCATAGCTTCATAAGGTAGTTTTCCTGTCTCTTTATCTACTTCTACACCTGCGGTTGCATCAGCTTTCAAAGTACCTAAATACTCGTAAAAATCTTTCGAAATACTCGCTACTTTCTTAGCATCTGCAGCTGCCTGAACAAAGTGCGCATCTTCACTTGCTTTTTTATCTAATGCTTGCAACATCCCCGCATTCATTGATTCTGCACTTGCATTTGCTGCATCAAATTTTTCATTCATCAATCCAAAAGCAGATAATACTTCTTTGGACATATTTAAAGCTAACATTGCGATGAAAACCAGATACATCAGGTTCACCATCTTCTGTCTAGGACTTAATTTTCCTCCTGCCATTTTTATATCAAATAATTAGTTAGTAAAAATAATGTATAGTAAAAAACTAATTATTATCCTTTATTGTTCATTGCAGAAAGCATTCCTCCATATACTGCATTCAATGAAGCAATATTAGCCGTCATCGATTGCATTTGTTGTTTTAACATCGCTGCATTTTCAGCGATATCTTTGTTAGCCTCTGCATTTACTGTTGCACTCTCTAACTGTAATTTGTACAAATTATTCAACGACTCCATTTGAGCGGCTGCTTTAGTTAATTCATCACTATATTTTTTTGTTGATGCCAAAGAATCCACTGTTGGAGCAATTCCTTTAGCTGCCGATTCAAAGTTTTTAATACTATTTCCTAAGCTAGCCATTAATTCTCCATCAATTTTAGCTTCTTTTAACATTGCATCTAATTTTTGAGAAAGCAACCCATTTGCATCTGCACTATCTTCCGCTTTTTTAGATTTTGGTTTGGCTTCACCTCCTGCTAATTCAGGATATACTAGAGTCCAATCCAACTCCTCATCCACTTTATCAAACGCTGATAACGCAAAAATAAACGCTTCTGTTAAAAGACCTATTACTAATAATTGACTTGCTCCTGTCCAGTGTTGGATTTTAAATAAAGCTCCTACAATTACTACTGCCGCTCCCATACCGTAAGCGAAATTCATTACTTTTTTGTTAATTAATGCCATGTTATTTAATTTTTTGAGTGATATTTAAGTTTTATTTTTTTGTTGTTTTTTTAGTTGAAATTTTTTGAGTCCCCATATAGTCTTGTACCGTTCTAAAACCAATGTAACTTCTTGCTGAATCAGCATATTCATAATCTCTAGTAGATACTTGTAACATATAAGCTACGTCTTTCCAAGAACCACCACGAACTACTTTTCGTTTGTTTTTGTTGTCTTGAATATTTGGACTCATCGTTGACACATAGTCGTAAGCACCCGCATCATAAGCTGTTGCAGTCCATTCTGCTACGTTACCCGCCATATTATACAAGTTATATCCGTTTGGATCAAATGATTTTGCTTCTACAGTATATAAAGCATTGTCTGCCGCATAATCTCCTCTATTTGGCTTGAAATTAGCTAAGAAACATCCTCTATCATTTTTAGTATAAGGACCTCCCCAAGGATAAGTAGCTGATTGCAATCCGCCTCTAGCAGCATATTCCCATTCAGCCTCCGAAGGCAAACGAAATTTGTTTACTAAATCTCTTCCTTTTTTCTTCGATTTTACATACGAATTTTTATACAAGGTTCTCCATTCACAAAAAGCTACTGCTTGTGTATGTTTTACCCCAACAACTGGATATTCTCCATAAGCTTTATGCCAAAAGTAGTCGTTATGCATAGGCTCATTATAGGAATATGAGAAGTCTTTAATCCAAACGGTAGTATCAGGATACACTTTTACTTGTTCTGTTCTGATGAAATCTTGTCTTTTGCCTCCTTTTGATTTTGCTGCCGCTTGAATATCCATCCAAGAATAACGGAACTTCAATTTATTTACATCAATCGTTCTTAAGCCGTTATACGATGCTTCCAAAGGCAAATACATAGAATCCATTACTTCAGAATAATATGCATCAGGATATTTTTTAGTATCTTTGATTAATTTGACTTTCTTGTTGATTTTTCTCCCTGCATATTCATTATCACCAGTCCCTACGCTATAATAATTGTCATACATGTATTTTTCATATGCCGTCATTTTTTCAGGATCAGTATCATTGAAAGCAAAGTCGCCAATACTTCCAGAATTTTTCCCTTTTCCTTTTCCATCACCTGCTTTTTGACCATTTTCATCAGCCAAAATCGCTAAACGCATACGCATTGTCGAATCTTTTACCCACTCCACAAACTGACGATACTCACTATTAGTGATCTCTGTTTCGTCCATATAAAAAGAAGGAACCGTTACTGTTTTTGTAGGCGCATCTTCCACACCAGCTAAGTCTTGATCCGACTTACCCATAATGAAGGAACCCCCAGGAACTAAAGACATTCCGAAGGGTTTCTCAGGATGCCACTTAGCTCCTTTTACCCCAACCAATTCTCCTTTATCTCCAGACTTTCCACAACTAATTAATAGTGTCAAAATTGCTGTAAATGCAATGAAATTCTTCATATAATTTTGCGTTATATTTTCTTTATTTTTCAAGGTGTAAACCTATTTATTATTTTTTTAAAAAGCAATTTTTTTATTTTGAAAGCTTTTTGCCACAAAAATAATGATTTTATATACTGTTTTTTCGTTGTGCTTTCCACCATCTTTCTGGTAACTCTTGATCACAAGCCGCTAGATATTCTTCATGAGAACATGGTAATAACGTGTTTCTTTTTAATTTATTATTGCCATTTGTTATAAAAGGGATTTCTATCCACCAACGGTCTGTTTTATCACTTTTATAAAAAATCAATTCTTCGTCTTCTGAAGGGACAATGTATTTCAAATAATTCTCTCTACTTCCAAAAGGATACTCATTCGAACGGTAGTGAAAACCTTCTATAAAATACCAAATAATTTGAGCAATCAATACGGATTCTTGTTCAGTATCATTGTGATTAAAAACCCCAAACGAAGTGACTTTATCACTTATTCCTGCATATCTTGACAAAGCACATATTTCTTTACCATTAAAGCCATTGGGAACAAAATGGGCAAAATTTCCAGAATCGGATGATTTTACTGCCTTCATATCAATACTTACTAAATCCGCATCGCGAAAAACAGGCTCTGCAATAGCGATATTATTCGCTACTTCTCCTAATCGGTAGGCATCAAAAAACAATTTTTCTATCAAATCGATTTCTTCTTGCGAATTATAATAGGTTTGATACCCAATATTACAATAGTTAAATAAATTGTTTGGTTCTTCAATCACTATTTTAGTCAAATAGGAAGCTGCCGAAATAACATCACTTTCTTTTCCGAAATCGAACTTACTATCAACTGCAACCAAATTAACCATTTGTTCCAAGTCATCATACGTTCTGTAAAGCGCATAAGTCAAATCTTGAGAGCCACCAATAACAATAGGAATGATTTTATTCTTGATTAAATGTGAAGCTACTTTTTTCAAAGCAAAATAGGTGTCTTCCTTAGAATTACCCGCCATTATATCACCGAAATCAGCAATAGATGCATCCCAATTCCCAGGAAACAAGCCGTATAATTCTTTTCGAATAGCCAACAAGTCTATCTCAGGATTGCCGTTTTTGTTTCCTCGATTTTCTAACACTCCAATAATCCCAAGAGTTACCTTGCTTACCTCTGGAAATGCTTCTGGAGTATGCAAAACCACCTTACTTCCCAATTGTTGGGAGGACAATCCGTCAATATAATCAAGGATTTCGGTATCTAAAGGAGATAGAAAATCAAATTCCATTTTTTATTTCTTTTTGGTAGTCATTTTTTTAGCAGGAGCTTTCTTTACGGGAGTTTTCTTTTCAATCAGCTCTTGAACTTCTTCTAATGTTAATTTGCTTGCATCAACATCTTTACTCAGTTCAATTTTGATTTTACCTTTGGTAATCACAGAGCGACCCCAACGAGCTTTCTCTACTACAATTCCTTCAGCTGGCCAATTATGAATTACTTTGTCTATATTTTTTTGTAATTTATCTTCAATCAATTCTTCGATATCCGCTTGAGATAAATTGTCAAAATCGTATTTCTTACTCACGTTGATAAAAAGACCGTCCCATTTGATAAAAGCTCCAAAACGCCCTACACCTTTTTGCACACCTAAACCTTTGTAAGTAGCAATTGGCGCATCGGCTTGAGCTTTTTCATCAATTAATTCCTGTGCTCTTTCGATAGAAACATCCAAAGGATCTTCTCCTTTTGGCAATGAAATAAACAAAGAGCCATGTCTCACATAAGGACCATATCGCCCATTACTTACTTCTACTTCCTCTCCCTTATACAACCCTAAATTTTTAGGCAAAAGAAACAATCCTAAAACTTCATCCAAAGTAACATTACTAATATTCTGGTCTGGTCTCAAGCTTGCAAATTTCTTATCTTCATCTTCGGCATCTCCAATTTGAGCCATTGGACCAAATTTTCCTAAACGAACTAAAACCGTTTTACCGGTAGTTGGATCAATTCCTAAAATTCGTTCTCCACTTTCTCTATCTGCATTGGCTTCTACATCTTTCACGTTAGGATGAAATTTATCATAAAATTCCTGCATCATGGTAGCCCATTCAATATTTCCTTCAGCAATTTCATCAAAATCTTGTTCTACTTTTGCTGTAAAATTATAATCTAGAATAGCACCGAAGTTTTTCACTAAGAAATCCGTAACGATTGTTCCAATATCTGTAGGAACTAATTTGCCTTTATCAGAACCCGTATTTTCTTTTAATACTTTCTCATTGATTGTACCAGACTGTAAACTAAGTTGATGGTATTTTCTCTCCTGACCTTCTAAATTCCCTTTTTCAACATAGTTTCTGTTAATTATAGTAGAAATTGTTGGCGCATAAGTGGACGGACGACCTATTCCTAACTCTTCTAATTTTTTCACTAAAGAAGCTTCGGTATATCTTGCTGGAGGTCTTGAATATCTTTCTGTTGCAGTAATGTAATTATTCTCTAATCGTTCGTTAACTTTTAGTACTGGTAACATTCCTTCTTGCTCTTCTTCATCTTCATCATTTCCTTCTAGATACACTTTCAAAAAACCTTCAAAAAGCAATACTTCTCCCGAAGCCGTAAATACTTCGCTATGATTATTAGCTTCAATTTTCACATTAGTACGTTCTAACTCAGCATCACTCATTTGCGAAGCCAAAGTTCTTTTCCAAATCAAATCATACAAACGCGCTTGATCTCTGTCAATATTTACAGTATGACGTGACATGTCTGTAGGACGTATTGCCTCATGAGCTTCTTGAGCTCCTTTACTTTTATTAGCAAAAGAACGTGGTTTAGAGAATTCTTTCCCATAGGATTTAATAATCTCTGCCTGAGCCGCATCCATAGCTTCTTTTGACAAGTTCACACTATCCGTTCTCATATAAGTAATTAACCCTGCCTCATACAAACGTTGTGCTAACTGCATGGTAATTCCAACTGGTAAATACAATTTACGAGCTGCCTCTTGTTGCAAAGTAGAGGTGGTAAACGGTGCTGTTGGTGATTTTTTAGTAGGTTTTGTTTCTAACTCTCCTACCTTAAATATTGAGTCAGTATTTTTTTGTAAAAAATCTTCTGCTTCTTTTTTAGTATTGAAATTTTTTGGCAATTTTGCCTTTACTGTTTTTCCTGCTTCGTTAGTAAACTCCGCTGTAACCGAGTAACTTGCAGCTGGTTTAAAGTTTTGTATCTCGCGTTCGCGTTCTACAATCAAACGAACAGAAACAGATTGCACACGCCCTGCTGAAAGTCCACCTTTTACTTTTCTCCACAAAACAGGCGATAATTCATATCCTACTAAACGATCTAAAACTCGACGCGCTTGTTGTGCATTGACTAAATTGTAATCAATTTCACGGGGATTTTCTATAGCTTTAAGAATTGCTGATTTGGTGATTTCATGAAAAACGATGCGTTTCGTTTTCTTTTTGTCTAATTTTAATTCTTCAGATAAGTGCCAAGAAATAGCTTCTCCCTCACGGTCCTCATCGGAAGCCAACCATACCATTTCAACTTGCTTTGATAGGGATTTAAGTTTAGTTACTAATGCTTTTTTATCAGCAGAAACCTCATACTTAGGTTTGAAACCATTTTCAACATCTACACCAATTTCTTTGGAAGGTAAATCCGCTATATGCCCATAACTGGACTCCACTTGAAAATCACTCCCTAAAAATTTTTCGATTGTTTTAGCCTTTGCAGGTGATTCCACTATAACTAAATTCTTTGCCATATCCCGTTTGTTTGTGTTGGCAAAAGTATATGATTTTTTTA
>JACCDQ012006153.1_pt1 | contig 23069 bp, 24 predicted proteins | sample 7446031 | NCBI WGS metagenome assembly JACCDQ01 (sample SAMN15323442, study PRJNA562643) | freshwater metagenome | isolation source: river surface water | place: USA:Blue River Watershed | collected 2017-08-17 | reverse complement strand
GTTACCTTTACTGTGTCAGCAAGAATGTTGACACCGCGCTCCATGGCGCGGCGTGCTTGCTCATCAAATTGAAGACTCTTTCCCATTTACTTCTCGATTACAGCGAGAATGTCGCGAGCTGAAAGAACTAGTAGATCTTCTCCACCATGCTTGATTTCAGTTCCGCCGTACTTGCTGTAAAGAACAACATCGCCAACCTTGACATCCATTGGAACGCGTACGCCATCATCAAAGCGACCTGGGCCTACTGCGATAACAGTGCCTTCCTGTGGCTTCTCTTTTGCTGTATCTGGAATTACTAGACCTGATGCTGTTGTTGTCTCAGCCTCGTTGGTCTTAATAACAATGCGATCTTCTAGTGGCTTTACTGCCATGGTCTGACTCCTTCTAGTTTCTTGCTCTAAGTTTTCTAGTGTGGGTTTCCTCGTGCGGCACGAGTTAGCAGACTCGGGCCGTGAGTGCTAACGCAAACTCTAGGCGGGCTATTCCCGCGCAGCAAATCGAGAGACCCTAGGGGCAAATTGGATTTACAGGGCAACGGTGGTGACAGGCAGGCTGGAATCAGCGTCAAAAGCCACTGGGCTAGGGCTGCGACCGGCTGAAACCATCAGTGAGCCGAGGGCGGCAACCATCGCTCCGTTATCGGTACATAACCCAGGACTTGGCACGCGAAGGCGAAGCCCCGCCTTATCGCATCGTTCTTGGGCGACGGCTCGAAGTCGTGAATTCGCAGCTACTCCACCGGCAATCACTAGGGATTCAATTCCAGATTGCTTGCAGGCGGCAAGTGATTTCAACAGCAGAACATCAACAATTGCTTCTTGGAATGAGGCTGCGACATCGGCTTTTGCGTAATCGGGTGTCGCTTCTAAATATCGTGCAACCGCTGTTTTTAAACCAGAGAAGGAAAAATCAAATGGTCGGGTTTGCCAATCATTTGATGTTGTCAGCCCTCGAGGAAAATCGATCGCAGTTGAACTACCTTCTTTAGCTAACCTGTCGATTGCAGGTCCGCCAGGAAATCCTAACTTCATCACACGTGCAATCTTGTCGAATGCCTCGCCTGCTGCATCATCCATGGTTTCGCCAAGTTTTGTAATTGAACCAGTGATGTCATCTACTTGAAGAAGTGATGAGTGTCCGCCACTTACAAGTAATGCAATGGTTGGATCCAAAGGATCTGTGTGGGTTAAGAAATCAACACTGACATGTGCTGCCAAATGATTGACTGCGTAAATAGGTTTGTTCAATCCAAGTGCAAGACCTGCTGCAGATCCAACACCAACAAGTAATGCGCCAACTAATCCTGGACCGCTGGTTACGGCAACTGCATCGATATCCTTCAAAGAAATCTTGGAATCTTTTAAAGCTTGGTGCAATGTAGGAATCATCGCTTCTAGATGTGCGCGGCTTGCGATTTCAGGTACTACTCCCCCAAATCGTGCATGCTCTTCAACGCTGGATGCAATTACATTTGCCAACAATGTGCGACCACGAACGATTCCGACCGCGGTTTCATCACATGATGTTTCAATTCCTAAAACAATTGGTTCGCTCATGACAGCTCCAATCGCATTACCTGTGCATCAAGTCCTGCGCCGAAATAATCTTTACGGATGTTGAGCTTTGAGTACCCCAGCGATTCATATAAGCCGATAGCTTCAGGGTTATCTACCTTTACTTCCAGCATCATGGCGGTTGATCCCTGCGCCTTTGCCCAGTCGGTAATGAGCGCAATGAGCGCTTTAGCGATGCCCTTGCCCCGATGTTCTGGCACTACTCCTACCGTCAAGATGTCAGCTTCTGCTGCGCCGGGAGCAAATACCCCGGCATAGCCAACGATGCTTTGCGCCTCATCAACGGCAACAACAAAGTGGCGGGTAGGACTTGAAAACTCTTCCTTGTATTGAGAAGCAGACCACGGTGAATATGGAAATAGATCTTTATCTAATGAAACAAATATTGGAAGATCAAAAGCATTAGCAACCCGGTAGGCAATCATGAACGATCCGCCGTTGCTACTGCATCTGGTCTGCGCAAGTAAATAGGTTCGGTTATATCACCTGGAAGATTTACTAACGCCTTCATGTCCGGAAATAGATCTGCATGAATTGATGCACCTGAAACATCTGCCGGAAAATTAACAGCTGGCTCAGTAACGCGCATTGCATTTGAATATCTAGCCCAATAAACCTCTTTACGGCGAGCATCAACGGTAATAATAAAATCATTCTCCTGTACTTGTGCAGCAATTGCATCCAATGAGCAAACACCTCTTACCGGAATTTCACGAGCTAATGCGAATGTGTGTGCAAAGGCAATGCCGACTCTTAATCCAGTGAATGGACCAGGTCCCATTCCTACAACTACCTCATCGACATCGGATACTGCTAATGCTTCTTTGACTAGCTCTGGTAATGACGGCCCATGTGCTGTTGCTCCATCGCGATATCCGTTGTACAAAACAACTTCACCATCAATAATCGCAACACATGTTCGTGAAGTCGAAGTATCAATCGCTAAGACTTTGCTCATAGTGAAAAGCCCACCCAACGTGAACCAATTGGCGTAACTTGAACTTTTCTTTCATCATCGCTTCGGTCAATTGTGATTTCCAAGCGATCTTCGCTCAGGCGTGCAGATTCTGCGCCGCCCCATTCAATGAAGGTAACTGAGTTTGCGACATCTAGATCTAAATCATCCAAGTAAAGATTTGGGTTTTCGGAATCAACTAGACGGTAGGCATCTACATGAATAAATGGAACCTTGCCTTTATGCACACGTGAAATAACAAAGGTTGGTGATGTAATTCCAGATATTCCAAGACCTTCACCAACCCCCTGGGCCAGTACTGTTTTTCCCGCCCCAAGTGGGCCATTTACTAAAACAAGATCACCAGCACGAAGATGGGCTGATAGCTTCACGCCAAGTTGGTGCATCTGTGCGGCGGTAGCGATTGTGATCACCAGCTAAGCCTAAGGCACCAACCCTTTGAACCAATCCAATGAATCAGGGTTAGCGAGTGCATCTCTGTTTCTGACCTCACGACCATTGATTACATCGGTGACAGCAAGTTCAACCAACTTATTTGATTTTGTCCGTGGTAACTCTGGAGCGACAACTATCAGATCAGGTACGTGGCGCGGAGAAGCTTGAGTGCGAAGCGCGGTTTTAATTTCCTTTTCCACGGCTTCATTGAAATCCTGTCCTGTTTTTACAACGACAAACAAAATAACACGAGTGTCGTTGTCCCAATCTTGCGAAACAGCCATCGCTTCTTGGACTTGTGGGAAGGTTTCTACAACTCGGTAAATTTCTGCAGTTCCAATGCGTACGCCTTTTGAATTTAAGGTTGCATCACTTCTGCCATACAAAGTAAACCCACCCGTGGTTGATTTTGAAGCAAAGTCACCATGTGTCCAAACTCCAGGGAAACCTTCAAAGTAAGCAGCTAAATACTTTTCATTGTTTGCATCATTCCAAAATCCAAGCGGTTTTGAAGGGAAAGGAACTGTGCACACCAGTTCTCCCTTTTCATCAATTGCAGCACTCTTACCCTGTGCATCAAAAACATCTGTTGCCATTCCAAGACATGGGCCTTGAAGTTCGCCACGGTAAACAGGTTGGGTTGGAACTCCAGCCAAGAAACATCCGCAGATATCTGTACCACCGGACATCGATGCTAGATGCACATCAGATTTGATTGATGAATAAACATAATCAAAGCTTTCAGGTGAAAGTACTGAACCTGTGGAACCAATTGTTTTAACAGTTGATAGCTCATGTGACTTAGCAGGAACAAGACCTTCTTTATGGGCTGAGTCAACAAACTTTGCTGAGACACCAAAAAAATCCAACTTTTCATTCTGTGCGATATCAAATAAACGTGATGGCGTTGGAGCCATTGGAGCACCATCAAATAAAACAATTGTTGCCCCGCGACCAAGTGCCATAGTCAGCCAGTTCCACATCATCCAGCCACAGGTTGTAAAGAAAAAGACCTTGTTTCTTTGAGTTATATCGAATTGGTAGAGCATTTCAGCTTGAGCTTTGAGCATTACACCTGCACCAGTATGGGTGATGCACTTTGGCTTACCCGTGGTTCCCGACGAGAAGAGAACAAAGCCAGGGTGATCAAATGGCAACTGTTCATAAAGTGCTTCCGTACCAATAAATGGCGCAATCCAGCTAGCAAACTCACTGACTCGAACTGTCTTCTTAACAGTTGGTAGGAGTTTTTCAATCTCTTGAGACTTCTCTGAGCAATCAAAATACTTACCGTTGTATTGATATCCATCAGCTGCCAAGAAAATCTTTGGTTCGACCTGTCCAAAACGATCCTCGACTGCGTGCGGTGCAAAATCAGGAGATGCCGTTGAAACTACTGCGCCAACACTTAATGCACCAAGTGCATAAATAATTGTTTCGGTGATGTTAGGAACCCATGCGACAACTCGATCCCCCGCAACCACACCTTCGGCACGCATTGCAGCAGCTGTCGCAGCAACCTTGATTCGCAAATCTGCCCAAGTTATTTCAGATCTAGTTCCATCCTCAAGAATTGAAACTATGGCGACATCGGAATCCTTGCCTTTAGCTAATAAGTTTTCCGCAACATTTAGACGAGCATCTGTGAAAAACTTACTTGAAATAAAATCTCTGCCTTGGGTATAAAAGTTAGAACCTTTACTTCCAACGATTTCAAGATCATTCCACGCTTGTGACCAGAACTCCCCTGGGTTTTGAATGCTCCACGAGTGAAGCTGGCTATATGAATCAAAACCTTTTTCAGCCTGAAGCTTTTCAATAGCCGAGTTACCGGTTAAACGTGGCTCCCAGAGTTTTTGGTTCATGAGGATTTACGAGTTAAAGCCTTCAAGCGAAGTCGGTAGTAAGCACCTGATAAGCCACCTGGCGAGAACATCACAATCAGAATGAAAATAAAACCGAGCAACAGCGCAGGCTCAGCAATCGGACCACCAATCCATTTAGGGATTGATTTAAACGATTCTTGCTGGGTTAAATCCTGCATTCTGGTTGAGGCAAATGAGTAGAAAATTCCACCTAGAACCGCTCCCCATCGAGTCACAGCACCGCCAATAACAACCATTAGCAATAGAGCGATAGTGACTCCAGATTCGGCAAATCTAGGTGCTGCGCTACCTGCCGCAATCAGCATGACAAAGCCCAGCATCGCAGCCAGTGCCGCACTGATAACAAAAGCAAGAAGTTTGAAGTGTTGAGTGTTCAGACCCAGCACCTGTACACGTTGCTCATTATCGCGAAGTGCGGAAAATACCTTTCCTGCTGAGCTCTCTGTGACCCACCAGATAACTGCGTAGGTGAAAATTAATGCGGCAAGTGCCAACCAGTAGATATTTTTAGTATTAAATACGCCAATCCATATTTGAGGCACATTCTCGGCGTTTAGCGCGATTCCATTTTCTCCACCGGTTAGATTGAAGAAGTTGCGATTCACGATTACGTGGCCTGCTTCACCAAAAGCAAGAGTAACCATTGCAAAGGTGATGCCTGTAGTTCGTAATGAAGCGGAGCCAACTAAGAAAGCAAGTATTGCGCTGACAGCAATGGCAATGAGTGCTGCTAACCACCATGACACAACGTCATGGTTAATCAATATGCATGAGACATACACACCTGTCGCGAAGTACAAAGCATGACCAAAAGAAAGTAATCCTGTGAATCCAAATAAAAGATCATAGGTAAGTGCCAATGCACCCCATACAAAAGCCACCGCCATAGTTTGCTGCAACCCTGGCTTGCCTAGTGGGTTATTTGTAAATAGCGGAGCGACTGCCAGTACTAGAAGTAATAGGCCGAGCAACGGGCGAGAGTATTTCCAACGCAACATTAGGCACGCACCTTTCCTAATAACCCTTGTGGCCTGATCAGCAAGACACCTGCCAACAAAATAACAACTACAAAGTCACCTAAACCAGTGACGTAGTAGTTAGCGAATTGGCGAATAACACCGATCATCATCGCCGCTAAGAAGCTTCCAGGCACGGAACCCATTCCACCGATAACAACCACGATAAATCCATAAATTAGGTAAGAGCCAGCAATAAGGGGTGAAACACCATTGGAATAGACAGAAACAAGCACTCCACCTACACCTGCAGCAAAGCCACCTAGGAAGAAAACGGTACTGAAAGCCCGTCGCACGTTAATTCCCAAGGCATTAACCATGTTTCGATTTTCAACGCCAGCGCGAATAATCAAGCCAATGCGTGTGTACTTCAGGAGAATCCAGTTACCGATCAAGAGCAAGACCGCTGTTGCAATATAAACAATTCGATCAGCAGGGATCATCGCTCCGCCAACATTAACCGCGGTTAAGAACCACATCGGAGTTGGGAACATGATCAGGTCATTTCCGAACCAACCACCCAGAACCGCACCCACAACAAGTGAGACTCCAACAGTTACAAGCGCTTGATCAATGTGTCGATCATAAAGTCGAGTAATAAGTAGTTGTTCCATTGCAAGTGCAAAGAGACCAGCCGCTAATCCACCCACGATCATGGCGAAAATGAAATCAACCATGGAGGTTTCAGGTCCGAACTTGGTTGCAATCCAATAACCAACAAAGGCACCGACTGTTAGGAAGCTTCCATGAGCAAAGTTAAGTACACCCATCAATCCGTAAATTAATGAGAGCCCTGAAGCAACTAGGAAGTACAACGCACCGAGTCCAATGCCGGTGATTCCGATCAGAATAAATGTATCCATTTACTTGTGACCTCCGCTCACACCTAGCATTTGGTGAACCCAGGCATCATCATGAAGATTTTCTGGACCACCCTGATAAACAACTTTTCCTTGATCCATAACAATCACATGTTGAGCAACACGCTTTACCAGGGCCAGATTCTGCTCTACCAATAACATGGTCGTTGATTGAGCAACCTTTGCTAATACATCGGCAACCTCGGTTACTAACTTTGGCGCTAAACCCTTTGTTGGTTCATCTACCAACAGAATTTCATTTTTATTAAGAAGAGCTCGTGCAATTGCAACCATTTGCTGTTGGCCACCAGATAGTGAGCCAGCTTGTTGCGTAGCGCGAGTATCAAGTTCTGGAAATAGGTCGTAGACAGCTTTGTAAGCATCATCATTATTTTTGCCACGTGCCGCTAAAGATAGATTCTCTTTTACGGTCAGTGTGGCGAAAACTTCACGATCCTCGGGAACAAAAGCGACGCCTGATTGAACGATCTTGTGGGTTTGCATACCAAGAATCTGCTTGCCATTTAGCTCTACAGAGCCTGTTCCAGCATAGAAGCCCATGATCGTGCGCAGAGTGGTTGATTTACCGACACCGTTTCGCCCCAAAAGAGCGGTCACCTTGTTTGTAGGAACTTCAAATGTAACCCCATGCAAAATATGGGATTCATTGATCTTTACATGCAGATCCTTTACCGACAGAGCGTTCATAGCGCTTCTCCGATGTATGCAGATTGAACAACTGGATTGTTAATGACATTTTGCGGTGTATCGCAAACCAAAAGCTCTCCATAGTTAAGAACTGCGATGCGATCAGCTAGTCCCAAAATTACTTCCATGTGGTGCTCCACAATCAAAACTGTTTTCTTATGTTCAGTTGCTAAGGCTCGAATAATTTCTACTAACTCCGGCACATTTTCAACGCTCATGCCTGCCATTGGTTCATCCAATAGAACTATGTCCGATTTTGAAGCAAGAACTATTGCAATCTCTAAGCGGCGCTTATCTCCATGTGACAGTGATCCAGCACGTTGAAGGGCACGGGCTGATAGACCAACCTTTGCCAAACAATCATGCGCTGTCTGAACAACCTCTGAATATTTATATGCATTCTTAGTCAGATTCATTGAATGTCCATTCGCAGCCTGAGCTGCAATCCGAACATTTTCAAGACAGGTTAAATTTACAAAAACGCTAGATGTCTGAAATGTGCGGGCAATTCCTGCTCGGGCACGTTCATGTGGCTCTAGATCGGTCACATCATTGGAGCCAACAAATATTTGACCACGTGAAGGCTTACGGATGCCGCTCAGGAGATTAAAAAATGATGTTTTTCCGGCACCGTTGGGGCCGATAATTCCAAGAGTTTCATTTGGCGCAACATCCAATGTGATTCCATCAAGAATCTTGGCGCCACCAATGTTAAGAGAAAGATCCTTAACGCTTAAAGCAGAATTCACTGTCGCAACCCCTTTGTTACCGATGCCAAAGAGTATAGAAAACCCCGGTGTATTTCTACACCGGGGTTCATTTAATCTATATGTTTTGTATTACTTGCCGACTCCAGCAATGGTCTTAAGAAGTGTAGGCACGTACTTTGAGCCTGACTTATTAAGAGAAACCAGGAACATTGGCTGAATCAATAGGTGAGTAGTTGAATCGATTGTCATCAATCCCTTAACGCCTACCCATGACTTGCCTTCTAGGTTCTTAATCATCGTGTCTACGCTTAGGTTCTTGTTATTTGTAAGAGCCATAACAATCATCTTTGCAGCATCTGCACCAGTTGATGTGAATAGATCCTGTGTCTTCTTGTTGGTTGCGTACCATGATGCTAGATCTCCAGCAGCAGCTGACTTTGAAGCACCTGCGAAGTAGCTATTTGTCAGGATCGCATTTGTTCCCTCGAATAGTGTTCCGTAGATGTCGTAAGTTGCAGCACCTGCAAGACCTGTGATTGGACGCTGCTTAGCAAATGCACCCTGCACCTTGAGAGATGTAAGCATTGCACCAGCTGTTAGAGCATTTGACCAAGCGATGAAGATATAAGTTCCCTTAGCATCTGCAGCCTTCTTAGCAAAAGGTGTGAAATCTGAAGTTGATGTTGGAACCTTGATCTCTTCAAAAGTTGCACCCTTTGGAGACATCAATGCCTTTGCAGCTGCGATGTTTCCTGCGCCGAATGCGTTGTCTTCAACAAACAAAACAACCTTCTTGCCTGAAATTGGCTTGATGCCTGCAAGTGGAGCTAGATCCTGTGTAGATGAGTTTCCTGAACGGAAGACATACTTGTTTGCAGCTGAAGTAACTAGGTCATTCTTTGCAGGACCTGAGATGTACAGAACTTTGTTCTGTGCAGCAAGAGGAGCAAGTGTTAACGCAACACCAGATGATGCTGTTCCAGCAATAATCTTTGTGCCGTTTCCAACCATTTCCTTGAATGATGCTGTTGCTGATGCAGGATCTGCACCATCATCCTTTGTTGTTACAACTAGCTTCTGGCCGTTGATAGCCATCTTTCCGCCTGTGTAATAGTTCAGACCCCATGTAAGGCCTTCGTTGTATGCCACGCCATATGAAGCAAGTGGGCCTGATGTTGATGTGATTACACCAATCTTAATTTCGCCTGCAGCTTGTGCGGGCGCCATGCTTGGTGCAAGTACGGCAAATGCAATAGCCGCTACTACCAAACGCTTTAGTGAGCTCTTGCTCATATGAATGTTCTCCTCATCGAGTTGAAAAGGACCGCGATCGTCGGTCCACGTTGAGCGTAAATCTAGAGGGTCTGGATAGGGAAAAGCCATTTTTAGTATTTCGATTTGATTACTTTTTTAGGGGTATCTCCTGAAAATCAGTTGGAAATCCGCTTCGGCACAGGCACACTTGCCCCATGTCACTTCCAACTCAAAAAATTCTGGTTCCAGTATCAGGCGGGGATTTAGCGGTATTTCAATATGGAGACGGAAGTGGCGATCCAGTCCTTCTCATCCATGGCGTCACTTCTTCAAATCGAGCCTTCCAATTATTTGCAGACTCCTTGATTGCGCGCGGAAAGGCACCATTTGCTGTTGATCTCCGTGGGCGTGGAGATTCCAATGCTCTTCCAGGTCCTTTTGGAATGGCTAATCATGCAAAAGATATGGCTGCTGTCATTGATCACTTTGGTTGGAAGAACCCAGATGTCATTGGGCATTCAATGGGTGCCTTTGTAACAGCTGCATTAGTTGGTTTATATCCAGAAAAAGTTGGTGATGTTGTTTTCGCCGATGGCGGTGTTCCTCTTCCAATGCCACCCGGCATGACCGTTGAACAGATCATGCCATTTGTTCTTGGACCAGCAATGACTCGCTTAGCAATGACATTTGAAAATCACGAGGCATACCGAAACTACTGGAAGCCTCAAGCTGCATTTGCAAAGGGTTGGTCCGCTGTTCTTGATGAGTATGTCGATTACGACCTTCGCGGAACAGAGCCAAATATGAAAGCTTCGACAAATCCTGTCGCGGTTGAAGAAGATTCTCGTGATCTATTTGGTGATGACTTAATTGTTCGCTCTTTAACTGGGTTGAAGAAGCAATCGCTGTTCATAAAGGCTGAACGCGGATTGCAGAATGAAGAAAATGGCTTGTACCCAATGCCAGTTCTAGATGTTGTGCTTCCAAATTATCCACAGTTAAAGTTGGAGTTTCTTGCTAACTGCAATCACTACGACATGTTTCTTGAGGCAACTGGTGCCGAAAAGATTGCACAAATAATTTACGGAGATCGTTCATGGGTTTAAAGGGTAAGCGCGCATTTATTACTGGATCTTTCCAGGGCATTGGACTTGGGATCGCTACTGCCCTTGCGGCAGAAGGAGCTTCAATTGTTCTTCACGGCCTTGCTGATGAGGCAACAATCGCAAGCGCTGAAAAGGCGGTTATGGCAGCTGGTGCCGCAAAGGTGGAAAGTCATGTCTCAGATCTTCGTGATGGGAAAGCAACTGAAGATCTAATTGCAAAAATTCTTGCAAACGGTCCGGTCGATATCCTTTGTAACAACGCTGGAATTCAATACACCGCGACTATTGCAGATATGCCTCGCGAAAAATGGAATGACATCGTCTCAATAAACTTAACCTCATTCTTTGACACCATGCGTTTGCTATTGCCTCAAATGAAAGAACGTGGATATGGGCGAGTAATTAACACTGCATCTGTCCATGGATTAGTTGCATCGGCTGCAAAGGCTCCTTATGTTGCAGCAAAGCACGGTGTCATCGGCTTAACTAAGGTTGCGGCTCTTGAATATGCAGCTGTTGGATCGCGTGATACTGGTGGAGTAACGATTAATGCAATCTGTCCGGGTTGGGTAGAGACAGCTTTAATTGAACCTCAAATTCAGGCAAAAGTAGATCTACACAATGGTGATCGCGCAGCAGGAATTGCCGACCTATTGTCAGAAAAGCAGCCGTCGCGTCGTATGTCTTCGCCATCAGAAATTGGTGCTGTAGCTGTCTTCTTGTGTTCCAATGCTGCGCACAACATCACTGGAGTTGATATTGCTGTCGACGGCGGATGGACAGCTCAGTAATTACCTTAAAAAATTCTCAAAATAAAAGCGGGGCCAGATTTCTCTGGCCCCGCTTTTTATTACCCTCGATTAGTTATCGCCGTACGCCTTCAGCCATGGAACGCTAATTCCCTTATCGGTTGAGAGGTTGCCAGCTTTGCGAACTGCTGTGTACAACGCTCCACCTGAAGGTAGCTTTCCTGTGCTTGATGCTTGAACGAGTGACTTCGCAACAAGCACTAACTGCGCTGATGTGAAGTTACAGTGATTAGTGCCCTGCGCTGCAGCAGTTGAAGTTATTGGAGAACCTGCTGCATCAAACTTTGTGTAGTTTGCTGGAGTTGTATTCCAAAGCATCAATAGCTTATTTGTAGGGTTCTTATAATCACGTGTTGCTTGATACGCCTTTCGTGCTGCAGCCTTCTCGGCTGCGTACTGCTCGGCATATAGATCAACTAGACGCTGTGAAGCACCTGCTGGAGTAATTGGATCAGCTACACCAACCATAAGAACTGTAGGAACATTGATCTTTCCTGTGTTCTGATGAAGTGCCTTCATCTTTGCTACAGCTGCTGCATTTCCTGCTGCACGTGGTGCACCTGGATTTGCTGCAGATAGCGCTCCGAGCATTGCATCAATTGCAGTGTTGCCTGACAAAGCAGCGTTAAAGATCACGCGCTCTGCATCAACACGAGCTGCGTACTCAGTCTTTGTGTTGTCAAAGATAGCTCCGCCAGTTTGGTTCTCAACATCTTGAGTAGCAAGTACTGCAAGTGCTGCAGCATTTGTACCGTTCTCCAGAATTGCAAGAACTGGGCTGATCGCCAATGGGAATGTTAACTTCAACGCTCCATCAGGACCTGAAATTGAATCGAAGTGAGCTGATTGAGTTGGAAGACCAGCCATCAATCCAAGGAGTAGCAATGCGCTACGTGATGGAATTCCTGCAGCCTGAAGTGCTTTACCGGTTGCAGATGATGTATCTGGCCAAGCACCTGTAGAAATTGATGCCTGCAACTTACCCATGACTGTAAATACCTTCACTAGGTCTGCATATGACTCAGCAATTCCAGCAGCACCAGCTGAGTAATTTCCAGCCTTAATTGTTGGATCAAACAAAACCTTGATTCCCCATAGGAAATCTCCAGCCATTGTTAGCTCTGCAGAAACATTGTCAGCCATACACATTGGTGCCACAGCTGAAACTAGCTCTGGATGCTTTTCAGCAAGACCCTGCGTGATTACTCCACCTAGAGATGATCCCCATGCAACAACCTTGGTTGTCTTTGGGAACTGCTTCTTGAATGTGTCAATCAACTCGACATTTGTCTTAATCGCTGAATCTGGGTTCCAACCTTGACGTGCAAAGCCTGAACCTACGATCGCCACACCTTGGCTGAAGAAGTATTTTGCAACTTCTGCATTTCCGCCAGGAACTGGCTCTGGAGTATTTGTGACCTTATATCCACCGATGAGTGGGATTCCTGCAGGAATATCAACGTTGTAGCGGTATCCATGTGAGTACAAAGCGACTGTTCCGTTGAAGTTTGCTGGAACCTGCATTGCATATGGAGCACCATCAGATGTAACACCAACGCATGACTGAATTGGGCTCTTGCCATCACACGCAGGTGCTGCATTAGCAACTGTTGGCGCTGTGACAAGAACTGTTGTTACAAGTGCTGTTACTGAAAGAAGCGAAAGAATTCTTACTTTTTTCATTAGTTTGGTAATCCCTTCGCTGGCATTGCAGGACGCTTGTATGTTGTCTTAACAACAGCACCAGATCCTGAATCAGTTGTGTATGAAACATATGTTCCACCTACTGGCGTTAGGTCGCCTGTTGGTGAGTACTTTCCTACCCAGTAACCGGTTAGACCAACGTGGCTTGTCTTTGAGTAAGCAGCTGGAACTAGAGCAGAGTTTGCAAATGTTGCACCCTTGCTATCGATGGCAGCAAGTAATGACTTGCGAGTTGGTTTTGAACCAGCAGCCTTAAGCGCCTGTGCAGCCATAAACGCTGTGTTCATTCCGAGTAGAACGTTTAGATCAAATGTCTGTGAAGGCTGTGCCTTTGCATAGATATCTGAGAAGAACTTCACGTACTCATCCTTCATGTCAGTTGTTGCTGGAACTGGTGAGAAACCAATTGCGTTGTAAAGAACTCCCGCAGGAACTCCAGTCAACTTAATTGTTGTTGCATCTCCACCAACTGATCCGAGCATCCACTGCGGTGCATACTTCAATTGAGCAGCAACGCCGAGCATCGCTGAAGTTGCACTTGAAACACCAAAGAGAATAACTACATCGGCATCAGCTGCTTTGAACTTTGTGATCCAACCAGCAGCTGCTGCTGCTCCTTGTGAACCTGATGCGTAAGGCACCTTAACTGCAAAGTTAATGCCTGCTGTCTTGAAACCTGCGAGCGCATCTGTTCCGAAGTCGTCATCCTGATATAGGAGGCCGATCTTCTTTCCTGCAAAGTTTTCCTTGATGTACTGACCCATGATCTTCGCTTCCATGATGTATGAAGGCAAGACTGTGTAAGTAGTTGGGTACTTCTTTGCATCTGCAAATCCGCTAAATCCTGTGTTAACAAAGAGAACTGGAACGCCGCGACGTCCTGGGTTAACAGATGAAGCAACTGCCTTCACATTTGCGGTTCCAAGAGGTGCCAGAAGGGCCATGACCTTGTCCTTGAGGATAAGTTCATTTGTCTTTGCTACCGCTTCTGTTGGAACGTAGCGGTCATCCTTAACAACAAGAGTTACCTTGCGGCCATTGATTCCACCATTTGCATTGAGGTAATCGAAGTACGCCTTTGCTGCACCTGGAATCTTGTTGTAACCAAGTGATGCTGTACCTGTCATTGGCAGTGTCATACCGAGTTTGATCTCAGTTGAACTAACGCCAACTTCAGCTGCCTGAGCCGGAATAGCTGTTGCAGCTAATCCGAATACGGCAAGTACCGCAGTAGCTGTCAGCAGCTTACGGCGATGTAGTGCTTTCATGTGTTTCCTTCCATCGAGGGTTTGTTACGAGAGTATTTATTGCTTTCGTAAAACTATTTATTTTTTGCTGCCAGTTTTTTCGCTGTGCGCGCTCGGTGCTGTTCAACAGGTCCGTTGGGAACAAAGAGAACTGTCACAATCAAAAGCGCGCTCACCATCAAACCTGGCAGATTTGTAGTCACACTTTCTGAGGTGCCAAGTTTGTGCGCGACAACATCGGCGACTTCAGGAATTGCGACCAGGGTCACAGCACCAATCATGACCCCCGACAGGGTGGTTACGCCAGATAGAACCGCGCCTGTCAGCAATGAAAATGAGAGAGCAAGCGGGAATGCGCTTGGAGACACGGTGCCGATGGTCATTGAAAGCATCGCCCCCGCTAAACCGGCCAGGCCGGCACTCAGGGTAAAGGCCAAAATCTTAGAGCGAGCTGTGTTGATGCCAGATAGCTGAGCTGCAACCTCATTGCCTCGTCCTGCTCGCCAGGTGCGCCCGTAACGTGAACGCAAAATATTTTGCAGCAACCACATCATGATTAGTGTGGCTAGCGCTGCTATCCAAAAGAACCATTTGTACTGGGTGAACTCTTCACCGAGTGAAAGCGGTGGAAAGCCAACATCAAATAGTAAGCCTTGCTCTCCGCCAAGAATTGAGAATTGATTTGCAAGTGATGGCAATCCAATTGCAAGAGCCAATGTTGTTCCTGCTAAGTATGGCCCTGATAAACGAGCTGCTGCAGCACCTAATAAAGCGCCGCCCAATGCTGCTGCAATAACAGCAACAAAGAAGCAGGCAACTATTGGTAAGTGCCAGGAAATATGTGAAACAGCAGCCGCGTATGCACCAACCGCCATCAGCGCGCCATTGCCCAATGAAACCTGACCTGAATATCCTGTTAACAAAATGATTGATGATATGGCAACCACATACACAGCAATCGATGCACCTTGGTATACGCGAAGTTCATCAACCATCCCGCTGAGGAAGTACAAAACCACTCCACCCAGAATAAATGGAATTAAATGTGAAGAGTTTTGACGTTTATGCACGGCGCCCCGCCTTTGCCCCAATGATTCCTTGCGGCCTAATAAATAGAACAATGAGCAAAATAATGAATGGTGCGATGAAGAACAATGCGCTACTTACATACATCAACACAAATGAAATCAAAATTCCAAGTAGTAGTCCACCGATCACGGCGCCTACCAATGATTCAAGACCACCGATTACCGCTGCGATAAATCCTGAAACCAACAGAAGTGAGAATTCGATGGAATCTGGAGACAGCGTGCCATTTCCATTTACTGTTTGGAACATTCCAGCAACCGCACCTGCAGCGCCCGCCAGCGCCCACCCCATGGTGCGCACTAAATCCACCTTCACACCCGACAAGCGTGCAATTTCAGGCGCATATGCCGAAGCCCTTAAAGCAAGACCTATATTGGTTTTTTGAAACAAAAGGCTGAGCAGCAACATCAACACGACCACAGAGATCAAGATCAATAGTTTTAATGGTGAGAAAACGAGTGTTTCTCCCCCGACGCTAAATCCATCGTTAGATAAAGGGCCAGTGATTCGAACATCTTGTGCACCCCAAATCATGCTGACAACAGCACGTATTACTCCAAGCAATCCTAATGTTGCGATGATCGGTGCAACACTTGCAATTGGCCCAGAGGAGCTGTGCTTGACCAGTAAGCGCATAAAGATCACTTCAATCAACGCTGCAAAAATTGCACCACCAGCCATTGCAACAGGTAATGCGATCCAGAATGAATCTAGGCGCACCATTGCTTCATAACCAAAGTAAGTAGAAAGTAGCGCCATACCTGCTTGAGCAAAGTTAATAACTCGCGTGCTTCGCCACACTAATACCATCGAGATCGCCATAAGCGCATAAATCCCACCAGCGGTTATGCCAATAAGTAGAGTATTTAATAATTGAATCATATTAATACCCCAAGTATGCAGCGCGAACCGCAGGATCATCGATGAGAACTTGCGCTTGGTTTACAGCTACAACTTTGCCTAAATTCAAAACGATTCCAACGTCAGCAATATTCAAAGCACCCATCGCATTTTGCTCAACGAGCAAAACAGTCAACTGCATATTATTTGCCAGGTCTCGAATAGATTGAAAAATTTGTTCAACAACCAGAGGTGCAAGACCAAGTGATGGTTCATCAAGTAAAAGCAATTTCGGCTTGGCCATAATTGCGCGACCAATTGCTAACATCTGTCGTTCACCACCAGACAAGGTGTCAGAGCGCTGCTCAATACGCTCACCAAGCCGCGGAAAAATAGTTGTCACTTCTTCCAACGATTGCTTCGCCTCTTTGTTATTTCGGCGCCAAATAGCACCCAACATTAAATTTTCACGAACAGATAATTCGGGAACAACAGACTTTCCTTCGGACACATGTGAAATCCCTTTGCGGACCAGCTTCTCAGCCTTTACTCCCGTGGTCGCTTCACCCATCCAAGTGATCTCACCTGTAGTTGGCTTATTAAGACCTGAAAGTGTGCGAAGCAAAGTTGTCTTTCCTGCACCATTTGAACCAATAATTGCGGCTAGCTTTCCCGTGGGCACCTCTAGCGAAATCTGATTAATTGCACAGATCGCACCATGGTGCACAGTTAAATTTGAAACCTTAAGAGTCATGATTAGCCCCGGTTCCAAGATATGCGGCCATCACCGCAGGATCTCTGCGCACAGTTTCGGCATCGCCACTTGCTATGACCTCGCCAAAGTTGAGTACGTATAGCTTGCTACACACAGACATGACTACATCCATATGGTGCTCAACTAGTAATACTGACATCTGGGCACTGAGATTCTTAATCAGCAGATTCATCCATTCGATGTCTTGTGAACCCAAACCACCTGCAGGTTCATCAAGCATCAAAATACTTGGTTCGCTCACTAAAGCGCGTGCAATTGCTACACGCTTCGTATCTGGATAGGACAAGGTATCCGCACGTCGATGAGCAAGTCCCCCGGCATACACACGTTCTAGTGCGATGCGCGCTTTTTCACGAATTCGGTTTTCATCCTTTGCATTGCGAGCAAAGGCGGCTGAAATTAATCCAGTCTGTGCAAGATGTTGTGCACCTACCATGACATTCTCTAGAACTGTGAGGTCACCAAACAAACCAACGCCTTGCAGCGTTCGAGCAATTCCAAGATCTACTAATTCGTGAGCCTTTGGGAATTCTCTACTCTCACCATTGAGTCGAAACTCTCCTGAATCAGGAGTCACCAATCCGCATAAAGCGTTAAACAGGGTTGTCTTGCCGGCACCATTGGGACCGATTAAGCCGACAACTTCATTCTTACCGATTTCCAGATACACATCATGAAGAGCACGAAGTCCGCCGAAAGAGATATTTACTCTTTCGACTTGCAACGCTGCAGTTTTAGTAGACATGAGGTGCATAGATTCTATGCACTCGAGGCCCGATTCGAGTAACTATCTCGTAATTTATACTGCCAGATGCAGCGCCCCAATCATCGGCGGTGTACTCACCCTTAGCTCCATCACCGAAAACAATCACCCAATCACCAGATTCCGCGGTGGAATCTCCACCAAGATCGACGACAAATTGATCCATTGAAACCCGACCAATAATTGGTGCTTTGCGGCCATCGAAAAAGACACCTGCATCATGAGCGATACGTGGAATTCCATCGGCATATCCCATTGCAACTACACCAAGTTTTGTCTTACTTTTCGTGATCTCTGTAGCTCCGTATCCAACCGCTGCACCTGCTGGAACCTCTTTCACTAAATGAAGTTTTGCACGTAGCTGCATTACAGGTTTCAATCCCAATTTGCTGCTGTTTCCTAAGCTCTTAATATCTGGAGACAATCCATACATTGCAATTCCGGTTCTCACTGAATCAAATCGAGAATTTAAATCTATAAGCGTTGCCGCCGAATTTGATAAATGCTTCATGGGTGGGTTGATACCGATGGCTGCTAAATCACTAACCATTTCATTAAAGCGCTTAAGTTGATCTAAATTTTGTTTTTCACCCGGCTCATCTGCGCGTGCAAAGTGTGAAAAGACTCCAACTACTTCTACCTTTGAAAAATCCTGTTGTAAGAACTCGTGCCACTCATCTAAGAAGCCACCACGCGTCATGCCTGTATCTAATTCAATATGAATTCTGGGTTTATTAGGTAATGCTGAAATCTCTTTGAAAGCCGCAATAGATGCAACTGCTAGATCGATATCGTGGTCAACCGCAGATTTGAAATCAGAACCTGGAGAAACTAACCAAGCCAGAATTGAGGTTCGAGCACCATGAGTGCGTAATTTGATCGCCTCTTCTAATAGTGCGACGCCTAGCCAATCTGCGCCTGCTTTTTCTGCAGCTAAGCCAACTTCAACTAAACCATGCCCATATGCATCTGCCTTAACAACAGCCATCAAGGAAGTTCCAGAAATGTCTTTAAGTACATTGATATTTGAACTTAGTCGATCTAAATCAATGCGTGCTTCTGCTCTCATTAGCTGCGCTCAACAATCACCACAGCTGATGCAATTCCTGCATCATGTGAAAGAGATAGGTGCACATCGGCACCATCAATGAGATCTGCGATCTCCCCGCGAAATAAAAAGACAGGTTTTCCACTCTCTAAGTTAACGACTTCAGCTTCTTGCCAGGACAAACCTTTTCCAGCGTTTAAAGCCTTAGCCAGGGCTTCCTTGGCTGCAAATCTTGCCGCAAGGGATGCAATCGGTTTACCTCGTTCTGCTTCAGTAAAAAGCTTTTCTAGTAATCCAGGAGTTCTTTCAAGCGAACTCTTGAAACGGTCGATGTCTACTACATCGATTCCGATTCCATCAATCATTGGTGAAGTCTAGTGCAACTGGCTTTTAGAAGGAACATAACGATCAATTGCAATTACGGTGACTAGCAAGGCGCTGCCCACAAAAAGCCCGCCAAGTAAGTCACTAAACCAGTGTGTATGACGAATCAGCGAGACCGTGCAAACGGTCAAACTAATTAACGCAACTCCTGCACTTGCAAGACGACCTTGATATCGATCCACCTTGGCATATCTATAAATCAAATATGCCAAAATTCCCCACGATAAAACCGCGTTTGAAGCATGTCCGCTTGGATAGGACATTCCGCCGACGTGCAATAAATCAAAACCGTCACGAGGTTTTGTTCTTCCCAAAAAGATTTTAAATGTTCCAACTACAAGATTTAACGAAAGCAGTGAAACCAAGGCAAGGTTCAAAGGTCGCCAGGTTTTAAATTTGTACGCGATAAAAGTGGCCGCAATAAGTAACACAGTTGCTGTTAACCATCGCAAACCTAGGTCATCTAATCGACGCAGGATAAAACCCGCCAAACCTTCAAATTGAGGTTTTGGTTGGCTGTTGATTTTCTTGTCATACTCGACAAGCGGCCCATAGGTGAGCACCTGTTGCGTTACAAGCAAGAAACCTGAAAACAGGAGGATTGCCCAACGAAGTGCACGGTCCATTTGCCGGCGACGAATTTGTGCCAGTTCCATGATCATTCAACCGTTACTGATTTGGCCAAATTTCGAGGCTGATCAACATCATTTCCACGGACTACAGCCATTTCATAAGCAAAGACTTGTAATGGCACCGTCGCTAAGACAGGCTGGAATAGTGCAGGAGCAACAGGAATTCGAATTACATGTTCAGCACCTTCAACATGTGCGCCCTCTTCTGCAATAACAATCACACGTGCACCACGAGCCTTGACCTCTTGAATATTGCTGAGCATCTTTTCATCTAGCGCATGTTCATGCCCTGCAGGCAAAATCGCGATTACAGGGGTTCCTTGATCAATGAGTGCGATCGGACCATGCTTTAGTTCTCCACCCGCAAAACCTTCTGCGTGAATATATGCAAGTTCTTTCAACTTGAGTGCACCTTCGAGAGCAACTGGGTAACCAATATTTCGTCCTAGGAATAGCACTGTGTTGTTCTGAGCAAAGTTTCGGGTCAATTCGCGAAGTGGTTCAACTGTTTCAAGAATTTGTTCGATCTTTCCAGGTAGCTCCAATAGCTCCTTATAAAGATCGCGAACTTCAGCATCCTTGAGCGAGCCATTTACTTGTCCAAGATGTAGGCCGATTAAGTAAACAGCGATGATTTGGGTCAGCAAAGCCTTCGTTGATGCGACTGCAATTTCAGGTCCTGCATGTGTATACAAAACAGCATCGGATTCGCGTGGAATCGTTGAGCTATTTGTATTACAAATAGCGAGAACTCGACCACCGGCCGCCTTTGCATGGCGAACCGCCATCAAGGTATCCATAGTTTCGCCTGATTGCGAAATAGCGATAATCAAAGTGCTTGGATCAATAATTGGATCGCGATATCTGAATTCAGATGCAATCTCTACATCGACTGGAATCTTCGCCCACTTTTCGATCGCATACTTTGCAACCATTCCTGCGTGATAAGCAGTTCCGCATGCAATTACAGTGATCTTCTTTAGCGAACGAATCTCATCGATGCTCATATGTAGCTCATCTAGAAGAATCTGATTGTTATCACTCAGACGACCAATCAAGGTGTCTGCAACAGCCTTTGGTTGCTCAAAAATTTCTTTCAACATGAAGTGTGCGAAACCACCCTTTTGAGCAGCGCTTGCATCCCAAGAAATCTCATATCCCTTTGGAGTAACTATCTTGCCTTCAAGATCAGTGATTTCAACTGATGTTGGAGTCATTGTGACAACTTCATTTTGCCCAAGCTCAATTGCGCGCTTTGTGAATTCGATAAAGGCTGCTACATCAGATGCCATAAAGTTTTCGCCATCACCAAGACCTACAACTAATGGTGAGTTACGACGAACGCCCACAACAACATCCGGCTTATCTGCGTGGATTGCCAACAATGTAAATGAACCACGAAGTGCTCTAACGGCATCACGCATAGCCGCAGTTAAATCCCCGTTGTGCTCTTTACGTAAGTCACTGAGTAGATGTGCAACGGATTCTGTATCTGTTTCAGATGAGAACTTATGACCCTTTGCTTCAAGCTGGGCGCGAAGTTCTGTGTAGTTCTCAATAATTCCATTGTGAATAACGGCAAGCTTTCCTTCATTATCTACATGTGGATGTGCGTTGCGATCTGTTGGGCCGCCGTGGGTTGCCCAACGAGTATGGCCAATACCTGAATGAACATTCGGTAGAGATGCATCTAATGCGCTCTCGAGATTTGAAAGCTTTCCAGCCTTCTTTTCAATAAATAATTTCCCAGCTGTTCCAAGTGCGATGCCTGCGGAGTCATAACCGCGATACTCAAGGCGTCGCAGACCCTCAATCAAAGGGTGTGATGCCGATTGTGGTCCTGTGTAACCCACAATTCCGCACATTTTTTACCTCAGTTCGTTTTTAACTACATCTGCAAGCTGCTGTGCAACTTCTTGCGCAAGGCTATCACTGGCCGCTTCAACCATGACTCTAACTAGTGCTTCTGTTCCAGAGGCACGTAATAAAACTCGTCCTGAATCACCTAAACGGCTTTCGGCAGCTTTTACGGCATCTGCAATTGCTGTTGATTGTGCCAACTTTTCTTTAGCGACATCTTTAACATTGATCAGTACCTGCGGGAAACGAACCATAGATGCTGCAAGCTCTTGGAGGGTTTTACCTGTACGAACTACCTCTTGAAGCAATTGCAGCGCAGTAAGGATTCCATCCCCTGTATTTGCTAGATCTCGCATGATTACATGGCCGGACTGTTCCCCGCCAAGTGAGTAATCATTCGCGATCATATTTTCTAGAACATAGCGATCACCGACCGGAGTGGTAACAACATTAACTCCTGCCTCCTTCATCGCATGCATAAATCCAAGGTTGCTCATCACAGTGCCAACGACTGTGTCATTCTTCAAAACTCCGCGAGCTTTAAATCCGCGAGCCAAAATTGTCAGGATGTGATCGCCATCAATTTCATTGCCTTGTGCATCTATTGCTAGGCAACGATCTGCATCACCGTCGTGAGCGATACCAACATCTGCGCCCTCTTTTAGAACCGCTGCTCGAAGTTGATGAAGATGTGTAGAGCCACAATCATCATTGATGTTCCAGCCATCTGGTTGATTAAAGATCGCAACAACTTCAGCCCCTGCACGTCGGTACGCTTCAGGTGCGACATGAGATGAAGCTCCATTTGCACAATCAACAACAATCTTTAAACCTTTGAGTGGGGTTTCAACTGAAGCAAGTAAATGTTTTAAGTAACGCTCAGTTGCCGTTTCATCGTTTATTGCACGACCCACGTTGCGACCAGTTGGACGCTCCCAATCTTCGCCAATGCGAGCTTCTATGCGGGCTTCGATTGCGTCATCTAACTTTCCGCCACCACGAGCAAACAACTTAATTCCATTGTCAGGCATTGGATTGTGTGAAGCTGAAATCATGACACCTAGATCGGCTTTAGATTCGGCAACTAAATGCGCAATCGCGGGAGTTGGTAAAACACCAACGCGATAGACATTGATTCCGGCGCTCGTTAAGCCCGCTACAACCGCTGCTTCTAAGAATTCGCCTGATGCGCGTGAATCTTGCCCAACAATTGCAGTTGGTCGATGATCCTTATTTGATGAGCTTTCTACCAATATATGTGCGGCAGCAACAGAAACATCTAATGCGAGTTCTGCGGTGAGATCACGATTGGCTAAGCCACGGATTCCATCGGTGCCAAAAAGCGCCATTGGAACTCCTTTTGTAAAAGTGAATTAACGCTTTGAGTATT
>JACCDQ010137901.1_pt1 | contig 23071 bp, 19 predicted proteins | sample 7446031 | NCBI WGS metagenome assembly JACCDQ01 (sample SAMN15323442, study PRJNA562643) | freshwater metagenome | isolation source: river surface water | place: USA:Blue River Watershed | collected 2017-08-17 | reverse complement strand
ATTGAAAACATTTGCACCGACTTTATTGAATTATTCGGCGATCGCCAAATAAAAGACGATAAAGCCATTGTTGGAGGATTTGCCAAGATTGATGGTAAGCCGGTAATGATTATTGGTCAACAAAAGGGAAGAAATACCAAACAACGTCAGTTGAGAAATTTCGGAATGCCCAATCCTGAAGGATACAGAAAAGCATTGCGATTGATGAAGTTGGCTGAGAAATTCAATGTCCCTGTGGTTACCTTGATCGATACTCCGGGTGCTAGTCCTGGTTTAGAGGCCGAGGAGCGTGGACAAGGAGAGGCAATTGCTAAAAACTTGTTTGAAATGTCCACATTAAGTGTTCCAATCGTGTGTGTTGTTATTGGAGAAGGTGCTTCAGGTGGAGCTTTAGGGATTGGTGTTGGCGATCGTGTTATGATGATGGAATACACGTGGTACAGTGTAATTAGTCCTGAAAGTTGTTCAAGTATTTTATGGAGAACTTGGGATAAAAAAGAATTAGCTGCCGATGCATTGAAACTTTCATCCGATGATATGCTAAAAATGGGTCTAATCGATGGAATTATTAAAGAACCCGTTGGTGGAGCTCATCATAATCCGAGTGAAGCATACGAATCGTTGAAAACTGCGATTAAAAAAGAGTTAAAGGCACTTTTAATACTAGAAAAAGACACCATGGTAGCTCAGAGAATTGATAAATTTTCTAACATGGGCGTTGTGGTTGAATCGTAAAAGTTAATTGAGGAAATTAATTGCTTTTTTTAGAATTCTGAGTTATTATTAAATTCGTTCAATGAAATCCAATCCCATCTGCAAGTTATTCGGTATTCAATACCCTATTATACAAGGCGGAATGATTTGGTGTTCAGGTTGGGAATTGGCTTCAGCTGTTAGCAATGCTGGTGGCTTGGGTTTAATAGGTGCGGGAAGTATGTATCCTGAAATACTTCGAGAACACATTCAAAAATGCAAAAAAGCAACCGATAAACCTTTTGGGGTGAATTTACCCTTACTTTATCCAGATATTGATAAGCACATTTCTATTATCCTTGATGAAGGGGTAAAAATTGTCTTTACTTCTGCTGGAAACCCAGCAAAATATACCCAGTTTTTTAAGGAAAAAGGGATTACGGTTGTGCATGTAATTGCCAATATTAAATTTGCTAAAAAAGCGGAAGAGGCGGGCGTTGATGCTATCGTTGCAGAAGGTTTTGAAGCAGGTGGGCACAACGGTAGAGAAGAAACCACTACAATGGTGCTAATTCCATTAATCAAACAGCATGTTTCATTACCTTTAATTGCTGCCGGTGGAATCGGTTCAGGAAGTGCCATGGCAGCAGCATTTTGTTTAGGAGCAGACGGTGTGCAAGTAGGTAGTCGTTTTGCTGCTACGAAAGAGAGTTCTGCACATGATAATTTCAAAAAAGCTATCGTTGATGCAGGTGATGGGGATACTCAGCTAACTTTAAAAGAAGTTACTCCCGTAAGATTAATCAAAAATCAATTTTTTCAAGAAGTCCAAAAGGCATATACCGAGGGAGCATCCCCCGAAGAACTTAGTGAATTACTCGGAAGAGGAAGAGCGAAAAAGGGTATGTTTTTAGGCGATCTTAATGAGGGAGAATTGGAAATTGGACAGGTAAGTTCAATGATTTCATCAATCAATACTGCAGCAGAAGTTGTAGATGAAATGGTGCGTGAATTTATAACTGTAGTAAAGGAATTGAATCAAAAATTGGAATTCTAATGGAAGATTCTTCTCCAAATTCTTTGGCATGGAAGGTTATTTATACTTCCAGTAGGCAGGAAAAGAAGGTTTCTGCATTTTTGGATAAACTTGGGATCGTACATTACCTTCCATTATATAAAAGCTTGCGCATTTGGAAAGATCGGAAAAAATGGGTTGAAATGCCTTTGTTTAATGGGTATATTTTTGTGTTACCGACTGAAAATCAACGCGATCAAGTTTTAACCATACCTGGGGTTGTGCGATATATTCGAAGTAATTCTAAGGATGCCACAATTCCAGCAGGTCAAATTGAACTGATTCGAGAGTTTGTTACTTTAGGATACAATATTTCTGAATTTCATGCGGATGAGTCATTTGAAGTGGGGGATATTGCTGAAGTTTTAGATGGTCCCTTAAAAGGAAAAGAAGCGGAAGTTTTAAAAATGGGTGATGAACACTATCTGCTTGTTTCTATCGAAGCCGTAAACCAAAGTGTTAAAGTGAAATTGCCGAAAGAAATGCTTAAAATTGTACATAAGAAAGGAGAAAATGCTGATTTAAAACCACTTTGGTAGTTCCATTGGGTAGATTCAGTATTTAACCACTAAAATTATGATTGGCAATACTATTTTATTATTATCTCCGCATACCGACGATGGCGAACTTGGTTGTGGTGCAACTGTTGCTAAGTTAATTCGACAGGGGAAAAGAGTTTTTTATGTTGCATTTAGTGCTTGTGAACAAAGCGTATTGCCCCAGTTTCCCAAAGATATTTTAATCAGTGAAGTGAAAAATGCTACTTCGAGTTTAGGCATACCTTCAGATGATCTGGAATTGCATCGTTTTGAGGTGAGAACATTTAATTATCGCAGGCAAGAAATACTGGATGTTTTGATTCAACTTCGAGATAAAATTAAACCAGATACAGTGTTAATTCCCAGTTTGAACGATATTCATCAAGATCATAAAACAATTGCAGAAGAGGCGCTAAGAGCGTTTAAGTTTATTAATATTTTTTCCTACGAATTGCCTTGGAATAATTTGAATTTTAATACATGTGCATTTGAAATTGTAGAGGAGCAGGATGTGTTGAAAAAGATCGAAGCTTTGAGTAAGTATGAGAGTCAAGCACATCGTCCGTATGCAAATGAAGAGTTTTTAAGATCGCAATTACGAATGCGTGGTGTACAGGTAGCACATCGTTATGCAGAAGTTTTCGAAGCAGTTCGCTTGGTAATGCCCTAACTCTGATTTAAATTCGCCCTGATGCAAATTGGCTTCGGTATTTCACAATTGATTTTTGCTCTTTGTTTAGGAGCGGGAATTTACTTTTTCTGGAAAAGTGTTTCTAAAATCAAACGCAATATTTTATTGGGTAAAGATGTTGATTTGTCTGATAATCCCAAAGATCGTTGGAAAAACATGTTGTTTGTTGCAATGGGTCAAAGCAAAATGGTTCGTAGACCCGTAGCGGGATTCTTTCACATCTTGATTTATGCAGGTTTTGTACTAATTAATATCGAGGTTCTAGAGATTATCCTTGATGGTTTATTGGGAACTCACCGAATTTTTGCTCACTATTTAGGTGGACTTTACAATACTGCAATTGGGTTCTTTGAAATCTTAGCTTTAGGTGTTTTAATTGCTTGTGTGGTATTCTTATTTCGTCGTTTTGTTTTGAAGATTCCTCGTTTTACAATGCGTGAAATGAAAGGATGGCCAACCAAAGACGCCACGATTATTTTAGTTGTTGAAATTATTTTGATGGGTGCCTTGCTGAAAATGAATGCTGCGGAGCAGGTACTTCAAAGTAGAGGCGAATTGCCTTCACATGGTAGTTTTCCCATCAGTCAGTATTTAGTTGGCTTTTTTGAGGGATATTCAAGTCATACGCTTCATTTCATGGAACGTGCTTTTTGGTGGTTCCATTTTGTGGGCATTTTGGTGTTTTTAAACTATGTGCCATTTTCTAAACATTGGCATATTATAATGAGTTTTCCCAATGTTTACTATTCATCTTTAAATCCCAAAGGTCAATTTTCAAATATGGAGTCGGTTACAACCGAAGTGAAATTGATGATGGATCCTTCTGCCCAATCTCCTGAAGGGTACGTAGCACCTACGGGTTTTGGTGTAAAAGATGTTAATGACTTGACCTGGAAAAACCTGATGGATGCCTATACATGCACTGAGTGCGGGCGTTGCAGCAGTGTTTGTCCTGCAAATATCACTGGAAAGTTGTTGAGTCCACGTCAAGTTATGATGGCTACTCGTGATCGACTGGAGGAAGTGGGTAAGCTCATGGACGAGCAAAAATCTGATGTTAAAGTGGAAGATGGTAAGGATTTGCATGCCTATATCTCACCAGAAGAACTTTGGGCTTGCACTACATGCAATGCTTGTGCAGATGCATGTCCTGTAAATATTAACCCCGTTGATATAATTTACCAAATGCGTCAGTATTTAGTAATGGAGCAAAGTGCAGCACCTTCTGAATTAAATGGAATGTTTACCAACTTGGAGAACAATGGTGCGCCTTGGCAGTTCAATCCAAACGATAAAGCCAATTGGGCTACAGATTTGTAAAGGTTGAGGGAATTATTCCCTATCTTTGCTCAATTAAACATTAAACACATGAATACGATGTTATTTTTAGGTATGGGCGGTCAAGAAATTATTATTGTTGCCCTTATCGTTTTGTTGCTTTTTGGAGGTAAAAAAATTCCTGAGTTGATGCGCGGGTTGGGTCGTGGAGTGAAAGAATTTAAGGATGCCAAGGACGGAATTCGTTCTGAGATCCAAAAAGGAATGAACGAAGAAAACAAACCTAGCGAAAATTAACTTTGAAATCGTATAGTCGAATTTCAGAAATCCGGTCAGATCTTGAAGCGGGAACAGTTTCTTGTGCCCGATTAGTAGAATATTATCTAGAAAATATTCATCAAAATGAAGATCTTAATGCATTTTTGGAAGTTTGGGCAGACGAAGCAAAAACTCGTGCTGCTGAAATTGATCAAAAAATAAAGGCAGGAAGCGCCGGAAAATTGGCTGGAGTTGTAATTGCTCTTAAAGACAATTTAGCATACAAAAATCATAAAGTTAGTAACTCTTCTAAAATTTTAGAAGGTTTTGAGTCATTGTACACTGCAACGGCTGTTCAACGTTTGTTAGACGAAGATGCCATTTTAATTGGTCGTACCAATTGCGATGAATTTGCAATGGGTGCATCAAATGAAAACAGCGCTTATGGACCCGTAAAAAATGCAATTGATCCCACTAGGGTTCCCGGTGGTTCAAGTGGTGGAAGTGCAGTAGCTGTTGCTGCCGGAATGTGCCACATTGCTTTGGGTTCCGATACCGGTGGATCCATTCGTCAACCTGCTGCTTTCAACGGGATTTTTGGTTTAAAACCCACTTATGGCAGAATTTCTCGTTGGGGATTATTGGCTTATGCTTCCAGCTTTGATCAAATTGGGCCTATGGCTCATTCATTGGAAGATATTGCTATTGTAACTGAAATTATGTCTGGTAAAGACGATCAAGATGCGAGTATGATGCAACTCGATCCGCTGCCAGCATGGAGTTATAAGCCGGTTTCTAAAGCTCGTTTTGCCGTAATGAAGCAAGCCATTGAAAACCCTGGTTTGGATTCGGATGTTAAATCAAAATTCGAGGAATTGTTGAATAAGCTTGTGAATGCAGGACATGAAATAACGTATTTTGATTTCCCTCTTTTGGATCAAATGGTTCCTGTGTATTACGTGCTTACTACGGCGGAGGCAAGTAGCAATCTATCAAGATATTCGGGTATGTTATATGGGTACAGAAGCTCAAATGCTACCGATTTAGAGTCTACTTACGTTAAATCTCGTAGCGAAGGGTTTGGTCCAGAAGTTAAACGAAGAATCATGTTGGGTACTTTTGTTCTTTCTAGCGAGCAATACGAAGAGTATTATGAAAAAGCACAGAAAGTTCGCAGAGTAATTCAAGATGCAACGGTTCAAGTTTTACAATCGGCTGATGCTATATTAATTCCTACAACGAGTACACCTGCATTTAAATTGGGTGAAAAAAGTAAAGATCCTGTAGCTATGTATTTAGCTGACTTGTTTACAGTTCAAGCAAATCTAGCTGGAAATCCCGCCATTTCTCTCCCTCTATTAAAGAATTCAGATTCCTTGCCCATTGGTGTCCAATTGATGACAAAGTTTGGAGAAGAGGAAAGATTGTTTGATTTGTCTCGTTTAATAGAGAGTTTGAATTCGTAAGATGAGAAGAGTATTTGTTTTTTTATTTATTGTTTTGATAATGAATGCTTCCCATGTTAGTGGGCAGGCTATTAAAGGTGTTGATATTGAAGCGGAACTTAAAGAAATTGAAAAGAGAGGTCAAGGTCTTACAGTTTATCGCGGAGCAGGTGTTATAGACAACATCAAAGAATGGTTGGAAAATGAAAATAATGCAACTCGAATTGTAGCGGGTAGATATTTTTACTTTAGGAACATTATTAGTGCGGAAGGGATGAAAATTAGAAATCCCTGGAACGGTGATTTAATCCCTTGGTTTTTGTATGTATTACCTGCGGCAAATACGGGTTTTGAGCCTCGTTTTAAAGCTGAAGATGGTGCTTCTGGTATGTGGCCTATTCCGTTTCGAATAGGAAAAAAATACGGCCTAACTCAAGCTGCATTATTTGATCAAAGAAGAGATCCTGTTGTTTCTTCACAAGCTGCAATTAAATACCTGTATGAGCTGCAAAATATTTACCGTGATTGGAATAAAACCATAACTGCATTTTCCATAGGTCCAGCAAGATTAAATCAATTAATTCATGCTACCGGATCATTGGATTTTGATGTGATTTATCAAGTTTTGGAACCAGAAGAGCGTCAACCGATTATGCAATTCTATGCAGCATTAGTTTGCATGCAAGTTTTAGAAAAAAGAGGTGAATTGGATAAATATCCATATTTGTTACCTTCAACTAAAACGGTGGTTTCGATAGAACAAAATGTTCCTTTTCAAGCTATTTCAGGAAATTTGCCCATAGAGTTGGAACAACTAAGGGAGTTAAATCCATCTTATAAAGCTGATTATGTTCCCTATATGGGTGGAACCGCATTTCCCATAGTACTAAATAAAGAGTCTGCGGATTTATTCGAACAAAAAAGAGATTCCTTGGCTATTTGGACTCGAAAATTTTTGGGAAAAGAAGAGCCACGGATTAATATTGGTATAAATCCCATTCAAGAGAATACCCAGCTTAGTTTTGATACTATTATAGAAGTAGTTGATGGTGATACTTTGCGAATCATCGAAGCTTCACAAGAAGTGAATGAGAAGGCCCCAAATAAGACGGCCACAAATTCTTCAATTAACAATGCTGCATCAGTGAATCCAACCACACCAAATTCAAATAGCACGGTTGTTGCGAATAATGATGCCAAGGTTTGGATTTATTACACCATTAAAAAAGGGGATGCATTGTATACAATTACCGATATTTTTGATTGTTCCACTCAAGAAATTAAGTCATGGAATGCCATTAGAAAGAATAACTTTTTAATTGCTGGTAAGAAATTGAAAATCCAAGTTCCTGCCTCAAAAAAGGCGTATTATCAAAAGATTAATACCATGTCCATACAGCAGAAACGAAATCTTGCTTTGAATGATTAATTCAAGGGTTATGGTAAATTGGTTTTATTTCAAATTCAATTCTAGATTGGTTAAATTTAATTCAATTCCCATTTGTTTTGTGATTTTATTTCTACTTTTGGGGTTTAATAATCAGCTAATTTCTCAAGCTGTTTTTCCTAATAATAGTTCAAGTTTTAATTCAATAGTTAATCAAAGTAGTGCTAATCAAAGAACTGATATAAAACGAGTTGATTTTTATTTGAAAATAGATGGTGATTTGTCAGATTCCGTTTGGAGTAATACCGAGTTTTCAACTGATTTTTGGCAACATTTCCCTTATGACACTTCGAAAGCAAAAGTTCAAACCAAGTTTGCTTTATGCTACAACGATAAATTTCTATATGCAGCTTTTGTTTGCAAAAATGTAAATCCAGATAAACCATTTGTGGTAAATAACCTTAAGCGGGATTTTTCAGTTCTAACCAATGATGCTATAGTATTAACACTTTCACCATTTTTGGATGGACAAAATGGATTCTCTTTCGGTGTTACTCCTTATAATGCACAACGAGAGGGTGCGGTTGAAAATGGGGGAACATTTGGAGTTACTACGGCTTGGGATCAAGTTTGGTACAGTGAAACACGAATTTACGAGGATTACTGGACTGCGGAAATGGCCATACCACTGTCTTCAATTCGTTTCAATCGAAACTCCAAAAATTGGGGTGTAAATGTGGCTCGCATGGATTTCAAATCCAATGAAATTAGCACATTTAAACGAGTTCCACGTAACTTTAATATTAGTGGATTGGTTTTTGTTGATACCATTAGGTTATTGGATTTACCCAAAAAGCGATTTAATGGTGCTATCATACCTTATATTTCCAATGTTACATCTCAGCAAAAATCAAATTCTAAAATGCAACATCAGCCACGAATTGGTTTTGATGCTAAAATAGGATTAACTCAAAGTTTGAACTTAGACGTTACCGTGAATCCCGATTTTGCTAATGTTGATGTAGATGCCCAACAAATAAATTTGACCAGATATAGCTTGTTTTTTCCTGAAAGAAGGCAGTTTTTTATTGAGAATAGCGATCTATTTGCAAATTTCGGTTTTCGGCAAATTCGTCCTTTTTTTTCAAGAAAAATTGGTTTAACATCCAACGGAACCAATATTCCTATTAGTTATGGTTTGCGGGTATCAGGTAAATATGGCAATAAGTTGCGTTTAGGACTGATGAATGTAACCACGGCAACTGATGGTATTAATGCGTTATATCCAATAAATTATTCAATTTTAGCTCTTCAACGTAAGGTGTTAAATGCTTCTAATGTTGGTTTTATTTGGGTGCATGATCAAGTTCTGGGTACTAGACAGTCGAATTACAACTCGGTTTTAGGAACAGAATTTAATTTGTTAACATCCAATAATCGCTACTCTGGTAAAGCATTTATACAGAAATCCATATATCCCGGTCTAAAATTGGATAGAGGGTATGCTCATGCAACGTGGTTTTTGTATAAAACACTGGACTGGATGCTTATGTGGAACCATGAATATGTAAGCAAGTTGTATTCAGCAAGAACCGGTTTTGTTCCGAGAATTGATAATTATGATCCCGTATCAAAAAAGATCATAAAAATGGATTATTGGAGATTGGAGCCAGAAATTAAACGCACTTTCTACCCTTCTGGTAAAGGCAAAATTAATAATTATTCATTCTTTGTATACAACAGCAGTTACTATGATAGTTCATTTAAATTGACGGAATCCATCACACAGTTCGCGGGAGAAGTTTATTTTCAAAATGGTTCATTTTTAAGAGGATTTTTACACCAAGATTATTTTGACTTGTTTCTTCCGTTTCGTCCACCAGTATCTTTGAAAAACGGTGGATTTTTTGACGGAAAGCATCGTTGGTTGGCAGGGAATTTATCGTTTGAAACCAATAATAGGAAGAGGTTAAGTGTTTTAGGAGAGGTGGATTTCGGGGGATATTTTATTGGTCAGAAAGCGGAATATTCTGGAACTTTGAATTGGCGAGTAAGGGGGATAGGCAGAAAGCGAGTACCCCGTATATTTATAGCGGCAAATTTTCGCCATATTGATTTTTACTTGGCTGATAGTGGTCAATATCGCATCGACTTAATCGGATTAAAAACGGAGTATACGATTTCAACCACAAGTTATATTACAGGATATTGGCAGTTGAATGCACAAAACCGGCTCATGAATATGAATTTACGTTACCAATGGAGATATAGGCCCATGAGTGATCTGTTTGTGGTGTTTTCACAAAACTGGGATCAAACGATGATTTTACCCAATCGAAATAATCAATTTGAGAATTGGATGATAGGTGGGAGAAGTTTAGCAGTGAAACTTAATTTTTGGTTTTAAACGTAAAGTTTCAGAGTTTATTTGCGATTAATTCACTTTTTAGCAACAGTTTTGGGTTTAGAAATTATCTAAACCCATCACCATCAAATAGATTTCCTAATCCACCCAGTATACTGCCTTCTTCTCTACGTCCACCAGGTTGTGCATAGCTAAGAATTCTACCTGCTAAACGACTCACAGGTAAGCTTTGCAACCATACTTTTCCAGGTCCACGCAATACGGCAAAAAACAATCCTTCGCCACCAAATACGGCATTTTTAATTCCTTTTACGAATTGAATGTCATAATCAACACCGCCCGTAAAAGCAACAATACAACCTGTATCTACTCTAAGTGATTCACCCGGTTGAAGGTCTCTTTCAATGATGAATCCTCCTGCATGTACAAATGCCATGCCATCACCTTCGAGTTTTTCCATGATAAAGCCTTCCCCACCAAACAAGCCAGTTCCCAATCTTCGTTGAAATTCAATTCCAACAGAAACTCCTTTTGCTGCACAGAGAAACGCATCTTTTTGACAAATTACTTTATTGCCCAATTGATTTAGATTTAATGGAACAATTTTTCCAGCGTAAGGTGCTGCAAAAGTTACACTACTCTTGTTGTAACCGTGATTAGTAAAGGCAGTCATGAATAAACTTTCACCGACTAATAATCGCTTTCCTGCTCCCATTAATTTGCCCAAAAGTCCACCAGATTGTTGACTTCCATCGCCAAAAATGGTTTCCATTTCAATGCCGTTATCCATGAACATGAATGATCCAGATTCAGCAATAACGGTTTCTTGAGGATCCAATTCAATTTGTACGCACTGCATTTCTTCGCCGTGCAAATAATAGTCGATTTCGTGATTATTGATCATGGTTTTATTTTTTTAAAGCTAAAATTGAAAAGTCTGTAGGTTCAGCCACTATGGTGTTTGATAGGAATCCTAAACCCGCAATTTCCATGTCAACTACGTCGCCATCTTGCAACCATTGGGGTTTAAAATTCGCGTCGTTTAATAGTCCTGTGCCATTTAATTCTAGGAAACAACCGGTTCCAACAGTTCCGGAGCCAATAACGTCTCCCGGTAGAATATCAACACCGTAAGCACAACGTTCTACGATCTCAGCAAAAGTCCAATCCATATCACCCATATTTCCTTCGCTTACTTGAATGCCATTTACCCAGCATTTCATAGATAAATTGTAGTTATTCCCAACGTGACCAGGTTTAGCAGGTATTTTAAATGGCTCTAATTCCTCAGGCGTTACTAGCCAAGGCCCAATTACAGTACTGAAATCTTTTCCTTTCGCAGGGCCTAAATTGAGTAACATTTCCTCCATTTGCAAAGTGCGAGCACTCATGTCGTTCATAATCATATAACCTGCAATATATTCATCAGCTTGGGCGGCAGTAATATTTCTTCCTTTTTTACCAATTACAATGGCTGCTTCCAATTCAAAATCTAATTTTTGAAAATGGTCGGGCATACAACGAATTTCGCCTGGACCCTGAATCGCATTGTGATTGGTGAAATAAAAAATCGGATATTGATCGAATTCTTCAATCATAGGAACTTTACGATTCCTTCGTGCGGCAGCAACGTGTTGGCGAAATGCATATCCATCTCTACATGAAGTAGGTTCAGGAACAGGTGCAAGTAATTCACTATTTGCAAGCTCAATTGCTAATTCTTGGAATTTGCCATTTTTAATTTCAGTTTCCACGTCCATTGCCAAGGCTTTATTGGTTTCCCAAGATTGAAGCATAGTGCGCATATCTCCAGGAATTAAAGGATTAATTTTATTCAATGGATAAATTGAATCATTTACTAAGATTCCTGTACTGGGTGTTCCTTGGTGGATATAAGTAACTAATTTCATGATACTACAAAAATAGTGAATCGAAATATTTGTTTTGATGCTTCTTAGGTTGGAAATTTGAACATTCATTTCAATCCATGTCAATTATTAAGATTTTAGTAACAGGTAGTAACGGTTTATTGGGTCAAAAACTCACGGATCTATTGGTTAATAAGCCAGATGTTCAATTAATTTCAACAGCCCGAGGCGAAAATAGAAATCCAAATAAAGCTGGATATATCTATGAAGAATTAGATATACTCGACGAGGATGCAACCCGATCGGTAATTGAAAGATACCGTCCAAACTGTGTAATTCATGCTGCTGCTATGACCCAAGTTGACGACTGTGAAACAAAGCAAATGGATTGTATTCGATTAAATATTAATACTGTAGAGCATTTACTTGAACTAAGTGTTGAATTTAAATTTAGATTAGTTCACTTGAGTACTGATTTTATCTTTGATGGTACAAAGCCCATGCTTACCGAAGAAGAGTTGCCACATCCATTAAGTTTTTACGGTTGGAGTAAACTGGAAGCAGAAAACAGAATTTTAGAGTATGGTGAAAATTATGCCATTCTTAGAACTGTTTTGGTATATGGAAAAGTGGCAGACATGAGTCGAAGCAACATAATTTTGTGGGCTTACAATATTTTAAAAGATCAAAAATCCGCAAAAGTGGTCGATGATCAGTTCCGCACCCCAACCTTAGCTGAGGATTTAGCGGAAGGCTGTTATTTGGCCGCTTTGAGCTCCCAGAATGGTATATTTAATATTGCAGGTAGGGATTTTTTGAGTATTTATCAGTTAGTTGAAAAAGTTGCGGGAATGTATGGATTTAGTATGGAAAATATTGAAAAAGTCAGTAGCACAACTTTAAATCAACCTGCAAAAAGACCACCAATTACAGGTTTGAACATCGATAAAGCTATGCGTATTTTGGGATACAACCCACACAGTCTTGAAGATGGTATTAGGATTTGTTTGGATGGGAGTATTTAGCTCCCAATGAGGAGTAAATGTAACATTTTTGGCTTTATGTTATATTAAATTAGAGGATTTTCTATCACAAAGTATAACTCTTCACTTAGCAGATTGTACTTTTGTTAGATAATATGAAAAAAGCAATTCAAACTGCAATTGTTAGATTTTCAACAGCAATTTGCAGTTCTTTAGTAAGATTTAATTGTATTTTATATCTTTCTTTTTCTCTCTTGTTTTTTATTGGTTGTACTGAAGATAGGTCAGAAACTCTTGAAAAGAATAAGCCTTATTTGAGTCCAAAGGAAGCAGTTGAGGCAATTACTGGTAAGCATAACAATTATATACACAATGCTGGAAAGACTCTTGTTATCCGCAAAGTTCAAAAAGACAGCAGTATAGAAAACAAAAAGCTCGTAGAGAATTTTTCTAAGTTAATTACGGATCCTTATGCTAAAGCTTTTTGGAATGTTTATTTGGGTAAAGATATTTCCGATGACGCGGCCAATTTCCACATAAAACTCAAATTGTTATCGGAATCATTAGCACAAGGGGAAAAACAACACGATACTGCCTTAATGTTATTTGCTTTGAATGATATTAGTGTTTTGTATTTGTACAACGGCCGAATGGATAGTGGTTTAATTATTACAAAAAGAGGATTTGATTTAGCCAAGTACAGTCATGATAATGTTTTTATACAGAACCTTGGAAATAATATTGGTTATGTTTACAACCATTTGGGAATGCCAAAAGCTGCTCAAGCATATTTTGAACAATCGTACCAAGCTTCGATTATTCAAAATATACCGTCTAAAATGATTTTAAATAATTTAGTCAGTTTATTAATAGACGAAGGAGATATTGAACAAGCAAAAACCTTTTGGACAGTTGCATTTAAGGATTATAAGTTTGACCCAAGTCAATATCAAGACCAGATTTTTATTTTACAACGTGTTTTGATATATCAACGTGAAAAAAAATCCGATAGCGCAAGATTATGGTTAAATAGGATAAAAAATCCATTGGCAGTTGCAAATCTTCAATTGCATAACCATTACGTACAAATCAAACAGAATGAAATTGAAAGAAAGAGTAATCTTGATTTTATAGAGAAGCACAAGCAAGAGATAATTGAAAATTCATCCTTTTTCTGCAATAAAATTGGTAGCACTTTGAAAAAAGAATTAATGCTTAATCCCAATTTGTTTTCTATAGATGATTTGTCAATGATGCAAGGAAACTTAGACAGTCAATCGTATTCATTTTTGAATTCAAAGGGTGTGATTGAATTTTTGAAAGGGATAAAATATCGGGCTCTTGGTAATGAAAGTTTGGCTATTTCCAGTTTTTTGAATTCGAATCAACTCATCGAAGATTATGAAAGCAAACGATTGGAAGTATCCGCTTCTGACCTAAGTGAAAAAATGAGATTGAGTAATCTGAATGCTGCAATAAAAGCCAATATTCGTTTGTTAAAGGAAAAAAAGGCCGAAGCATTTCAATATCAAATTATTTCAATGGCTTTGTTAATTGTGGCATTTTTAATCACTTTGTTAATTTTTAGGGAGCGGAAAAGTAATCGATTACAACAAAATATTATGCTAAACCAATTGGCAATTGAAAAGAAATCGGCTGAAAATTTGCAAATTGAAAATGAAATGAATGCCAGGATATTAACCTTGTCTAAATTCATTGTGGCAAAAGCAGAACGTATCAATAAATTATTGATGCAGGTAAGTGATAGCAACTATAAAGACCAATTAAAAGAAATCCGGGTCGAAGCTATGAGTATCCAAAGTGCATTTACCGATGCAAAACCTCAACTGGCGGATAAATTGCTGGAGAATTATCAAGAAATTGAACAAAAATTCCCTTTGGCTTCCGAGCTAAACTTAACTGAAAAAAGGATTTTTATATTGAGTTTAAATGGTTATCAGAGTAAAGAAATAGCAAGCATATTAGGATTAACCGCTCAGTATGTGAATAATTCTCGAACTCGAATTCGCAAAAAATTGGACCTTCAAGATAATTGGGGTGAAATAAATTTGAGCATTAAAAACTCTATTTAATTTAATTCATAGGTCTATTGAATCCTTTACCGTTTAAAAATACTAATTTTGAATCAATGGATTCAGAATTTAAAAGCGGTTTTGTTAGTATCATAGGAATGCCCAATGCAGGTAAAAGTACTCTTTATAATCGATTACTTGGGGAAGCGCTAGCTATAGTAAATCCCAAAGCTCAAACTACTCGACACCGAATTTTAGGTGTTAGAAATGGTGAAGGTCACCAAATTGTTTATTCCGACACACCGGGTGTTTTGGTGAAAACAAGTTATAAAATGCACGAACAAATGATGCATTTTGTCAATGAATCTGTTCATGATTCTGATGTTCTAATTCTGTTGGTTGATATAACATCAGATAAATTCAGTGAAGAAATTACAGATAAATTTAACCGTGCCAAAGCTAAGAAAATCCTGGCTTTGAACAAAGTAGACTTGAGCAATCAAGAAAAACTGGAAGAGGTCTTGAATCAAATGAAGGAGCGATTTACAGCGGATATTTATTTGCCTATTTCTGCGGAACACGGATTTCAAACGGAAATATTGGAAGATTATATCGTGAAAATGCTTCCGTTTCACCCACCTTATTATCCAGCTGATCAATTAACGGATCGTTCCGAGCGATTTTTTGTGAATGAAATTATTCGAAATAACATGCTCAAATTGTATGATGAAGAAGTTCCTTATGCAAGTGAAGTAGTGACACTGGCCTTTAAGGAAAATTCCAAGATTATTCGAATGAGTTGCGAAATTATTGTTGAGAGAGATTCACAAAAGCCGATAATTATTGGTAAAAATGGTTCCAAAATCAAAGCTTTAGGCACTGCCGCAAGGAAAGAATTAGAAGCATTTTTCGGCAAACAAGTGTATATAGAGTTGTTCGTTAAAGTCAGAGAAGATTGGAGAAATAACAAGAATATGCTCCGTCAGTTTGGCTACGAGCCAGATTAATTCTAAATTGGATATATGTGGATCAAAAAGATAATTGCATATGGTTTACTTTCATTTGCTTTAATTAATGGATTTAACCACCTTGCTGCATGTACTTCTAACTCCAACATTGATTCACAATCCATATCTCCAAACTCCAAGATTTACTTTAAAAAATATCGAAGTAATCTTATTCGAGTGGAATATTTAGAACCTCAAAATTGCAACGGGGAGGTGGTTTTATTTTTGCCAGGTTGGAATTATTCAGCAGTTGACTGGAAAGTAAAAACAACAATGGTGGACTCAGCAATTAAAGGTGGATTCTCAGTACTTTTAGTAGATATGGGTAAAAGTGTATATGTAGATAGCATTTATCCACAAGCGCGTGCAGACTACAAGAATTATCCAACACGTATTTGGCTTTGGAATGAAGTATTATCTGAATACAACCATAAGGGTTGGTTTGTGGATTTTTCCAAGGGTTATTCCAAGCCAAAATCCCATGTTTTTGGACTCTCAACAGGTGCTCGGGGTGCTGCACTTCTCTTTTTAGATCATCCAACTGCTTTTGGGAAAGTAGTTTTGTTGAGTGGGGATTTCGATCCCCTTTTAAATAAAAATGATGCATTATTAACCAATTCAATTGGTAAATATGATCTGTTTATGTGGCGTTGGGTTCAAGGTAGTAATAATATTCAGTACCGGTTTAATAATGCGCAGATTGTGCCTGCAACGCACACCAATAGTTTTGCTGATACTGCGCCAACGGTGGAGTTGTTTGTTGCACATGGTCATAAAGACAAAGTGGTTCCAATTATACATTCTGAAAATCTCTGTGCCATTTTAAAGCAAGAAGAACAAGATGGAACTGTCTACTTAAAATTTACGAATGAAGTGGATCGCAAAAAAAATAATCGCATTCACTCCATAAAAATACATGTTCATTGTTGGTTGGACCCGCAGGGTGGTCATGATTACCTGTTTTGGGAGAAAGCATCTCTAGAAGCTTGGAATTTAATGTTTTAGAGCAGTTTATAATTTAGCCAAAATTCTATTTCTGCATTGTGAAAGTCTGATTTTATACAATTTTAGTGATTCTCAACCTCATTGGAATGAAGAATGTCGAGTTTATCTTCTTCGTGTTGGTTTGATGAAATTTTATCTTTTTCTGGGGAAGTTCTCTCTGGACTACTCAGAATAGTTGCTGTCATCATAAACAAGGAGGTTAAGATGATTACTTGTGTAATCATGGTTTGGTTTATTAACGGTAACGATTGGCTGGTTGGGATGCTAACGAATAATAGTATAGTAATCAAACCTCTAGGTGAAACAAATGCCAATGGAAAGACAGGCAGTCTCATGATGAGTAATTGTAAGATTCTTAACAGAACAATCATCCCAAAAATTAAAGAAGCGAAAATTAGATTATTGGGTTCTAAAAGGCTTGGAATATCAATGGTAAAGCCAAAAATCAGGAAAAACGCAACCCGTACTATAAATGTTAGTTCAATGGTTATTTCTTCAAATCGATGAATTTCACGGCGTAGGTGAGATGTATCGAATTCTTTAAACCAAGGCAATAAGTTGATTTTTTCAATGTTTGCAAGAACCAAACCGAAAGTAAGAATTAAGATTAATGCCGGTAAGTGAAATCCTTTAGCAAGTGCGTATAGGAATAATATGAGTGCTATAATTGGTACAAATTTTACTTTGTGTTTTAATCTACCTAATACAAATGTTAAAACGATAGCAGCAATTAGTGAAAAAAGTAAACTAATGAGAATTTCCCCAGAAAAAACCAAAATCGATTCTGAGTCAATGACTTGATTAACCAAAAAAAAGTTGAAAATAGTTACTCCCAGAATATCAGAAAGACTGCTTTCAAAAATGATGAATTCTTTGTCTTTTCGACTTAACATTTTAGCCGTTGGAATGGCAATTGCGCTTGAGATGATGGTCAGAGGTATGGAATTTAGAATGCTATCATTTACCGTAAAACCTTGAAATACCAGCCAAATGGTAATAGCAGAACCCAAGGATAATATAGAAAAAAATGCCAAATTGATGGTTTTTTTAATCAATGGCATTTTACTTTTAGTTAAATGCAACTCCAGAGTTCCTTCTAGAACAATCAATATCAATCCCACGGTACCTAATTCGGGTAAAACCGATGTAAAATCAGGTTTATGCCAGTGAAATGTATCGACCAGTTTCTGAGCTACCATTCCCAGTCCTAAAAGGATCAGAATATTGGGTATCCGGGTTTTGGGGGATAGGATTTCGAATAAATAACCAATGAGAATAAGACCTGTAAAAACGAATAAAAAACTAATATGCATGCAAGGTAAAGTTACATGTTACATTTGAAATATTCAATTTTTGAAGGAAATTGTAGTGAAATTGGAGCCCTATCAGTGAAACTTGAATGAAATTAATATGTAACACTTTGGGCAAATTTGACTCAATTACAATGAAAGGCCCAGATGCTTTTTTTATTTGCATTAAAGAATTTCAATTCAGATATGAGTTGAGAATAATTTTCTGTACTGATGTTTATTAAATAGTAATTTGACGTTGAATTTTTGATTTTTTCTTTTCGCCATTCCCACTGGTCAATACTCGAATTGATTCCATTATCAAACCACCAAGCAGTGTATAAAGTGTCTTTTCCTGAAATGAGTTTTCCCATTTTATAAATGTGATTTCCTATTTTTTTGGTTTGTAATTGTTGCAAATCGTAACCCGAACCTTGCCAACATACCATAGGGTTGTGCTCGGATTTAAATATAAATGTCGGTTTTTGATAAATTATCGACGACTTATTAGAGTATTTCACTATGCCTTCTGATAGTTCAGAAGATTTATAACCTTTTAAATTAAGTTTGCTTGTACTAGTATGAGGTTTTGAAGATGGGGAAAATGATGTGCTTAGAATCACTATAGTTAAGCAACTATATAACCAATATTTTCTGTTGCTCTGGCTTGATTGGATTTTGTCTATTTTTTGAATATTCTTTTTTTTGGTGGCGTATAGGTAGGCAGTTATGGCAAATGGAAGAAGTGTGAATAATATTAAACTAAATATTCCAATAATATCATGTAAAATATTATCAGGTAATACTATAAAATATATTAAAAAAATTATACGCATTAAATTATTTGCGAGATTTAGCAGAAATAAAAGCAATAATGATAGAAATATTTCAATTGCGTTAAATCGTATTTTTTTGGAGTTTTCGAAGTTTATTAGAATTGCAATTCCAATTACAAAACCAATAAACATCATTTGTATTCCAGCACAGCCTGGATCTATCGCAAATGTTTTATGGTCGTATTCTACCAAGTTTCCGTGTATTTCAATATTGAAATTCAATATTTTGAATACTTTTTCTATGATTTTGCCTAGTTGTTCTCTTAGGTCGTATGAATACGTTGAATGAACAAATTTTGAATAAGGGCTTACAACAAAGGTTAATATAAAGTAACTTGTGTTTATCTTTCCTAAATAGAATTCAACTATTAAAGCAATACTTAATACTAACATCAAGTATTTTACAATGTTGATTTGAATGAACATATTAACCATCGTTAAAACGAGAATTGGTATAGTAAGTCGAACAGATGTTTCTCTCTTTTGACTTTTTATAAATAAAGGAAATATGGTTAATGCCAGAATAAAAGCACTATCCCAAATAATGTAGTTTCTTAGATTGATAAAGGTGAATATAGAGAATAGAGACAATAGAATCCGCCAAGAATTATTTTGGATGCTCTTGTTGAATGATATTACTTCCATTGTTTGAAATAAATGCCAATAACAATGGTTATACCTAATATTATTAGAAACCATTCGCTGGGCTCAGGTACAGACCCGGAGGATTTCATATTTGCGTTTTCTAAGCTATTGTTTTGATGTTCTTTGATGTTGAATCGTTTATAGTCCTCAGTAGTTTCTAACACAATTAAGTTGGATACGGGTGTAACAACGTTTGATTCAATTGCTTCCTGGATTTCCGACTCACTTACCTTCTCTGGTTGAGTTATGTATTTTTTGCCAAGATCCTGCATAGTGTGGTTGTATGCAAATAGTCGCATAATGTGATTGCTACCGGTTGGGTGGGATTGTTTGTTTTTTGTCTTTAAAATAGATATTGAAGCATTTGGGATTGAAATTATTGAGTCGTTATTTATATCTGTAAGATGTTGGTTTTGTTTGAGAAATTTAATTAGATCGTAAGAAGATCCTGAAAAGCAATTTATCGAGTGTATGTCGGATAACGAGTTTAATAAGTTACCTTTATGATTATCCAGTGCGTAAACATTGACTTTCTTGTCTAGTTGTAGGAATTTTTTTAGATCTATATAGTATTCAGATTTACTGGTGTCGTATTCGTTAAACTTGAAATTGGTTAATCTGAGGTCTTCAATATTGGGTGTGTTTGATGAATTTTTGGTAACTACAAGGTCAGTATTGATGTTTGATATTTTGTGGAAGGGAAATACACTGAAGTTTAACTCTTTTAAATTAGTTATTGCGTCTTGGAATTGATTTTCACATTGTTCTACAAAATGACTATTGAAATAGACATATTTTTTCCCAGGACTCTTTAGAATATTGTCAATTTCTTCGGTTGTCCAGGAAGAATTGATGTCTAAGTATAGGTTTTCTATTTTGGATTTAGTTTGAGTTTTTTGTATGTTGGTTATGTTGTATTGGAAGTCTTGAAATGTGAAAGAATTTGACGACAATGGGGGTGCTTTAAATGACAAAGACCAATTTTCAGTATAATCTTGATCTATTATTTTGTCAAATTGATTACTTATGTTGTTGCTGGTTACATCTTTGACAGCAATTTCTGTATGAAATTTAATGGATTCTAAAGCATCTTTGGAATTTGGACCTTCAAATGAAATGTTTTTATAAGTTAGTGTGTTTGAGTTGGAGTTGAACAATAACGGCGAGGTAATTCCTAGTTTGAATTTTCTAGGATCATTTTTCGTGCAAGGAAAAACTCTTACAATAACGGAGTTTCCTTCTTTCCACGATACTGTTACTGGATCTCTATTTTCAACTCCAACTATTTGCTTATAAGCGGATTCGGCCTTTAGTTTTGTGGTAATTGCTGCCTTTCTTTCTTCACCGTTAATCCAAAGTGACAAACTACTGACTGCACTGTTTGAAGGTAGTTTGAAGGTGTAAATTGCTTCTCCTGTGTTGTATTCATTCTTATTTTGAATCGTTATGGTTTTTTCAGTATATGCCATTCTATATTGTGGCATCAATAATACATTGGTTACTATGGACGATGTTTGTAATTCTTCATCTCCCCAAAGATGTTCATTGAATTCATAGTGGCGTCCATATTGATTTTTGATAATTTTTAATTTTTCAGTATTCTCTAAAGACGGAGGAGTGATAAACAAGTTTGAAATAACTACGAGTGGATCGTGTTTTGGAACTTCATTATTTTGGCTTCTTAATGGATTGTCGAAGAATGAGAATGAACCACTCAATTCCGGATAAACTATCCCGGTTTTTAGTATTTTTTCAGTAATGGCATTTTTAGGGATTTGTTGAGCAATTTTCACCCAAGTTGGTAATTCGTTGGTTTCATTAATAATATTATGATTAATAATCTTTTTTATTTGGGTTGTTTGATTTTCCCAATAGAAAATAAATAGAATTGAAATTACTATCGGACCTGTAAGTCCAGCGGCCATGTATTTCCATTTGGAAGAATTTAGGGAGTACAATTTATTTAATTGATATATGAAGAAAATTGTAATTAACAGAGGTGCAAATACGTGAGAACTTAAACCGAAAAATAGAATTCCAATCAGGCTAAATGCGAAATAGGGAAACAGATATAGTGTGAAATATATGAATAATGGGATGGAGAATGTGGCAATTGTAATTGCCATATTTTCAAGAAGTACATTATTGTGTCTTTTATTTGGGTATAATAAATAGCCTAAGGCAATATTTGCTGAAACTAATACTATTGATACCCATGCGGCCGAATGTTGAAATATCGGTATTGTTTTGTTTAAGTTGAATGCGCTTATTTCAAATATGGTTAATAGTACTAGCCAATCGAAGGACATGTTAAGTTCTAATTTTTGTTTTTTTCGACGATTTCTGGTGATTAACAATATAACAAATTGTATAAGAGTTAATGTGAATAACAGAATACTGCTCAGTAATTCAATATTCTCACCGTTTATTTGGAATACTACTAGTGCAACTATCATTATTGCTATTCCAGTGATGGTGTAAATGCGATCTTTCATTTATTATTTGTGTTAGTTCTAAGTTCAGGTTGTATTGTTTTATTTCTAAAGAGTTTGATTTATTATTTTTTCAAGGTTATTTAAGTGTTGGACAAATGCTTCTTTCCCTGAACTTGTTATTCTATAAGTTGTATTGGTTTTTTTACCGATAAATCGCTTTTCGGCAGATAAATAATTTAGTTTTTCCAATGCTATTAAATGCGATGCAAGATTTCCATCAGTAACTTCTAGTAGTTCTTTAAGGTGATTGAAATCCATTGTGTCATTCACAACCAAAGTGGACATAATTCCCAATCTAATTCGATTTTCAAAAGCTTTATTGAGTAATAATATCGGCTTAGTCATGTTTTTTATAAAAGTAAATTCCCCAAATAATATGAGTAAGACCAAAGCCTAATGTCCATAGGATTAATCCATTCCCTAATGCGAATAAACCAATGCATCCCAATGCAAGATGAATAATACCCAGATAAAAAATTTCAGCATGCGTGAATTTGCTTGCAGATACAACTCCTAATCCATAAGAAATGAGTAAGAGGGGGGCGACAAGAACCAGATTTCCGTGGTATATGAGTGAGAGGACAATTATACCACCAGTTATAAGTGGGATTACAAGATGTAAAAATAGATGTCTGCTTATAACCGAATTGAGTGAATGTTTAAGTTTTGCAGCTTTGATTTTAGTAAAAATATAGGCAACAACGGAAGCTAATATTAGTGTAATAATTCCATTTCCAATTAATTTATATAGTTGTTCAATTGAAATAGGCTTGTAAAGATTGAAGGTTAATATATTTGAGTCAAGCGTATATGCAGCAAATAGTGCACTTATTGTTGCTACAATTCCAGCTGCAATGAACGATAGTCCACTAAGTGAGCTGAATTTTGTAGATTTTTCCATAATATTTCTAATATCTTGTATGGAATTGAGTGTGTTGTCTTTCTGTTTCATAAAGTACTTTGAAATTCAAAGTAAAAGTAAAAAAAGTATTAAACAAAAAAAGTCGCCATTTCTGACGACTTTTTTTCTTAGTAGCGGGAACAGGACTCGAACCTGTGACCTTCGGGTTATGAGCCCGACGAGCTACCACTGCTCCATCCCGCGATGTACCTTTACCACAAACCATTGTGAAATGTTTTGTTTGGTTTGTAGCCCGTAGGGGAATCGAACCCCTCTTT
>JACCDQ011588781.1_pt1 | contig 23072 bp, 18 predicted proteins | sample 7446031 | NCBI WGS metagenome assembly JACCDQ01 (sample SAMN15323442, study PRJNA562643) | freshwater metagenome | isolation source: river surface water | place: USA:Blue River Watershed | collected 2017-08-17 | reverse complement strand
TCTACCAATTTCACCATCCGAGCATTATATGGTCTTGTTGGAGCGAAAAACGGGGCTCGAACCCGCGACCTCGACCTTGGCAAGGTCGCGCTCTACCAACTGAGCTATTTTCGCATTTTCAATTCTTATCAAAGAATTGCGATACTTGTTCTGTATTGCGGATGCAAATTTAATACATTAATTCAATTACACAAGCCTTTTCTATAAAAAAATAGTTGTAAAACGGTAATCTTCTGATAACGTAAACTTTAAAATAAAAACTATTTTTTAGTCAACATTCTTTTTATTTCATTGAGTTTCATCAAAGCCTCCATCGGAGTGATGGTATTGATGTCTAAATTCAAGATCTCTTCTTTTATTTCTTCTAATAGAGGGTCATCCAAATTAAAAAAACTCATTTGCATTTCTTCTTTCGTTTCTTTAATACCATTCAAAGCATCATTAGAATGGTCTTTTTCCAATTTCTTTAATAACTTCTGCGCTTTTAGAATAACTATTTGAGGCATTCCCGCCATTTTAGCTACATGAATCCCAAAACTATGAGCACTTCCTCCTTTGACTAATTTTCTAACAAATAAGACCGTATCTTTTAGTTCCTTAACCGCTACATTATAATTCTGAATTCTAGACAACGATTCACTCATCTCGTTTAACTCATGATAATGTGTAGCAAATAATGTTTTAGGCTGCGTGGGATGTTCGTGCAAAAACTCGGCAATAGCCCAAGCTATAGAAATTCCATCATAGGTACTTGTTCCTCTACCAATTTCATCCAAAAGCACTAAACTTCGATCTGAAATATTATTCAAAATAGAGGCAGTTTCATTCATTTCGACCATAAAAGTAGATTCACCCATCGAAATATTATCACTCGCTCCTACTCTGGTAAAAATTTTATCTACAATTCCCATTCTTACGCTTTCAGCAGGAACAAAACTTCCCATCTGAGCCAATAATACAATCAAAGCCGTTTGACGCAAAATAGCTGACTTTCCAGACATATTAGGACCTGTAATCATAATTAATTGCTGCGTTTCTCTATCTAAGAACACATCATTAGAAATATATGGGGTTCCAACAGGTAATTGTTTCTCAATAACTGGGTGCCTTCCTTCTTTGATATCCAATTCAAAACTATCGTCAATTTCTGGGCAAACGTATTTATTCTCAATAGCCAATTGGGTGAACGAACACAAACAATCCAATTGCGCTATCAAATTAGCATTCATTTGAACGGGTTTAATATAGGTTGCAATCCAACCCACTAATTGCTCAAATAATTCGGATTCTATTTTGTGTATCTTCTCTTCGGCACCTAAGATTTTCGTTTCGTATTCTTTTAACTCTTCGGTGATATAACGCTCTGCATTAACTAATGTTTGCTTACGAATCCACTCTTCTGGAACTTTATCTTTGTGGGTGTTTCTTACTTCAATATAATAGCCAAAAACATTATTGAAGGAAATCTTCAATGAAGATATTCCTGTTCTTTCAGACTCTCTTCTTTCTATTCCTTCAAGGAATTCTTTGCCTGAAATAGAAATTGCACGCAATTCGTCCAGTTCAGCATTTACTCCAGTCGCAATCGCATTTCCTTTAGCGATAGCCACAGGCGCTTCCTGATTGAGTGTGATTTTAATTTTTTCACGTAATAAATCACAACTATGCAAACTATCTCCAATCACCTTCACTGCTTCTTGCGGACTTTGTAAAGCTAAAGTTTTTACAGGGATTATAGCATCTAACGACTCTTTTAGATACACCACCTCACGAGGCGATACTTTTCCTGTTGCAATTTTGGAAATCAAACGTTCTAAATCAGAAATTTGTTTGATTTGAGATTGTATGTTTTTTAAAATGTCTTGATTGTCTTTTAAATACGTAACTACCTGATGACGACTTTGAATTTTAGTTTTATCTTTTAAAGGCAAAGCCAACCAACGTTTCAACAGACGACCTCCCATTGGCGAAAGCGTTCTATCAATAACATCCAGCAACGTAACTGCATTAGGGTTATAGCTATGATACAATTCTAAATTACGGATCGTAAATCGATCCATCCAAACATAAGCATCTTCGGCTATACGCTGAATCGACGTAATATGCTGTACTTTATTGTGTTGTGTTTCGGACAGGTAATACAATATCGCACCTGATGCTATAATCCCTTCTTTTAATTCTTCAATCCCAAAACCTTTTAGCGAAACCGTCTGAAAATGCTTGGTCAGAGTTTCAAAAGCATAATCTTCTTTGTACAACCAATCTTCCAAATAAAAAGTATGATAATCTTCTCCAAAAGCAGCCTTGAAGTCATTTTTGTTATTTTTAGGAACCAAAACTTCGCTTGGACTAAAATTTTGAAGCAATTTATCAATATACTCCGCATTACCTTGAGCAGTCAGGAATTCCCCTGTTGACACATCTAAAAATGAAACCCCTATGTTTTTATTGGTAAAATAAATAGACGCTAAAAAATTATTAACCTTGGCTTGCAAGACCTCATCGTTCATTGAAACTCCAGGTGTAACTAATTCTGTAACACCACGCTTAACAATTGTTTTAGTCATTTTTGGATCTTCCAATTGATCGCAAATAGCAACACGCAAACCTGCTTTAACTAACTTAGGCAAATAGGTATTTAAAGAATGGTGTGGAAATCCTGCCAAAGCAGTTTCTATCTCAGAACCCGATCCTCTTTTAGTCAATACAATGCCTAAAATTTTGGAAGCTCTGATGGCATCTTCTCCAAATGTTTCATAAAAATCTCCCACTCGAAACAACAAACACGCATCAGGATATTTTGCCTTAATCTCGTTATACTGTTTCATCAAAGGAGTTTCCTTAACTACTTTCTCTTTTGCTGCCAATTTAATTACTTTAGTCTATTATAAAATCTGTGAGCGAATTTATAGATTTTATAGCGAATAAAGAACGGTTCTAAAATTTTATATTTTTTTAAGTAAAATTTAAGACCTATTTTCTGTTTTTTTGTATAGATTTGTGTTTGAAATTATTAATCAATAAATCAATTTATGAAAAAAATAATCCTTTTCGCCTTATTTGCATTAGTATCTATTACTTCAAATGCTCAAGAAACTACAAAAAACCCTAAGAAAATGACTGCTAAAGTAGATGGAGCAGGAATGGTTTTTGTAACTGAAACTATTGACTACGGTACAATTCCTCATAATGCTGACGGAAAACGTGAATTTGTATTCACTAATAATGGTAATGCTCCATTAATAATAACTAATACTCAAGGATCTTGTGGTTGTACAGTTCCAACAACTCCTAAAGAGCCTATTGCTCCTGGAGCTAAAGGAGTAATTGTTGTTAAATATGCTACAGACAGAGTAGGTCCTTTTACTAAAACAGTTACTGTTAGCTCAAACGCAGCAGGGCAACCAACTAAAATACTAACTATCAAAGGAACAGTATTAGCGGATGCTCCAGCAAAGAGCTAAGAAGATATAAAACTCACCCAAAAGCTTCCCAATCCAAGGAAGCTTTTTTTTTACCTTATTACTTCTGAATATTATGAGAAAATTAGAAAACCGTGAACTTGATAGAAAATCTATTGAAGACTTTAAAGCTTCTCAAAAGACACCTTTAATTTTGATTTTAGATGACATTCGCAGTTTGCATAATATTGGTTCTGTCTTTAGAACAGCTGATGCTTTCTTAATTGAAAAAATCTATCTGTGTGGTATCACCGCAACACCACCTAATAAAGAAATTCATAAAACCGCATTAGGTGCTACCGAAACTGTAACTTGGGAACATGCTGAAAATGTATTAGAAGTAATCACAAAATTAAAAAAAGAAAACATTCAAACCTTTGCGATTGAACAGGTAGAGAATGCTATTTTTCTTCAAAATTTTAAAATCAAGGTAAATACAAAATATGCTTTAGTATTTGGTAATGAAGTTTTTGGAGTAGCTCAAGAAGCAGTAGCACTTTGTGATGGCGCCATCGAAATTCCTCAATTAGGAACTAAACATTCTCTCAATATTTCGGTAAGTGCGGGAATTGTAGTTTGGGATTTATTTCAAAAATTACATTATTAATAGCGCCATCTATTCATTCTAAATACTTACATTTATAGCATGAAGAATAGAAATACCACAAACTTCTTAGCACTTCTCTTTACAGTAATTAGTACTCATTGGGGGTATTCAAAAAATGTCACCTATAATCCCCCTACAAAAAGACCGACTACTATAGTAGCGCCAACAATAACTGCAACAGGAAATCTAACCTATTGCCCACTTTCTCAAACAAAGATTGTTTCTACCGTAACTATTACACATGATATTGCCGACCCTACTACTCAAGCTGTTTATATCCAGATTGCTAGTGGCTATGTTTACGGAACTGACCAACTATTACTAACCAATACCGCTGCACACCCTACTATTACTGCTTCATGGAATGCTACAGAAGGAAAACTAACACTATCTAGTCCAATTGCTGGAACAGCTGTAAATTATTCTGAATTTGAAGCTGCCATCAAAGATGTAGCTTATTACAACTCGTCTCCTAATCCTTCAGGGACCCGAAATTTTTCAATCTCATTAGGAAATGGACAAGCCAATTACCTACCTAGAAATGGCCATTACTACGAATATGTACCTAACTTAGGTATTACTTGGTCTAGTGCTAAGACAGCAGCGGCTCTTAAAACATTCTATGGCTTACAAGGTTATTTAGCCACATTAACTGCTGCTGACGAAGCTCAATTAGCAGGAAAACAAGCACCTGGCACAGGATGGATAGGCGGAACAGATGAAGCAGTTGAAGGAGTATGGAGGTGGGTTACTGGTCCCGAAGGACTTGCTAATGGAGGGACTGGTTTTGTTTTTTGGAATGGAACAGCCAATGGTTCTTCCCCTAACTTCGCTTTTTGGAATACAGGAGAACCTAATCAAAATGGAGATGAAGACTATGCTCATATCACCGCTCCTGGGATTGGAATACTTGGCTCATGGAATGACCTGTCTAATACTGGATCTTCTAGTGGTTCGTACCAACCCAAAGGCTATATAGTAGAATATGGAGGCATGCCCGGAGATCCAACATTACAGCTTTCTGCTAGCACAACCCTTTCAATTGGAGGACAAATTACGGCAACTACTCCAGGGTCAAACTGTGGCCCAGGTAGCGTAACACTTCGTGCAACAGCTTCTTCTGGAACGATTAATTGGTACTCTACCAATACAGGAGGAGCTGTATTAGGAACCGGAACAAGTTACACTACTCCTACTCTTAGTAGCACTACTTCTTTTTATGTAGCAACATCAGACTGTACTGGAAGAACAGAAATCAAAGCAACGATACTACCCCTCCCCAATTATCCGAGTTCTACTACTTCTGTTTCCTATTGCTTAAATGAAATCGCAACACCCTTGACCGCAACTGCCGACACAAACAGTACACTAAATTGGTATACTGCTACTAGCGGAGGAACTCCAAGTGCAACTAGTCCTACTCCTATGACAACTTCTAGTGGAATAACTAAGTTTTATGTTAGCCAAACCAATACCATAACAGGATGTGAAGGACCTCGTACTGAAATTACCGTTACAGTAAACTCACTGCCCACTACCCCTAGTGTTACTGCTATTTCCTATTGTTTAAATAGCATAGCAACTGCATTGACTGCAACTGCCAATACAAACCATACATTGAATTGGTATAGTACTGCTAGCGGAGGAACTCCAAGCGCAACTAGTCCAACCCCTACAACTACTTCTAGTGGAATAACTAAATTTTATGTTAGTCAAACGAACACGCTAACGGGGTGCGAAGGGCCTCGTGCTGAAATTACCGTTACAGTAAACACATTGCCCCCTGCTCCTAGTACAACTCCTATTTCTTATTGTTTAAATAACACTACAATACCCCTGACCGCAACTGCCGATACAAGCCATACATTGAATTGGTACACAGCCCCCAGTGGAGGAATTTCAAACGCAACTAGTCCCACCCCCACGACTACCTCTGTTGGAACAACTAAATATTATGTCAGTCAAACTAATTCGCTAACAAGGTGCGAAGGAACTCGTGCTGAAATTACCGTTACAGTAAATGCTCTACCTACAGTAAATGACATTACAATTACGCAATGCGACACGGATTTAATTTCGGATGGGAAAACCTCTTTTAATTTAACTGTAAATAACAGCTTAATTTCTTCTAATTACGCAAATGAAACTTTCAACTATTATACCTCGTTAAACGGAGCAATCAACGATACAGCAACCGACTTAATCACAAACGAATTAGCTTTCCAAAACACCATCCCTACATCAATGGATATTTGGACTAGAGTAAGTAATTCCTTCGGGTGTCATAGCGTGAGTAAAATCACCCTAAAAGTTCCTACCACTAATTTTAATCCATCAAGCAATTATCCGTTTACAGTATGCGATGATTTTTTGGACACCAATGGCAACAATACTGCTACTAATAATGATACTGATGGTATCGGAAGTTTTGATTTTTCTTCAACAAGCGCAACAATATTATCCCAGTTACCTTCAAACACACAAAATTATACTATTAACTATTACAAAAATCAAGCAGATGCCTTAGCGCAAACCAATGCTATTACTACTATTTCAAACTATCGAAATATTGGTTACCCTAATGCACAAAACATTTGGGTGCGAATTGAAACTGATTTAGATAATAGCTGTATAGGATTGGGTCCGTACATCACTTTAAACGTGGAAAAATTACCCAACATAGAGCTCAATTCTACCAATTTAATTTGTTCCAATATACCCACTTTCTTTGTAACATTAGATGCTGGTTTTTTAGACAATTCGATTGTAAATAATTTCAATTATAACTGGAAAAAGGACGGTATCAATTTGAATATAACCAATCCAACATTGGGTGTCAATACAGAAGGAAATTATACCGTTGAAGTTACCAATCAAGCCGGATGTAGCAGAACTAGAACTGTACAAGTTACCGCTTCTAATAGTGCCACTATCACTTCAGTCGATATAGTAGATTTAGTAGATACTAATACCGTTACTATAAACACTACTGGGCCTGGCAATTATGAATACAGTATGGACTACTTAAATGGAGTTTGGCAAGATTCCAATTTTTTCAATAACGTGCCAGGAGGCATACATCAGGTTTTTGTCAATGATAAAAATGGATGTGGGGTAGTATCTAAAGAAATTACCGTTTTGAGTATTCCAAAGTTTTTTACCCCAAATAATGACAGTTATAATGACTTTTGGATTGTAAAAGGAATGGAGTCTTACCCAAACTCTGAACTCCGAATATTTGATCGCTATGGAAAATTACTAAAAGAACTAACTCCAAACAGTGTGGGTTGGGATGGTACTTTTAACGGGCATGAATTGCCTGCATCTGATTATTGGTTTGTATTTAAACTCGACGCTACAAGCACCGAAAAAAGAGGTCATTTTTCCTTAAAAAGGTAATTAATTTATGAATGTATCTTGTTTTGAATTTCATTCAAAATAAACAAATAATCTTCGTGGTTTTTTACAAAATCGCGATCTGAAACATCGATAATTAAGATATTCAAATCCGTTTGTGATTTGATATAATCCAAATAACCAATATTAATTTTATCCAAATATTCAGCAGGAATTTCTTGTTCGTAACTTCTTCCGCGTTTCTTTATATTTTGCAACAATCGTTCTGAATTTTGATACAAATAGACGTACAAATCAGGCTTAGGCATTTCTTTGTAAATGATATGAAACAAATTGCTATACAAGCGATATTCATCGTCTGCCAAAGTAATTTTGGCAAAAATTAAAGACTTAAAAATATGATAATCGGCAACTATAAAATCTTTAAACAAATCAAATTGGGACAAATCATCTGACAATTGTTTGTACCTATCCGCCAAAAAAGACATCTCTAAAGGAAAGGCATATCGATTTTGATCTTTATAAAATTTAGGCAAAAACGGATTGTCTGCAAAGCGTTCCAAAACAGATTTGGCATTAAAATCTTCAGCGATTTTAGTAGCCAAAGTAGTTTTTCCAGCACCTATATTCCCTTCAAAAGCCACATAATTAAATTGTTCTAAAGCTATTTTTCGCAACGGACTTTCTAAATTTTGAATAGGCTTGCAATCACTTTCATCATCGCAAGCGGCGAACAATTCTACAACCGATTGGTTCAAAACAGGGTGAATCCATTCTAAATTCAAATCCAACATCGGTTTCAAAACAAACCGCCTATTTTGCATTAAAGGATGTGGGATTTCTAATTCTGAACCAGTACTAATTTCGGCATCAAATGCAATAATATCGATATCAATAATTCGGGATTGGTATCCTAAGGAGTCGTTTGGTCTTAGGCGCCCCATCTGTTTCTCTATTTGTAAAATTTTAGACAAAATAGCACTTGCCGAATCAAACGTATGGACTAAAATACAAGCATTATAAAAGGCATCACTATCAAATCCCCACGAAGATGTTTCATATACTTTAGAAACTCGAACTACGGTAGCTACTTCTTGATGAATCAATTGTAGACATTGCAGGATATTCTCCAAACGATTCCCTTGATTAGTTCCTATCGATAAAACGACTTGATGTTGTGATTTCATATTAGGTGCAAATTAACTAAAAGAATGTTATATTTGTGTGAGGTGTTAATAACTAAATTTCAATTTAAAAATTGAAAAGTGTAACTTTTTAACACCGCAAACTACTTACTTAGAAAAATAAATTATTATGAAGTTTTTAGGAAATGTTTTGGCTACCATTGTAGGTATTTTTGTTTTTACAATGCTGTTCTTTTTTGGAATAATTATTATCGGAGCTATTTTTGGCAGCGAAGAAGAAAGCATTGATGTGAAAGAAAATTCAGTTATCGAATTGAACTTAGAAGAAATTCAAAATGACTACGCAGGAAAGTATTCTGACCCATGGGTAACCGCTTTTTCAGACAAAAAACACATCGGATTAATGGATGTTATCAGTGCTATTGAAGCTGCTAAGACAGACAACAATATCAAAGGGATATCCATCTTAAATAACAATTCCTCTCTTGGAATGGCACAAAGCAAGGCGGTAAGAGATGCGTTAGAAGATTTTAAAAAATCGGGGAAATTTGTAATGGCTTACGCCAATACCTATTCGCAAAAAGAATATTACTTAAATTCGGTTGCCAATACCATTTACCTGAATCCTGTGGGTGATTTAGACTTCAAAGGATTGTCTTCAGAACTCTTATTTTTCAAAGATTTTCAAGACAAAACCGGAATTAAAATGGAAGTGATTCGTCACGGAAAATACAAAAGTGCCGTAGAGCCTTTTCTTGAAAATAAAATGAGTGAGGCCAATAGAGAGCAAATCACCGCTTTATTGAATTCGATTTGGAATTCGGTAGTGACTGACATTGCTAAAAGTCGTCATGTATCGGTTCAAAAACTCAATGAAATTGCCAACGGTCTTTTGGCTAGGACTCCAGAAATGGCCAAAGCTCAAAAACTAGTAGATGTCGTGGCTTACGAGGATGAATACCATAACGCCATCAAAAAAATACTAAAAATTGACTCGAAAGAGGAATACGAATCTGTTTCAATTACTGATTACGCACATAAATTTATCACAACATCTATTCCTACGGATGCTAAAGACGAAATAGCAATTATCTATGCTCAAGGTGAAATTCAAAGCGGAGAAGGCGATGTTACTATCATCGGGGAAGGCGCCATGCGACGTTCCATTAGCGAAGCCAGAAATAATGATGATGTAAAAGCAGTGGTCCTTCGAATTGATAGCCCAGGTGGAAGTGCCTTAACTTCTGATTTGATTTGGAGAGAAATCGAATTGACTAAGAAAGTAAAACCTGTGGTAGTTTCAATGGGAAATTATGCGGCTTCAGGGGGATACTATATTGCGTGTAATGCCAACAAAATTTTTGCAGAAAACAATACCATTACAGGTTCTATAGGCGTTTTTGGAATTCTCCCTAATTTTAGCGGACTAACCACTAAAATGGGCATCCACTCTGAACAAGTAAAAACACACGAAAACTCAGAAAACTACAACCCTTTTGCTCCTATAGACGAAAAATTCAAAGCGGTAACCACCGAAGGGGTAGAACAAATTTACAAGACCTTTGTTAGTCACGTTGCCCAAGGTCGAAAAATGACATTTGCTCAGGTGGATGCTATTGCTCAAGGAAGAGTTTGGACAGGATCAGACGCTATAAAAATTGGATTAGTGGACAAAATTGGTGGATTAGACGAGGCCATTAAAGAAGCGGCTCGCTTGGCAAAAATCAAAACATACACTACGCAAAACTACCCTGAATACAAGAAAAATTTTGATGATTTCTTAGAAAATTTCCCTTTTGCAAAAACCAAAGAACGTTTCATTAAAGAAGAAATTGGCGAAGAAAATTACAAAGTAATGGAGCAAATTAAACGCGCTGAAAATTACAAAGGGATTCAGGCAAGAATGCCTTTTGAGATTACTATTCAATAACATAAAAAAAGAGCTTCTAGTTTTAAAATTAGAAGCTCTTTTTTTATACTTCTATTTTTACAATATATCCTTCTGAGCCACGAACATTAAACACTGTTCCATCTTCAAACAATAAATACTGACCTTTGATTCCTATTAAGTTCCCTTGAAAATTAGGAGTTTTATCTAAACTCAAACTGGTTACTTTAGTGGGGTACTCTAAAACAGGATACTGCATTTCGTACAAATCATTTTTTTGATTGTAAAAATACTCCTGAACCTCTGTTGGGATTAAATGTTCTACCTTTAACCGTTCAGCCACTAAATCGACCGAATCAAAAGTATTGGTTAACATTTTTCGCCAATTGGTTTTATCAGCATAATGCTTTTTCAAAGCCACCTCTGTAATCCCTGCCAAATAACGATTAGGCACCTCAACAATCGAAATTGCTTGATGCGCTCCTTGATCAATCCAGCGTGTCGGCATTTGCGTTTTTCTGGTCACCCCTACTTTAACCTCACTAGATAAAGCTAAATACACAATATGGGGTTGCAATTGTACTTTTGTCTCATACGCTAAATCACGATCTGCAATCCCTAAGTGTGCCGTACTCAACTCGGGTTTCATAATCCAATCGCCAACAGCAGGACTCGAATAAAAACAGTCGTAACAAAATCCTTGTCGGAATATTTTTTTCTTCTTTCCGCAATTCAAACATTGGAAACCCACAAAATTAATTTCGATTGATTTACCCAACAATTGGTTTACATTCAAAAAGCTATCTTCAAAAACAAGATAGTACTGAATTGGATTCCCAAACTCAGTTTGCATTTTGGTCACTACTCCTTCGTATGTCATTTGGTTTAACGTTTCAACTTTTGAAATTAGACAAAATTTGTTATTTTTGGTAAAGTTATCATTCGTAATCCGTAAATCATAATTCCAAATTCAGAAACATGCCCATTCCAATCATTAATTCTATTGCTTCTTGGGTTTTAAAGCAACGGATTCATCAAATAGAACTCTTCTTAAAATACCCTAACGAGGTACAAGAAGAATTATTGATGAATTTGATTCGGCGTACAGAAAATACGGCTATTGGTACTCAATACGATTTTAGTTCGATAACATCTTACGCTACATTTTCTGAAAGAATTCCTGTTTCCAGCTACGAAGATTTACAACCCTTAATTGAACGAACACGCCAAGGGGAACAAAATGTTTTTTGGGACAGCCCTATTAAATGGTTTGCCAAATCTAGCGGTACCACCAATGCTAAAAGCAAATTCATCCCTGTAAGTAATGAGGCTTTAGAGGATTGCCATTACAAAGGCAGTAAGGATTTATTGTGTTTGTATTTGAATAACAACGAAAACTCTGAAATGTTCTTAGGCAAAAGTCTTCGCTTGGGCGGCAGCTCTCAAATTTATGAAGACAGAGATACTTTCTTCGGAGATTTATCGGCCATCTTGATTGAGAACATGCCTATGTGGGCCGAATTTAGTAGTACTCCTAGCAATAAAATTTCGCTAATGAGCGAATGGGAAACCAAGCTGACGGCCATTATCAACGAAACCAAAAACGAAAATGTAACTAGTTTTGCTGGAGTACCGTCTTGGCTTTTGGTTTTAATGAATCGTCTATTAGACGAAACAGGAAAAGGCAATTTATTGGAACTATGGCCTAATTTGGAAGTCTATTTTCACGGCGGGGTAAGTTTTGAACCCTACCGAGAACAATACCAGAAATTACTCCCTAAAACGGATTTTAAATACTACGAAATCTACAATGCCTCTGAAGGTTTCTTTGCCATACAGGACTTAAATAACTCTAGCGATTTATTACTAATGCTAGACTATGGCATTTTTTACGAATTCATTCCAATGGATACTTTTGGCACCCCTGAACAAAAAGTAATTCGGCTAGCTGATGTAGCATTATTTAAAAACTATGCTGTAGTCATTACCACAAATTCAGGATTATGGCGCTATCTTATTGGCGATACCGTTCGTTTTACTTCATTGAATCCATATCGAATTCGCGTTTCGGGTAGAACCAAACACCATATCAATGTTTTTGGCGAAGAACTGATGGTTGAAAATACTGATCAAGCTATTGCTAAAGCCTGCCAATTAACCCAAAGCGAAATAATCGATTATACGGTAGCTCCTATTTTTATGGAAGGAAAAGCAAAAGGAGCTCACGAGTGGATCATTGAATTCAAGAAAAATCCAATCGATATGGCGCAATTTCAAACTCTCTTAGACGAGACCTTGCAAAGCCTCAACTCTGATTATGAAGCCAAACGCTACAACAATATGACCCTAAATCCTTTAGTTATTAATGTAGCACGAAAAGATTTATTTTATGATTGGCTTAAAGAACGAAACAAACTGGGCGGGCAACACAAAATTCCAAGATTATCGAACCAAAGAGATTATTTAGAGCAATTAAAGTCTTTAATGTAATAAAAAAAGTCCAACCAATTGGTTGGACTTTTTGATACTGTAATAGCTACTTACATCATATCGATGTGTCGATCGTGGTAGCCTAACAAGTACAATACGCCATCCAATCCTAAACTTGAGATAGATGTTTCGGCACTTTCCTTTACTTTTGGTTTGGCATGAAAGGCAATTCCTAAGCCCGCCAAATTCAACATTGGTAAATCATTAGCACCATCACCCACTGCTATGGTCTGGTTGATATGAATTCCTTCTTTATCGGCTATAGTTTGTAGTAATTGTGCTTTCTTTTCGCCATTGATAATTTCTCCTATGTAATTCCCCGTTAGCTTACCGTCTTTAATTTCTAATTCATTCGCATGAACGTAGTCAATCCCTAATTCTTTCTGCAAGTAATGTCCAAAATAGGTAAATCCTCCCGACAAAATAGCGGTTTTGTACCCATAGTATTTTAATGCACGCATTAAACGGTGTGCACCTTGTGTTATTGGCAAATTAATCGCCACATTATGCAAGACTTCTTCGCTTAAACCTTCTAATAAAGCCATGCGCTTTTTGAAACTTTCATTAAAATCAATCTCTCCATTCATAGCAGATTCCGTAATTGCACGAACTTGTTCGCCTACCCCTGCTAATTCAGCCAGTTCGTCAATTACCTCGGTTTGAATTAAGGTAGAGTCCATATCAAAACAAACCAAGCGTCTATTGCGTCTATAAATGGTATCTTCTTGAAACGAAATATCAACATCTAATGATCTTGATATCTCCATAAATTGAGCCGTCATTACTGTTTTGTCTTCAATATCACCAGTCACTGATAGCTGCACACAAGAACGTGGATATTCTTCTTGGTCTACTACAGACACTCTTCCTGTTAATCGGACAATAGAGTCAATATTCAAATCTTGGTCTGACATTATCTTAGTCACCGAGGCCAATTGTGCTGCTGTAAGTTTCTCTCCAAGAATATTAATAATATATCGTTTCTTTGATTGTGCTTTCACCCATTTTTCATAGTCTGGAATCGAAATAGGAATAAACTTTACATTAATTCCTAATTCATAAGCTTTAAACAACAAATCTTTTAAAACTGGTGCCGATGAGGATCCTGCCCCTATCTCAAATAAGATTCCTAAAGACAGTGTATCGTGAATATCTGCCTGTCCGATATCTAAAATCGTCGCATCGTATAAGGCCAATATAGAGGTTAAACCTGCTGTAACCCCAGGTTTATCTTGTCCCGAAACTTTAAGTAATATAATTTCTTTATCTTCTGTTGTCATTTGGTTGTGTGTTATTTAGAGTAGACAAAAATCGGTATTCTATCTTTTCTAAAAAATTATATTGTGTTTTTTTAAGAACAAACTTCCAATTTAAATTAAAAAACCTGTCCAAAAGAACAGGTTCTAAACTACTTTTATGAAGCGATTTCTAACCTCTTCAATAAATTTTTATTCAGCGTTTCTTGAGCATAATCCAAATCAATGGCTAATTTTTTATCCTCAGAACTAGGCAATTCATACATAGCATCGGTTAAGATTGCCTCACATAACGAACGTAATCCACGAGCGCCTAGCTTGTATTCTAACGCTTTGTCCACGATAAAATCCAATGCCTCATCAGTAATAGTAAATCCCACCTCATCCATCAAGAATAACTTGGCGTATTGCTTAATTAAGGCGTTTTTAGGTTGGGTCAAAATGGCACGTAAAGTAGCTTTGTCTAATGGGTCCATATGAGTCAATACTGGCAATCGACCAATAATTTCCGGAATCAAACCAAAATCTTTAATATCTTTTGGAATAATATACTGCAACAAATTGTCTTTGTCAATGGTATCTACATTTTTAGAAGAACTATACCCCACCGCTTGACGGTTCAAACGTTTTGAAATAATACGTTCTATACCATCAAATGCTCCTCCTGCAATAAACAAAATATTTTGGGTATTAACCTCAACAAATTTTTGATCAGGATGCTTGCGTCCTCCTTTAGGTGGCACATTGACAACAGTTCCTTCCAATAATTTCAACAAAGCTTGTTGTACTCCCTCTCCAGAAACATCACGCGTTATAGATGGATTATCACTTTTACGCGCTACCTTATCAATCTCGTCAATAAAAACAATGCCTCTTTCGGCTTTTTCAACATCATAATCTGCCGCTTGAAGCAAACGAGTTAAGATACTCTCCACATCTTCGCCCACATAACCCGCTTCGGTAAGTACTGTAGCATCCACAATAGCTAATGGAACATCTAACATTTTAGCGATAGTTTTGGCTACCAATGTTTTTCCAGTTCCTGTTTGACCTACCATGATGATGTTGCTTTTTTCAATCTCTACCTCATCGTCTAATTGTTGTTGCATCAAACGTTTGTAGTGATTATACACCGCCACTGATAGCACTTTTTTAGTTTGGTCTTGACCTATAACATACTCATCTAAAAAAGCCCTAATTTCTTTTGGCTTTCTAAGAATCAAATCACCTACTAAATTAGCACCTCCACTCGACTTCAATTCCTCTACAACAATTCCGTGTGCCTGTTCAATACACTTATCACATATATGTGCATCAATACCTGCAATTAACAAATTGGTTTCTGGCTTTTTTCTACCACAAAAAGAACATTCTAATACTTGTTTTGCCATTATTATTGGGGTTGATAGTTGATAGTTGATAGTTAATGGAATTACATCCAGCAACTATCAACTATTAACTAATAACTATTTATCCTCTTACTAAAACTTCATCAATCATTCCATAGACTTTTGCTTCTTCAGCAATCATCCAATAGTCACGTTCGCTATCTGCATGTACTTTTTCAAACGTTTGTCCTGAATGGTGCGAGATGATTTTATACAATTCATCTTTCAACTTCAACATTTCACGTAAGTTAATCTCCATATCTGTAGCTACTCCTTGGGCACCTCCTGAAGGCTGATGAATCATTACTCTTGAATGAGGTAATGCCGAACGTTTTCCAGCAGCACCAGCACATAATAAAACGGCTCCCATTGAAGCTGCCATTCCAGTACAAATTGTAGCTACATCAGGCTTGATGTATTGCATCGTATCATAAATTCCTAAACCTGCATACACACTTCCTCCTGGCGAATTCAAATAAATTTGAATGTCTTTGGATGCATCTGCGCTTTCTAAAAACAACAATTGCGCTTGAACAATATTTGCAATTTGATCGTCTATTCCTGTACCCAAAAAGATAATTCTATCCATCATTAATCTTGAAAATACATCCAATTGAGAAATATTCAATTGGCGTTCTTCAATAATATAAGGAGTCATATTTTTTGGAGTCATTGCCCCTACGATTTTATCGTAATACATTGCATTAACACCTTGATGTTTTGTAGCAAACTTTCTAAATTCTTTACCGTAATTCATTTTTTAAAGTTTAAAGTTTAAAAGTTTAAAGTGGCTCAACAAGAACCTTAATTTCAAACAAAAATAAAGAGCGTCAAAAGAAAATTCAATTGACGCTCAAATATACTCAATTTTTTAGAATTTATTCTCCGTATGAAGCAGCAATAAATTCTTCGTAAGTAACTTCTTTTGTTGTTGCGTTAGCTTTTTCTTTAAATACTTCCAATAATTTAGCCGCAACTACTTGGTCAGACAAACGTTTAACTTCGTCTTGGTTTGATAACACTCTAGCCACAATTCCTTGTACTTCTTCGTCAGTAGGATTCGTTTGTCCAAATTGCGCCATTTGTTGTCTGATAGCATTAGATGTAAATATTTTCAAATCTTCAAAAGTAATTTGGATATTACTTTGTGCTAAAGCTTTCCCTTCAATCAATTGGAAACGCAATCCTTTTTCAGAACGAGCATATTCTACTTCAGCCTCTTCTGCAGATAATTTCTTCTCACCTACAGTTTGCAACCATTTTTTCAAAAATTCAGCTGGCAAATCAAACTTGGTGTTTTCAATTAAGAACTCCGTTACATCACCTAATAATTTTTGATCTGCTTGTTGAGCAAATTGAGCTTCAGCATCTTCTTTGATTTTAGCTTTTAAATCGTCTAAAGAAGTCACAACTCCTTCTCCAAATAATTTATCAAATAATTCTTGGTTCAATTCCGCTAATTCAGTTGAATTAATTGATTCAATAGTAAAATCAACATCAACTGCCAAAGAATGTACCTCATCGTGACCTACTTTAAGGTAGTCCATCAATTGATGATCGTCTTCAAACAAACCTTTAGTATTAACAGTAACTACATCGCCTACTTTTTTACCAATAAATTTTTTAGCTGTTTTTTTATCTTTAAAAACATCTAAAGCCAGAACTGTTTTATTGTTAATTCCTTTTTCTTCATTAGAAAAAGTACCTGTAACATCACAACCTTCAGCAACTACTTCTTGAGGAATTGCTTTCCCAAATTGTTTTTGAATACGTGCCACCTGACCATCAATCAATTTGTCATCTGCTTTAACCACGTACTTAATAATATTATTTTTAGCTTCTAAATCCAATTCAAAATTTGGCACTAAACCAATTTCATATTCGAATACTAATTCTTCAGCATCCCAATCTAAGTCTTCATTTACTTTAGCCAATGGAGTTCCTAAAAGTTGTAATTGCTCTGATTGAATAAAACGCTCTAACGCTAAATCAACTACTTTCTTAACTTCCTCTTTCTTGATGGCTTTTCCGTAATGTTTTTCAACAAGATCTTTAGGCGCTTGTCCTTTTCTAAATCCTTTTATAGTAGCCAAAGGCATTTTTTCATTGATTCTTTTTGCTACTTGCCCTTTGTAATCCATGTGAACTACAGTCATGACAATCGTTTCATTTACAGCGTCTATAGCTACTCTTTTAATATCCATCTTGTTCTTTAATTTACATAATAAAATTGGGTTGCAAAACTATAAAAATTTTACAACCCAAACAAGTTTTAATTCAATCTAAAAATAATCAAAAACAGAACTCCTAGAGTTCTTATTATTTAGATCCACCGGTGATTTTATACATTATAGATTGCGACACTGACAAGATTATACTAAATAGAGTTGCTGTCCAAAATGAATCCACATGAAAACCTCCAACAATCTTAGTACAAACCAAGATTAATATTCCATTAATTACAATCAAGAATAAACCCAAAGTAAAAATGGTAAATGGCAAGGTAAAAAAGACTAAAACAGGCTTGATAAAAGCATTTAACAATCCTAAAACCACCGCCACAATTAAGGCCGTAACAACTCCATCCACACGGACACCTTTCATAAAATACGACAAAACCAATACCAAAAGGGCGGTAACTGCTACTCTAATTACTAACTTCATAACTCATTTAATTTAAATATGACAAACTTAATTGATAAAACAACGCAGGATTTTCAGCATGAAGCCAATGTCCCGCATTGGGAATAGTTTCGATTTCAGCATTCGGGAACTGTACCTTAATTGCTTCTAAATCTTCATCCAAAATATAATTAGAATTACCTCCTCTAATAAATAAAGTTGGTTTTTCAAAAACTAAATCCGCTGGCAAAGAAACACCAATTTCAGTTATTTTTTTATTAAAAACCGCTAAATTAAATCGGAATGCTAATTGACCCGGCTCTTGCCAATACAAACTCTTAAGCAAAAACTGTCTTGTTCCAAAATCAGGAATGTAGTGCGAAAGAATTTCTTCTACTTCATTTCGACTGGGTTTCTTAGAAAAATCGACAGCATTTAATCCAGCTAAAATATCCTGATGGTGGGGTGCATAATATTTAGGCCCAATATCGGCCACAATTAATTTATTGACCAATTCTGGATAACGCACCGCAAGCAACATGGCTGTCTTACCTCCCATGGAATGCCCTAAAACATTGATCTTTTCCAAATGATGTTCTTGGCAATACTGTACAATATCTTGCACCATTAACTCATAACTGAATTCTTCTGAATGAAAACTTCGACCATGATTACGCAGGTCTAAAAGATGAACTTCAAAACCTTCAGAGGCAAATTGCACTCCCATTGTTTTCCAATTGTCAGACATTCCTAAAAATCCGTGGAGAATTAAAAGTGGTTTGCCTGAACCTTCTATTTTTGAATACAACATTAGTTATTTATTTTATTTTGCGTGAGGGATAGAGGCAATATCCTCGCAGTGCAACGGAGAGATAAAGCCGACAGCCCGCCTGTCATTGCGAGGCAACGAAGCAAACAGGCACGCCCCAATTATTTTAATTTTTGCAAATACATATTTACTACATTGTCCAAGCCTAAATACAAGGCTTCGGAAATCAATGCGTGACCAATGGAAACCTCTAATAAGCCTGGAATGTTTTGTTTGAAAAACTGAATATTATCCAAACTCAAATCGTGACCTGCATTGATTCCTAAATCCAATTCATTCGCTAAGACTGCAGCTGCCACATACGGTTCAATTCCTTTTTCGTTTCCTAAATCGTATTGATGAGCAAAGGCTTCGGTGTACAATTCGATACGGTCAGTTCCTGTTTTTTTAGCCCCTTCAACCATCTCAAGAACAGGATCTACAAAAATTGAGGTTCGAATGCCGTTGCGGTGAAATTCCTGAATCATTTCCGTCAAATAGGCTTGATTTTTTACAGTATCCCAACCCGCCGAAGAGGTAATTGCTCCAATCGCATCTGGAACTAAAGTCACTTGGTCTGGTTGACATTCTAAAACCAAATCGATAAAATTGTGTTGAGGATTCCCTTCTATATTGTACTCCGTGTAAACGATAGATTTCAAGTCACGTGCATCTTGGTAGCGAATATGACGCTCGTCTGGACGCGGATGAATGGTGATGCCTTGTGCACCAAATTTTTGAATATCAGTAGCCACTTTTAATAAATCAGGCACATTTCCGCCACGAGCATTTCGTAAAGTTGCTATTTTGTTGATATTTACACTTAACTTTGTCATAAAACTAGGATTGGTTTTAAAAAACTATTTTGCGGTTACAAAAATACAAACTAAAAGGTAGGAGTTTTTGCCTTTTTTTGATTATTTTGCATTAACTATTGAGGATTGACTCTATGACAGCGATTACAAACTACATCAATAACGACTTCAGAGCCATTGACAGCCAAGAAACTATTCTTGCTGCACAAGATTTTTTTATAGATGTATCTTTCTATCATTTTCCGGTTTTGGAAGAAGGAATTTACATTGGCAGCATTGCCGCTGATGATCTCGAAACGTTTGATACAGATAAAAAAGTAGGCGATTACAAATACACTTTGGAGCCTTTTTTTGTCAGAACTAATATGATTTGGCTAGATGTTTTGGAAGTTTTTGGTAAAAATCACACTGATGTTGTTCCTGTCTTAGACGAAAACAATAAGTATATAGGATATTATGAGCTAGCTGATATTATGAAATTCTTCCACGAAACACCTTTTATTAAAGAGGCTGGAGGAATTATTATTGTTAAAAAGGCTCTAGTTGATTATTCAATGAGTCAGATTACTCAAATTGTAGAAAGCAACAATGGAAAATTGTTAGGCCTTTTTGTTTCCGACTCAGACAATGATAGTATTGAAATCACCATCAAAGTAACTCTAGGTGTTATGAATGATGTTATTCAAACCTTTAGACGTTACAATTATGAAATCCTATCCGAACACAACGAAGACAATTACATCAATAACCTAAAAGAGCGTTCTGATTATTTAGACAAATATCTTAACATTTAACCCAATGTTACACCAATAGAAAATGAAAATAGCTATCTACGGACAATATTATCTCAATAGTACAGAACCTATCATTAAGGATATCTTTCTTTTTTTCAAAAAAAATACTATTGAATTAGTTATCGAATCAGCATTTCTTGAAATGTTGCACGAAAAAAACATCATTCACGAAGAGTACAAAACATTCTCTTCTCATGCTGAATTAGATACTAGTTTTGACATGCTAATAAGTATTGGTGGAGACGGAACTATTTTGAGAGCCGCTACATTAGTTCGCAATTCAGGGGTGCCTATTTTAGGAATTAACGCAGGTAGATTAGGTTTTTTGGCTACCGTTCAAAAAGAAAATATTGATTCTTTCTTGCAATTTGTTATCGACAAAAAATACAGTATTTCTAAAAGAAGCCTATTAGGATTAGATTGTTCTCCAGAAAATGAAGCCATCAAGGAAATCAACTTTGCAATGAATGAAATCACGGTGAGTAGAAAAGATACTACTTCGATGATTACTATTGAAACGTATCTAAACAATGAATTTTTAAATTCGTATTGGGCAGATGGTTTAATCATTTCAACCCCAACAGGTTCTACGGGATACTCAATGAGTTGCGGCGGACCCATACTAACTCCAAACGTAAAAAGCCTAGTAATCACTCCTATTGCTCCACATAATTTAAACGCAAGACCGCTTGTAATTCCTGATGATACCGAAATAAAACTGCGTGTAACAGGTAGGGAAGATCAATATTTAGTATCACTTGATTCACGAGTAACTACCGTTAAAAACGAATCGATTTTGATTATCAAAAAAAATCCTTTTGAAATCAATATGATCGAAATTCCTGAGGAAACCTTCTTAAAAACCTTGCGCAACAAATTGCTTTGGGGTGAAGATAAAAGAAATTAAATTGATTTCCATACTATTTAATCCATTCTTTCGTTTAAGTTGTCTATTCTGAATCGACATTACATTTATCAAATTCAGAAACGAATCACATTTACTTAACGAACAGAATTTCGGATTGATAATTCTTATATTTGCACCCAATTTTTATTTCAATGAATAAAACAATTCTTGTATTGGTAAGTTTCTTTTGCTTCGTAAGCACTCAGGCTCAAATTAATGAGTTGGGTGTTTTTGTTGGCGGAAGTAACTACATTGGAGATGTTGGTAGCACTACCTACATTAATCCTAATAGCCCAGTAATAGGATTAATTTATAAATGGAATAAAACACCTCGCCATTCTTGGAGATTTTCATATATTCAATCCAAAATAGTAGCAAAAGACACTGATTCTAAAGAAATTGGCCGTAAACTAAGAGGATTTGAATTTCAAAACAACATAAAAGAACTTACTGGGGGGATTGAATTCAATTTTTTTAATTTTGATATTAACAATCCTCTAGAAAGACGATTTACGCCTTATGTTTTTACAGGGCTTAGTTTAAGCTTTTACGACAGCTTATTTTTCAAATACGGTCATGCTGAGTTTGACTCAAAAGAAAAAACTATTGCATTACCGATAATTTTAGGTGTAAAATCCAATTTAACTTCTAATTTTGTGCTTGGTTTAGAAGTGGGGGCCCGATTTACATTTGCAGACGACCTAGATGGAAGTTTCCCTAAAAATGAAAATTGGCAACCTCTAAAATTTGGAAATTTAAACAACAACGACTGGTATGTGTTTTCGGGTGTAACGCTCACCTATACCTTTGGTAATAAACCTTGTTTTTGCGCAGAATAAAATGGAATTAATAAATACTATTGATAAAGACAAACTTCCTAGGCATATCGCCATCATTATGGATGGCAATGGTCGTTGGGCAAAACAAAGAGGACTGTTACGCGCTTTAGGTCATGAAAACGGAACCAAATCAGTAAAAAAAGTAATTGAAGCTTGCGCAAAATTAGGTGTTGAAAACCTTACTCTTTATGCATTTTCTACTGAAAATTGGAACCGCCCCAAATTAGAGATTGAAGCACTAATGCGCATATTAGTTAACTCTCTAAAAAAAGAACTTCCTACTTTAGAAAGAAACAATATCCGTTTAAATGCAATTGGAAATCTTAGTCTACTCCCAAAGAGTGCACAAAAAGAACTTCAAGAAGTAATTGCTAAAACAACCAATAATAATCAACTTACTTTAACATTGGCTTTAAGCTACGGTTCAAGAGAAGAAATTGTAAGTGCAGTCAAAAAAATCAGTGAGAAAGTTAAAAATAATATAATTTCGATAGACAGTATTGACGATTCGATTATAAATGAGCATCTTTACACACAAAATCTCCCAGAAGTAGATTTGCTAATACGCACTAGTGGAGAACATAGAATAAGTAATTTTCTGCTTTGGCAAATTGCCTATGCAGAATTATATTTTACAGATATCTTATGGCCTGATTTTAAAGAACAAGATCTTTATCAGGCTATTATTAGTTATC
>JACCDQ011713919.1_pt1 | contig 23086 bp, 31 predicted proteins | sample 7446031 | NCBI WGS metagenome assembly JACCDQ01 (sample SAMN15323442, study PRJNA562643) | freshwater metagenome | isolation source: river surface water | place: USA:Blue River Watershed | collected 2017-08-17 | reverse complement strand
GCGTAGCTCACCCCCGACAGCACCACCACCGTGTTGTGCCGGTGCGTGTCCACGTAGCTGATGCCCTCGTCGTCCTCAATCCCTTTCAGGGCCAGGCGCAAGGCGTTCACATCCAGCTCGTACAACGTGGCCGAGATTTCGGTCATGAACGTCTTGGGGACGTAGACAACCTTGGTCAGCCAGTTGATGGAGATCATGCAGTCGGCCCTCTACCCTGCCCACGCACGCGCATGATGGTCAACTCCTGCGTGGCCGTGTTCAGCTTGGTCTGCAACTCAGCACAAGTCGTTTGCAGGGAATTGACCTTCACGGTCAGTTCGCCTACGCGGTCGTTCATGTCGCGCATGGCCTGTGCAACGGCTTGAATGTTTCGGGCGTTCAGTTGGTCGCTCATTCGTCTGCAATCAAAGGGGCGCTCAGTGTTGCGCCGGTTGCTGAATCCACCGTGCCGTTGACCGGCCCGGTCTTGTAATACGGACTCGATGTGCTTTTGCGTGCCCAACCGCTCACCGGCTGGTCAGCCGAGAACACCCGGCTCATGCTGATCACACCGTTGGCGTTCGTCACACCACTCAACACCACGAAGGTGCTGGTGATCGTGCCAGTCGGGTCGCTGCCAGGTGCGCTGGTCATTGTGTAGGTGTAGGTGTTGGCGCCCGTCACCGTGATCGTGAACACACCCCGGTTCTGTGCGTGGCTGGCACCCTTGATCAATACCTTGTCGTTCGTGCTCAGGCCGTGGCCGGTGTGGGTCACGGTCGCAGTTGTTCCAGAGTTGGCAATCGTCACCGTGGCCAAGTAGGGCAACGGCCCGCCCGAAGCCGCAGTCACCAACACCTGCGCGTCTTGAATCGGCGTGCCTGTTGCACTGGTCACGGTCAGTGAAGCGGTCACAGCCCCGGCCACCACCGTCACGGTCGCGCCTGCTGTACGTATGCTGGGCACCGTGCCGCCACTGATTGCGATGCTCATGGTCCCAGAAGCGATGTTGACGTAGATCGCCTCGTTGCCCGTGTAGACGGTGGTGCGGTCGAATGTGTAAACCCCACCTTGAGCGTCTGCGGCACCTTCCCAAAACTCCACACCTACGACAAGGTTCATACCGCTACCCGACAGGGCGACCGACGAACCGAAGTTGTCAGACGCTGCTGCATCTGCCGCAGCCAATACACTACCGCGTTGCACCCACGCGGAACCACTCCAGTCGTAGATGTAGACACCACCTTGGCCTGACAAGCCACCTTCCCAAGCTTTAGCCCCAACAGCCAGCGTCGCACCGCCAGATGAAAGTGCGACAGACGAACCGAAGTTGTCAGACGCATCCGCATCCGAGGCGGTCAACACGCTGCCGCGTTGTGTCCACGCGGAACCACTCCAGTCGTAGATGTAGACACCACCTTGGCCTGACAAGCCACCTTCCCAAGCTTCGGCCCCAACCGCCAACACGGTGCCGTCAGATGAAAGTGCGACAGAGGTGCCGAAAAAGTCAGACGCTGCCGCATCCGAGGCGGTCAACACGCTGCCGCGTTGTGTCCACGCGGAACCACTCCAGTCGTAGATGTAGACGCCGCCTTGATGCGTTGCCGCCCCTTCCCACAACTGAGCGCCAACAACCAGTACGGTGCCGTCAGATGAAAGCGCGACAGACGAACCGAATTGATCGTCAATCGCCGCATCTGCCGCAGCCAACACGCTGCCGCGTTGTGTCCACGCGGAACCACTCCAGTCGTAGATGTAGACGCCGCCTTGGTTTGTTCCTGAACCTGGATCCCAAGCTTTAGCCCCAACAGCCATCACAGAACCGTCAGATGAAAGCGCGACAGAGGTGCCGAACTCGTCAAAAACGGCTGCATCCGAAGCGGTCAATACACTACCGCGTTGCACCCACGCGGAACCACTCCAGTCGTAGATGTAGACGCCGCCTTGGCCGTCTAAAGACCCTTCCCATAACCGTGCGCCAACAGCCATCACAGAACCGTCAGATGAAAGCGCGACAGACGAACCGAAATAATCAATAGAGGCAGCATCTGCCGCAGTCAACACGCTGCCGCGTTGTGTCCATGTGTTACCCAACCCAGCGTCGGGAGCGTAGCCGGTGAAGGTCACGCCCGTCAGAGTCATGTTGTCAGCGGTGCCGGTTATCTCGACGGCGTGGCTCGTGCCGTCGCTGAAAAACTCCGAATTGGTTATCAGCGCCACTTGTGTCACGGTACCTGTTACAGCAGTCGTGCCGCTGGCTTTGTCAAACGTGCAGCCGTCGAACGTCCCGCCACCGAGAGTAACAAGGCCGCACCGACGGAATGTAGATGCCAGCACCGTACTGTTCGACTGAAACGTAAAAGCGCCCATGTCGTTGAAGGTGCATGTGTCAATGTTCACGTCGGCGTTGGCGACTGCTTCAAAGCCGCCCTTCGAGACAGTACCCAGCGCGGTAACGGTGAAGTTGGTCAAATCAACGCGGGAGGACGCGTTGCGCACTTCCCACTTGTTGAAGTTGGCAGAAACCTTCTTGGTGTTCAGAATGAAAACCGTCCGGTTGCTGTCCCGGAAATCAACCGCCGTGCCGTCTTGGCCGAACGACATTAGACCCTGCTGGAAATAGGCACCGTCGCGCTCGTACAGCAAGCCCCAGCGACGGGAAATGTCGTTCGCGTAAGTCGCGGCCGCAGCGATGGTGGCGTAACCGTTGGCAAGATCGCCTCCGGTGAACCGCATGTCGCCGCGCCCGTACCTCATGGCGTCAACACCGAACGGGTTGCCCTTGAGCGAACCCGATCCGAGAATCTTGGCCATGCCACCGATGTATTGTTTGGTGCCGGTGGGCGAACCCGTGGTCAGGTCTTGCGTAACCGCGTCCGGGTTGCAGACGTAGCAACCCCACCCGCCGTACTGGTGGGTGTCTGAGCCTCGGACATACCAATGGCGATATGCCGCCGTGCCCGACCCGACGATGATCTGCATCCCGCCGTTGGCCTCGGTGTCCATGAGGTTTGGGTTGTTGTAGGTGATCCACGCAAAAATGCCGCCATCAGTCGGGATGGTGATGCCAGCGCCGTTGTTGTAAATCTGGCCGCGAGTCGCAGCCGTCCACCCCACCTTCGAGATACAGCCTGCACCCTGAATGAAGTAGTCGGTTTCGACTGAAATCGCACCTGTGCCGATGGCCGTCCAGTTCGTCGTGCTGTCAGCAAGACTGATGTTGGTCAGGTCGGTGGTGTAGCTTGCGGCGGCCATCCCACGCCCCTATTAAGCGTCGCTGGTACGAATCGCGGTAGCCGATCCACCACCGGCACCCAGCGAAGCCGTGGTCTCGAAGGTCTTGATCGGAGAACCGCCGCCGTCACGCACCCGCACGTACAGGGGCCGAGTGGACAAGAACACCGAGGTGAAGCTCGCTGTTGCTGCCGTGGCCAACTTGTCGATGTAGGAGATGTACAGGCTGTTGCCAGCCGTTGCACCCACCGTGTTGAAGTCGGCCACGTTGGCAGCCACCAACTCGGAAGCAGTCGGGTCGATGGTGAAGGTCGAGCCAGCGTAGCTGGTGTACACCAAGCGGCGGAACACGCCGTTGTTGTCGGCCACGCGAATCGTACCAGCGCTCGGAGTGTCAGTCGGAATCGCAGCGTTGGCCACCACGGAAGTCACGTTCGCAGCACTCAGGGTGGTCTGCAAGGTGAACTGGGTGGTGTTCAGTGTGCCGCCAGACTCGGGGCCGACCAACACGTAATCTTCGCTGGAGACCAAGCCGTTCACGGTGAAGGTCACATAGTTAGGCGGTGTGATCTGGGTGTTCGTCAAGTCGAACACTTTGTCCGAAGCGGTCAAGTCGGTGGACTCGATACCGAAGCCGAACGCACCCACAATGCTGGAGCCGGTGGACTGGCCGCAGAACGGCAGAGAGGCCTTGGCAGGCACGTCACGTTCTGTCACCGAACCGTTCACCAAACAAGTCTTGCCGCCGGTCTGGTTGATGGTCATGTTGTCAACAGGCGGAACACCTGTGAGCAACTGAATCCACATGGTGCCGGTGGTGCCGCTGTCCAACAAGGCCAGCAACTGACCCGTACCAGCGGTGGCGCCAGAACCCCAGGTCACAGCAGTGGCTTCCACAAACGGACCCCCTGCTTCGGTGTCGTAGGCCCACTGGTGCGTGATGCCCCGGAACAATTCACCGTTCAAGCCGTAAATGGTCGAGGCAGAACCTTGACGACCCAACCACTTCATGCGTTCGTAGAACTGGTTGATCGAGTAGGTGTCCTTGTTCCACTCGGAGTAGTACGACTCGTTGACCGAGTTGTTGTCCACGTCCAACAAGTTGTACCCTTCGGTCACGTTGGTGATCGTGGTCCAACCGGCAACGGTGGCTTCCAAGGTCTGGTTGTTCAAGTCGGTAGCGTAGGTCACAGCCAGCACGTTGTTGCCGCGCTGCGTACCCGTACCGATACGGAACTCAGAGTAAGAGAAGCCAAACACGCGGGTTTGACCAATGATGCGGCGACCGTCAATGTCAGCGCCCGCTGTCCGCACCTTCAGCATGAACCGGTGCGAGTAACCCTGTGCCGGGTCAGAGTTCAAACCCTTGAAGCTCGAACCGTTCGGTACGCTGTTCCAGAAGTCGTTGACGATGACCGTGCCGTTCTGCACGATCTGCAAGTCCATGCCCCGGTTCGCAATAACCACCAGGCCGTCGTAGATTTCAGCGCCGGAAGCCTGAATGATCGAGCCGTCATACAGGTGTTCTGCTGCGGTGTCGTCAATGTTGTACGCACCCAGCAGCGTGATAATGTTGTCCGTTGACCGTTCGGACGGGGTGGCGTCCGTGATGTCCAGGAAGTCCGACGAGGAAGCCGCAGCCACCGCATCGTCTGCCAGGTCTTGCAGCCAGCGGTGGAACTGAATTACTGTGTAGTAACCAGCGCCCGCAGCGCCGTGGGCAGCGCCCACATAACGGATGTTGCCGTTCTGCGCAACTGTAAAGTCGTCTTGAATTGCCATATCTCACCTCAAAAAAATCAAACCACCGTCTGCACAATCGACACCAACACCCCGTTCACATCGCGGTTGAACGTCTTGCGGGTCGTGGTGCCACCCTTGGTAAAGTCAATCCAGGCCACCTCGCCGCCCGGTGTGCGGCTGAAGGTCTTGAACGAGCCGTCGGCGTAGTCAATGCGGCTCACCAGCCCATTGGCGTAGGTAAACACCGGCGAAATCCCGCCCTCATCCGCAAACCAGGCCATCATTTGCACCAGGTTGGCGCGCACCCAGCGGCCGTTTTGCTGCACCACAAATTCATCGGGCAACTCGTCGTTGGCCATGGGCAGCAGGTTCAGCGCCGGCCAGCCGCCGCCACCGCCACCGCTTGCGCCCCGGTCGCCACGGCCACCTTTGGGGCCGCGCAAATCCACCAGCGCGCCCCAGCTGCCGTCGGGCCGCTCAAAGCGCAGGCCTGTGCCCACCCATTCGTGATTGGGCTTGTCGCCTTTGGGGCCACGCGGTCCAGCAGGGCCACGCTCACCCGCAGCACCCGGCGCACCGTCGTGGCCATCGCGGCCAGGTGCACCATCCAAACCATCGCGCCCGGGCGCACCCGCAGCGCCGAGCTCGCCTGGGGCACCCGGTGCACCGTCTTGGCCGTCGCGGCCATCGCGGCCCGGTGCGCCATCGGCACCCCGCAAGCCGGCCAGCCATTCAGCCTCGGTGCCCTCAAATCCCGCAGCGCGGGCCAGTTCAAAAGCACTCGCGCCAGCGGGGCCCTGTGGGCCTGCTTCGCCAGCAGCCCCACGCGCACCCGGCACGCCCACCGGCCCGGGCGTCATGCCCCGGCGGCTGGCGGTCTGCGCAGTGCGCAGCGCCTGGGCGGCCACAGCGGCCACCAGTCGGGCGTCAACCGTGGCCGTTGGCATTTGCGCCCCCGCCGGTGTTCAACACATCCAACAGCGCCGCGTTCAGGGCCTGTGCCTCCGCCTGCAATGCATCGGCCGAAGCTGCAGCAGCGGCCCCAGCAGGCGCGGGCACGCCCGCAGCCTCTTTCTCGCGCAACCACCGCCCCTGCTGTTCCAGCACGTCCATGGGGTTGCCACCGCGTTTGCGCACCACCTCGGGGCCGCTCACGTAACAGCGGTCTTCCAGTTCTGCCCAGGCCTTGGCCTCCTTCAGCGGGTCAATCCACGGCATTTGCGGCGGCACGTACAGCGCGTCGGCCAGCGTTTCGGGGCGCACGCCTTGGGGCACACGCACCAGGCCAGCGGCCAAGGCGGTGGCCACAAACCGCTTGTAAACCGGCCGCACAAAGCGGCCCACAAATTCGTCGCTCAGCACCGCGTAGGCCGCATAACCTTCCACCAGCTCTTGCCGCTGGCTGCTGTAGCTGCCCTCGTACTTGCGCATCACGCTGCTGGCGGTGGGGCCTGTGCCCGCAGCCACGCCGCGCATTTGGCCGTCGCGGTAGGTTTCCAGGTTAGGGTTGGGGCGATTGGTGTCAATCATCCCAATCTCTTCGCCTGGGCGCAGGTCGTCAAACACCATGCCGGGCCTGAACTTCATCTGCCTGGGCTCCCCGCTCGCCTGCGGGTCGTACAAATCGGGGCCGCCTTTTTTGATGAAAGCCGCCATGCTGGCCGCAATCTTGGCCGCAATGCGCTCGCTTTCCTCGTAGTCCTTCAGGTCGTCAAAGCGGTTGAGCACACTGGCAAACACGCTCACCCCACGCACCTGCCGTATGCGGTCCACCGCCTTCACGTGCAACATGTTGGCAGCGGTAATGGCCTTGGTTTGGCCTGTGTAAAGTGTGCTGGCCCCGTGCGTGGGCAGGCCCTTGAGCACGTTGTAAAGCACAGGCGCGCCCCAGGCGTTCAGCTGCACGCCCTGCACCACCGTGGTGGGCGCGTCGCTGTTCATGCCGTCGGGCACGTAGTCACGCTCCAGCAGCTCCAGGCTAAAAGGCACGCGGGTGCCGTGATCCAGTCCGGCCACCGTGCCGGCCAGCATTTGGCCAAACACCTCGCCGTCGCGGAACCAGGTGCGCGCGGCAATGCGCTGCGCGCTCTCCCAGTCGTGCTGGCGGGTCACCTCGGGCAGTTCGCCCCAGTTTTGCCACAGGTCCAGCAGCTGGCGGGCCAGGGCATCGTCAATGCTGCCATCGGTGCGGCGCGGCTGCGGCTCAACGCCAATGCCATTGGCCCCCACCGTGTTCACCACCAGCGCGTTCAACACCCCGCGCGCCAGGTCGTAGTTCTGCTCCAGGTGGCGGGCCAGCTGCGTCAGCGTCAAGCCTGCGCGCAAGCCAGCCTCGTTGGGGCCACCTGTTTCGCGCCGGCCCTTGCGCAGCCGGTCTGGCTTGGCGGCCTCGTAATAGCTCAGCACCCGGCGCGCATGTGCGCGGCGCACAGCCGCCTCGGGGTTGAGCCAGCTCACCACACGGTCGGCCAAAGTAAAGTCCAAACGGTCAACAGCCACGCAGCACCCCCATCAGTCCGAAAAATCCGCCAACTGATACCGGGCGCCATAACTGCGCACCCCCGCAGGCACCGCCGCAGCGGCCAGCGTGCCCGCAATTGCTGCACGCGCCTGCAACAGCTCAGGCATGGTGCGCAAAGTCACCTGCTTGCCATCGGCAGTGCGCACGGTCAGCTCGCCCGATGCAATCGCAGCGTCTATCGCATCCAGGTCAGAGGAAGTAAAAGCCATGCGGCAAGAGTGCCGCAGGCGCTGTGCAAAATCTCAAAAATCCTGCACTAATCGCAAGCACACTGCGGTCAAACCCGCCGCCTGCGGCTCAAAATCGAATAAAGCAGCCGCCTCGAAATCCCAAACCGCACCATCACCTCGGCATGGTTGCGCCCTGTAAAGGCCTGCCACACCGCAGCGTCACGCAAAGCCCGGTCGGCCCGCTGGGGCACATACCGCCCCCCAATGCGCTTGGCCAGCAAGGGCGCCAAGCCTGCGGCCAACGCAGCAGCATCCCGCTCGGTCAGCCCCGCCAGCACACCCGCCAAAGGCCGGTCCCGCGTAAACTGCAACAGCACGCACTGCACATCGTGCCGCAGCGTTGCCACCTCGGCTGCGCCGCCCTCGGCGTCCACCCCTTCAGCCACAAACAAATCAATCGCGTCGCTCAAAGTCCCAGCCTCCATCGGTTCGGCCATTGGCCACTCGCCCATCCACCACGCCCATCTGCTGCAATCGCCGCGCAGCGCCCGGCGGCAAAGGCTGACCACCCGGCACGCCCGGCGGCAAAGCCACCTCGGCGTCGCGCACCCCATTCAAATGCGCTTCAATGCGCTCCCAGTCCGTTTTGGTGTGCCGGTGCAGCCGCAGCTCCGGGTGGTGCGCAGCGGCAAAGGCATAAACCCAGGTGTCCAGCGGCTCGTTGCGCGCACCGCGTCGGTTCTCAAACCGGTTTTTGCTGGGGTTGTAGATTTCGCCCACCAGCCCGGTAAAGTATTCGGGCGGCAACTGGTCGCTGAAGTGCGTCAGCCGGTCCTCGGGCTGCTTGTCGGCATCGGCGCTCAGGCGCGAATACAACCAGTGCTTCGCCCCCACCGTGCCCACGTGGTGAATCATCACCCCGCGCTTGTCATTGCGGCCCCGCCAGTCCACGTCCACCAACTTGCCCTTGCTCAAAATAGGCGCGTTGTTCGGCACAGCACCAAAAATGGCCAAAGGCCTGCGCACCCGGCGCTGCCGCACAAACGCCTTCACAGCCTCGGTGCGGTGGCCGCCCGCGTCCTGGCACATGGCCTCCACGCGCAGCGTGCCGCCGCCTTCGCGCTCAATCGGGCGGTTCAGCAGGTCCGTCAGCGCGGCCCACACAGCATCGTCTGCCGGGTCACCCATCAGCTCCACGTAGTCAATGGTCCAAAACGCCATGCCACGCCCCCAGCCCACCACATGCACCGCCAGCCGGTTGTCTTGCGTGTCCACCCCCGCAGTTACCACCAGCGCGCCGCGCGGTGCCGTGCGCAGTTGGTAGCCTTCGGCCCGGTCGGCAATCGCGTTGTGGCGCACCGCGCGCATCGCCGCGTCCTCCCACGGCTCGGCCAGCCGGTCGTTCACAAAGGTTTTAAGGCGCGCCGGGTCGTTTTGCGCATCGCGCCACATCTCCACCAGGTCCGCCCAGCGCGGCCCCAGCCCAAACTGGTAGTAAAGGCAGTTGATGTGATACCCCCGCACCACATTGCGGCCCTTGGCATCGGGGTTGGTGGCGCGCCACTCCCCTGCGCGAATCATCTCCGCCTTGTGGTGCTCATCAATCTGTGCCCCGCACTCCTGGCAGGTGTACCAAACCTCGCGGCCATCAGCACTCCAGTGCAGGCCCCGCCACTCCAGGTACTGCATGTGGCCACAATGCGGGCACGGCACAAAATAGCGCCGCTGGTCGCTCTTGTTCCACAGCGCTTCAATCCGGCTGATACCCTTGATCTGCGGCGTCGAAATGTACAACCGCTTGAACGTGGCCGGAAACGCCGACGTGCGCCCGTTCAGCATCTCCAGCGGGTCATCCCCGCCACTCAGGTTGTTCGCAAACTCGTCCACCTCGTCCACAATCAGCGTGCGCACGCTGGTGCTTTTCAGGCGCGACGGGCTGCCCGCGTGCTCAATGTACAACTGCCCCCCGGCAAAGTCCTTGAACGTGCGCGTGTTGGCCGAATCCCGGCTCGCCACGCTCGTCAGTGCCCGCTTTACCGCCGGGCTTTCATCCACCATGGGGTTCAGCTTCTGCGCCACCCACTTGTTCATGCTCACCTCGCCCGGCAGGCACACCATCACCGGGCCGGGGTCGTGGTCCATGCAGTAGCCCAGCGCATTGATGGCCACCTCGGTCTTGCCCCATTGAATCGGCAGCATTAAAGCCACCTCGCGCACCGTGCTGCGCGCGCTCAGGCAATCCATAATTTCGCGCTGCGGCGGGTTCGTGTCCGTGCGCCACCGCCCCGCCTGCGCACTCCCCTTGCTCGAAAGCACCCGGTTTGCGTCCGCCCACTGGCTCACCGTCAACGGCTTGCGCGGCGCCAAAGCACGGGCCAGCGCCCGAAAGCCAAGTGCGCGCGGATCCCCGAGTTGAACCGCCTCGGTCACATGCTCTCCCCTGCAACCTGGTTGAACTTGCCCACCAAGTCATGCAACACCTGCTCCACCTGGTCGGCCAGGGTGGCGCGGATGGCGGCTTCATCGCGCCCGGCCAATTGGGGCGGCAGCACAGATGCCCACGCCTCCAGCTTCCCCCGCAGCGTGGCCCCGGCATCGGCAAACGCCGCCACCACCTCGCTGCGCTCCATCAGCTCGCCCGCCTCTTTGCGCCAGGCCGCGTGCTCACGCTCCGCCGCCCAGTGTTCGCGCTTGGCCTTGGCGTCCTGGTAGCTGTACAGCTCAGCGCCTTGCGGCTCCATGGGCTCAAATGCGGGCACCACAGCCCCCACCGGCGCCACCGGCGCCGCATCGTCCACCGTCGGGGCCACGCCCACCATTGCGCCGGATTCAGCCGCCTGCTTCGCTTCCCGCTTGGCCTCGTGGTACGCGCTCACGCCCGCCTTGCTGGGGTCGCGGGTGGCCTCCCACCTGGCGAGGCTCTCCGCAAACAGCACATGCTTGCCATCGGGCGCCATCACCAAGCGGCCATCCTTCAACAACTGGTTGCCGTAATGCGCCTTACGGTTCAGGCGCAGCGCAAAGGCGCGAGCCGTCATAACGTTAGGGTCGCCAACACCATCTGCCGCTGTCATACAGCCCCCTGGGCGGCCTGTGGCGCGTTTTTGGCAGGCCAAGCACCCAAGCCCTTGGCCAAGGTCTTTTCGTCGCCCGTAACCGTTACCGAAAGCCCGCGCAGGCCCGGGAACAGGTTCTGCGCCTGCAGCCCTTGCACCAGAGCCAGCAGTTCGGGGTCAGCCTTCACCAGCTCCTGAAATTCTTTGGCGTTTTCAGCCGTACACCGGATCGTTCTTTGCCCCATCCAACCACCCACTTTCTTTAGAAAAAAGGAAAAAGAGACTGTGTGCGGCATGCGCGAAGCGTGTGCGGCAACATGTGCGGCATGCACATCACGTAAGTGCTTGATGTGTATGGGTGTGTGCGGCATGTGCGGCATGTGCGGCATGTACACAACTTCACGACACACACGTGCACACACATGCACATGCAAAAGCGGCTCGCGCACACACGCACGGGAAAGTTGCTTGCATGCCGCACATGCCGCACAACCCAATAAAATCAAAGACTTAGACCCGCACAGCTTGCCGCACATGTGCGGCATCACATGCCGCACACGCCCAAAACCGCGCCCAACGTGGTCAGCCATTGAAGCCTCCCAGGTTTTTAAAGTCCTTCATGGCCGTTTTGAACACCGCCACGCGCTCGCCAATCCACTCCGTCTCGCCGCGCCCCACAGGCAACTCGTGGCCGCCCTTCAAAAACAGCACACCCGCCGGGCCTTTCACGCCCAACTCGGTGTCGTAACGTTTGCGCTCCAGGTGCGCCCCGCCCTTGCGCACCACAGCATTGATAAAGCGCGGCTGGTGCAAAGCCTTCAAGCCCAAACGGCGGCACCATTCCTGGTACAACTCAAACAAATCCATGCTCAAGCAAGGCGACAACAGCTTCGGCGCGTTCAACCCCGGAAAACCATCCACCTCACCGTTTTCCATGGCCTGCAAAAAGCGCTGCGGGCTGTCCAGGCTCAAGTCAATCAGCTCCTTTTTGGCAGCGGTCATGGGCGGCTGCGTGCTGTTGGTAAAGTCGCCCAGGTCCAGGTGCAGCAGGTAGTGGTGCAGCGCCGCCACCCCGCCGTTGGAAATTTCTCGCATCGCGTCGCGGTAAAACTCCGGGCTCAACTTCTCGGGTGTCCAAATCACCACATGGCGGCGGTCGTCTTCCTCCAACACCACCGGCATGGCCTCGTTGCTCAGAAACACCGCGTTCACGTGGTTGCGTTCCTCGTAAGCCGCGCGGTTTTTGGGGTTGATGCGGATGCGGTCGCCCGTAATAAAGCTCTTGAGCTTGTTTTTGATGTGGTACATCTCCGAACGGGCCACCACTTCGTCAAACTGTGCAAACAGCAAGGCGCTGGCCCAATCGTTGAACTTGTCCTCAATTGCGCTCTGGTCCACCATGCGCCCATAGCGGCCAAAAATCGCCATGTACGCATCAAAAAACATGTTTTTGCCAGTGCCCTGCGGCCCGTGCACCACCAACGTGGTTTTCATCTTGGCGCCGGGGTGTTGAATGGGGTATGCCAGCCACTTCAACACCCAGGGGTACAGCTTGGCGTCGTTGCACATGTGGCTCAGCAGGTCCAGCAAATAGGTGCAGCTGCCCGCCTGGGGCGTGGTAGGCCAGCCGCCCCACAAGTTGCACTGTATGTTGTGGTCCTGCTCGGTGGGGTCAAAACCCACCTCGCTCACGCGCACCATTTGCTTCTCGGGGTGTTCGGCCCAGGCGCGGTGCAGCTCACGCTGCAAACAGGCGTCACGCATATCGCTTAGGCCCAGCAGGCAGTGCTCCTGGTGGTCAAACACCGTGCCACCCTGCCCGTACACCAACGCAAAGCGCTCAAGCAATTCGTCCAGGCTGTCAATCGGGCGCAAGGGCGCGTTTTCAGCTTTCCCCTCCCCCCTGGGCTGTGCTGCAGGCGCGGGCTTGCGCGTCAACGTCCAACCCAATGCCGTGAGGCGGGCTTGCACCTGCTCGCGCACCACGTGCAGGCCTTCGGCCAGGTGCAGGTCGTTGAAGTCAGTAACCTTTTGGCTCTTCTGCTCAAAAGCGGCCAGCCGCGCTGCCTGGTCAGCAAACACCGGGGCCACAAAAGCGCCACCCACCTGCATGGCCGCGCCACTGGCGGCTGTGACGCCTGGGTTGCCTTCGCTGAAGGCATCATCGTCAGCGCAAACCAAAATCTTGGCCTGCTTGTAGCGCTTGTGCAACGCCTCAGCCACCGGGGCCAGGTTGCCCGCGTCAAAAGCCACGGCCACCGGCAGCCCGGTCGCCTCAAACAAACTGGCGGCTGTGGCGTACCCCTCGGCCACCAGCAAAACGCCATCGGGCACACCGCCTATCAGGTGGAAGTGGCCCTTCTTGGCCAACCCGGCCGGCCAAAACTCCTTGCCCAGCCGCTGCTTCTGCCCGGGCGCGGCCTTGCCACGGATGATCTGCAGGCCGTGCACCTTGTTGGCCACGTCCAGCATGGGTATGACCATGGCGCCCTGCGGGCTGAAACGCACGCCATGTGCGGCCACGCCTTTGCGGCTCAGGTATTCGCAGTCGCCATCGGTGCTGCACTGCTTCCAGGCCTTGGCGGCTTTTTCTGCGGCGCGGTCGTTTTCAGCTTTGCGGGCCAGTTCGGCGCGTTTCTTGTCTTCGGCCAGGCGCTTGCGCAGGTTTTCCACCTGTTCGCGGCTCAGGTCTGACTTTTTGACCTCCACCTTCATGGCGTTGTTTTCTGCGCCGCGCCATTGGCCAAAGCTGCCAACGATCAAATCGTCGCCGCTGGGCAGGCGCAGTTCGTGCAAGTGGTACCAGCCCCGTTTCTCCCGGTCGCCTTCGACCTTGCAGCGCCGCAAGCGGCCCACATCCAGCGAGTCAACCAGCAGGCCTGCGGCTTGCAGCTGGCTTAAAACGTCGTCGTAGTTCGAGGCCATCAGTAACTTTCAAGCCCACTGACTACCGAGAATGCGCGCTCCGCGCTACCCGCATTTTGTATGGCGCCAAAGTACCTAAACCGGTGTGCGCCGCCTTGCTGCAACGCCTGTAACTGACACCCTGCCACGAGCGCGCAGGGGCAGCCATCAAGTTGGGGAGATGGGGCCATTTGTGAATTCCAGGACCTATTCGGACACACGGTTTTGGTTGCACGCGCCAAGCGTCATGCCCACACTTCCGTACATGGACCGCCGCAACACAAACCGAATGAACTCGCCAGGCTTCATGTCAAGGCGCACCGCCTCGCGGCATGCGTCTTGGAATTCGCGTTCGGTCAGGTTGACCGGCACACGCTCGGTGTGTTTGTTGTCGTCGAACATGGGGGGCCTGGGGTTAGGGGATTGGGTGGCAATCAAGCGCCGGGCAATTGGTCGCCCGGATGTAGGCCCAATCGACATCAGGCCGCAGGTCTTCGCAGCGGATCGCACCACTGGATTCACGCTCGATGACGATGCACAGTTCAGGGCTGGCCAATTTGCGCCGCGACAGTATTTGGTAAAGGTATGCGTCACCTATGCCGCAGCGCCCTGCCAGGTGGCGGCGTTGGTCTAGCTGTAATTGCGTCATGGGCCACATTCTAACGTTACGCTAGTTGATTATCAAGCGTATCGCTATTTTTTATTCATTCCTTCTTGCTATAAGGTCAACATGGACAACATTGACCCATCCGTAGCAGCCCTGAAACGCCTCTGCGCGGCGCAAGGCGGCTATCAAGTAGTGGCGCTCGAAATTGGCGCAAATGGCCAAACGCTCTATCAAATCCTGGCGGGCGTGAAATTGCCATCCGGAAATCCAAAAGGCGTGGGGCCAGCTTTGCGCAAAAAGTTAAATGCCAAGTACCCAGGGTGGCTTCAGGGCCATGTGACTGAGCAGCAAGTTCCGTATCAAAATTTGATACGGGAGAAAGATACAGTCTCCGCATACAACATCACGAGCCACCCGAAGACGGCGGCAGATGGCAACGACGTTGTGATACGCCAGTACGACACTGGCGGGTCAATGGGGAGGGGAGTTTTGCTGAAAGACCAACCAGGCGTAATAAAGGAATGGTGTGTCTCTGAGGAATGGCTGCGACTGAATGTGCACCGGGTCACAGCGGCCCGCAATTTGGCCATCGTCACTGGCTTCGGCGACTCCATGCGGGGCATGTTCAACCCAGGCGACCCACTATTGGTCGACCGTGGTGTACAACGATTCGATGGCGACGCTGTGTATTTTTTTCGTGTGGATGATGAAGGGTTTGTCAAACGTCTGCAGAGCATCCCGGGGGAAGGTCTGGTGGTGATCAGCGAAAACAAAGCGTATCGTGACTGGACCATTAAGGCCGGAATGGATTTCGAAGTATTTGGTAAAGTGGTTAAAGTCTGGAAAGGTGAAGACTTTTAACAACGCCCTGGGAGGGGTCAATGTGGCTATTGATCATTGGCGTCATTGCGTTTGTTGTGGGGCGATGGCTTCACCAAACCCAGCAAAAAAAGCGAAACGCGGCACGCAAACATGCCCCCGAAAAGCGCATCAGCACCGCCTTGAGGCTTAAATACCGAAGCAGATCAGGGCAGGTGTCACAACGTACTGTGCACATCTACAGCTTCACGCCCTCTACCCCAGTGCAGTTCAATGGACGCTGCACGCTTCGAGATGACTTTCGCACCTTCAGAGCCGATCGTGTTTTGGAGGCTGTGGACAATCAAACAGGCGAGTTAGTACCGGACGTGGGAGCTTGGCTGGAAGCACAGTACGCCGCTCGGCCATCAGTTCTGGCAAAAATGGCGCTTACTCTGCACCCACATCATTTGCCATTGCTCTTGCATGTGGCCCGGGCTGATGGAGCCATGCGCGCCGCAGAGCGGGCGATCATTGCCCTGGAAGCTGTCAAGTTATATGACCATATTGGCATCAACGCGCAGAACGCCGACGCCGTTTTAGATGAAATGCCAACCCCGGCGTTTCCGATGTTCTGCCACCACTGCCATGAAATTTTGCGGCTGCACGGACCATCTGAGGCCGCCCGATTACTGGGTGTTGCCCGTGCATTGGTCAACACACAAAAAACGATCCACCCTAACGAACAGGCCGCTCTCGACTATTTGCAACAACAAACGCCACAGGGAATATGAAAAAAACAGTCATAGGAATCAGCCTCGCGGCCGCAAGTTGCGCAGCGTGGTCAATTTATAAATGCCCCACGGCAAACGGTGGGGCAGCGTATCAAGATGCGCCCTGCCCTGACGGGCAAGCCATCAAAGCAAGGCCCAATGGCGCAACTACCAGTGACGCGCCACCAGCCACCAGCTGGAAAAGCCGAAACGAACAAAAACGGATCGATGATGAATTCGACCCGGCCAAAATCAGCCCGGCACGCATTCAAGTAGGAATGGCCAACCACTACCCAGTAGTCGGCATGACCCTCTACCAGCTTGATGTAGCTATGGGCCGTCCAGCAACCATTCGATCAGAATTCAAAAGCAACAACCAGTACGACGTCTACCTCTATCGCCTCAAAGACAAAATGTACGACGTCTACGTGCGAAACGGCATGGTGGAAAGCATCATTGCTGAAACGCGCTAGAAGTAGATCCATGCCACCCACGAAACCCGCCCGAGCGGGTTTTTTTACGCCTATCCATCAGGCCAACTTTTCATGAAACAAGAAAATCTCAAAAAATCTAACGTTTCGCTTGCTTTTATAAAGCGTTTCGCTAGAATTCAACCCAACGACACGCAACACCGGGTCGCCAGCCAGCAAAAAGGCGCACCGCAGGCAGCAGCGGAATAAAAAAGGCTGCAGACGCTCTAGTCAGTAGCGCTCTGCCCCCGGATGGGACCAGCACCGCGAACATCGAAAGGCCTCGCAAACCCCGTCGCCTGGGGGTCATCAAGAGTACGGGCGTGAGGCGAAGGACCGCCAAGAGCCAAAAGAGCCCATGCCGGTTGTCGAATACCGGCACCGCCCTTGGAAACAGGGGCATCACATCAGCGGTTCGCATGACTGAAAGCGATTGGCCGGGACGCCAATCCGTGAAAGGACGACCCAATAGGGCGAGACAGTACGACAAGCGGAAGGTAGCCCGGATCGCTGATGTGATGGTGAAAAGTCAAACCTAGACCGGCCGGGGTGGCGACGCGACGTGCAGAGCGCAATCGCATGGTAGCCACGCAACAAGGGGTAAGCGAGACGACCCGCCCACCATCAACCCAGAAACCTCCTGTGCCCGGCCGAAAGCCGGGACTTTCAGCCCCCAGAGCCGCAACGCCTGGGGGCTTTTTTTTGGAGCCAGCCATGAACCACACCACCCAGCGCCACCCGCGCACCATGCACGAAGCCTTTGGCGTAGACGCCCGCAGCGCATACCCCATAGAGCGTTACAAACGCGCCCTGCCCGACCTGCTGGACGCCCTGGCCTTCGCCGCGCTGCTAACTCTGCCCGCTCTGCTGGTGGTGGTGTTCTTGCCCAACGGGGTGTGAGCCATGAAATCCTCACACACACCGGGTCCGTGGCACTGGGATGGCAATACTCTGCTGCCCGTCCACCCAGACTTCAACCGCTCTGATGTGCACAGCATCCTGTCTGCTGATGGCGGCTACGGATTCTTGGGCAGCAAACACAGCGACACCCAGCGCGAGCTGGAAGCCGACCGCGTATTGATCCAGGCCGCACCACAGCTGCTGAAGGCGCTGCAGTGCTTGTTGCGGGACCACGAAGCCGTGCACGGCATTGGCGACCTCGAAATGCAACCCGCCCTGTACCAGGCACGGGCGGCCATTGCCGACGCCACACGGCCGGGTGATTGGGCCAGCGCATGAACTCACCCCCCACCTGCGCCGAACTGCACCAGGCTTATGAAGCCATGGCCGTGCGCAGTGCTGATCTGCGCTGCCTCAGCTTTACCGAAGCCATGCAGCACCCCACCTGGGCGCGCGTTATTGACTGCCGCGCCCGCGCACAGCGCACCGCCCAATACAAAGCCGCCACCACCCGCCGCGTGCAACTGGTGCGCCGCTTCAACCCCAGCACCGGCACTTGGCACACCCAGCGCGTGCCCGGCGCCTTTGACGACCAACAACCCCAGTTTTCTTAACCCGCTCAAAAAAGGAGTCCCCCAATGAGCAACTTCACCAGCGCCGCCACCGATGTGGGCGAATTCATTACCGACCTTGACGGCGGCATTTTCGACCGCAAGCTGTCAATCGCTCTAAGCGAAGCTGCCGCCGCCTGCGTTGACAACGACAAGCAAGGCGAAGTCAGCGTCAAGTTCACCTTCAAAAAAATCCCGGGTACCAAGCAAGTGCATTGCCAGCACATGCTCAAGTACATGACACCCACGGCCGACGGCAAAAAGTCGGAAGAAGAAACCCGCAGCACCCCGCTGCACGTCGGCAAATTCGGTCGACTCAGCCTCGCGCCTGAAAACCAACTGGAACTCATCTCGCGCGCTGGGCAGCTGACAGGGGCGACGCAATGAACGAGTTTGCATTCCATCTTGGCCAAACAGTGGCCATCCAAGCCTCCGGCGAACAAGGCCTTGTTATCGCTCGCGCCGAATACACGAACTGTGTCAATCGCTACTTCATACGGTACCGCAATGCAAACGGCCTCGCCGTCGAAGCCTGGTGGGACGAAGACGCACTCCATCCCGTAATTCCCCAATAAACCGAAAGACGATTTCATGCTCAACAAAGACGCCATCGAAGCCCTGCAAGAGGGTAAAGCCATTGAAAACGCCTTCAAGGCATTGGCCAAAGCCAGCGAAACCAACCTCCTGGTGGCCCTACCTGACCACTTTACACAGCACGACCTGGAACCCTACCAACCCCGCCGCCGCCGCGCTCGCGGCAACTTCCACACCAACGCCCTGGCCAGCTTCGCGCTGTACACACTGCAACATGCAGAGCCCGGCTGCAGCGTGTTCGTGGATCCATTGAACATGAAGGCCACGGCTGTGCTTAACCTCGGTGGCCCAGCCCAACCAGGGCACGCCGACAACACAGCCACCCTGCAAGCCGAAAAAACAGCCGCCTACCAAGCCCTGTTGATTGCCACGCAAGGTGCCAAAAAACAAGCCGTCATTGCGGAATTTTTGGAAGACTGGCCCGACCTCATCACCTGCTTCCACCACGGCGAACAACTCAGCCCGCCCAAAGCCATTGCCGCCATCCGCAAGATCACCATCGAAGGCCTGCGCAAGGTTGAAAACGAAGAACAGCAACTCAGTGCCAGCCGCAGCGCTTTTGAGAGCGTGCAAGCCACCAGCACCGAAAAGCTGCCAACGCACATCTACTTCAAGTGCCAGCCATACAAGGACTTGGTCGATCGCACCTTTGTGCTGCGCCTGCAAATCAACACCGGCGACGACAAACCCACCATCTCCCTGCGCATGGTCAAAGCCGAATTGCACGCTGAGGAAATGGCGAACGAACTGGCCGAACTGGTGAGCAGTCGGTTTGCCACTGGCACGCCAGTGATGTTGGGGCAGTACATCAAAAAGTGACGCCAGGGCGAAAGCGGTTAAAGCAAGTAGCCCGTCAACCACACAACCACCACACGCCCATGCAACACAACACCATCCCCGCCGACCACTTTCAAGCCGGAGGCGACCACTACAAAACCATGGCCATCCAGCCATGGGCCGTCATGGAAGCCGTGCTCACCCCCGCAGAATTTCGGGGCTTCCTCAAAGGCAACATCGTCAAATACAGCATGCGCAACGGCCAAAAGCCCGGCAGCCACGACGACGCGGCCAAAGCCCTGCACTACAAACAAAAACTCGAAGAATTCAACGCCGCCCGCTCCGCCCTGTTTGCGGGCCAAAAGGGCGCCGCCGAATGAGCCGCGCCGCCAACCACCGCCTCACCTCCGTAGGGCGGCTCAACAGCCGCGTGCTGGCCCATTTGCAGGCCCACGGCCCCACCAACACACTCGACCTGGCCGTAGCCCTCAGCGAGACCCGCAAAGCCATCAGCGTAAGCGTTGGTGAACTGATGCTGGCCGACCAAGTGCACCGCACCACCGCCGACGGCACCCCCACCAAAGAAAAAACCAGCATCTACGCAGCAGGCACCACCCAAACCGCCACCGCAGCGCCCCGCACCCTGCCCGCCAAAAGCGAACCATGGAACGGCGTGGCCAAAGGCCTCAACTGGGCGCAAAGCACCCTGCGCCCCGGCTGCCAAGACTTCTTGGCCATACCCAGCCTGCGCGGCCAAGAACGCCACCCCCACCGCACCGTGGTGCCCATGGGCGCAGGCAAACCACTCGGCCCCGACAGCGGGCCAGCCCGCACCCGCTTTCAAAACTAAACCAGCACCGCCATGCAACCCAAACACGGCAACCCCTGGACGCCAGCCGACCTGGCCACCCTGCACGCGCACTACCCCAACGCCGACACCGCCCAGCTCGCCCAACAGCTCGGCCGCAGCCCCCGCGCAGTGCACCAAAAAGCAGCCGCCTACGGCATCAAAAAATCAGCGCAATACTTCAAAACCACCGCCAGCGGGCGCCTGCAAACCGGCGACGGGCGCAGCCTAGGCCAGCAATTCACCAAAGGCAGCAAGCCCTGGAACACCGGCAAAAAAGGCTGGCAAGCCGGAGGCCGCAGCGCCGAAACCCGCTTCAAAAAAGGCGAAATGCACGGCGCAGCCCAGCGCAAATACGTGCCCGTGGGCACCCTGCGCCTCAGCAGCAAAGACGCCATCCTAGAGCGCAAAGTCACCGACGCCCACCCCGTGCCCGCCCGCCGCTGGGTGGCAGTGCACCGCCTGGTCTGGGAAGCCGCGCACGGCCCCATACCAGCCGGCCACGTGGTGCGCTTCAAGCCCGGCCAACGCACCAACGTGCTCGAACAAATCACCCTCGACCGGCTGGAATGCATCAGCCAGGCCGAAAACGCCCGCCGCAACAGCGTCTGGACCAACTTTCCGCCCGAAATTGGGCGCCTGGTGCAACTCAAAGGCGCCATCAACCGCCAAGCCAACCGCATCGCCCGCGAACAAAACGCACACCACGCCCACCCAGAGCCACAGCCATGAGCAACACCAACCCCCACATCAACCAACTGCGCGAACAACTGCTCGCCACCCTGGCAGACCTGCGCAACACCACCCAACCCATGGAACCCGACCGCGCCCGCGCCGTGGCCCAGGTGGCCGGCGTGCTGGTAGACAGCGCCCGCGTCGAAGTCGAATACCTCAAAGCCACCGGGCAAGACCGCTCCGCATTCCTAGAAGCCCCCGCCGGCAGCAACGTCGTGCGCATCGATGGCCCTTCAGCACACAACCCGTTTCCCACCGTCACCCGCCACCGCCTGGAAGGCTAACCCCCCAGCCAACGCCCGCAGCATGAACCGCCAACAACGCCGCGAAGCCGCCCGAGCCCAACGCCGCCAGGCCACCCGCCCCACCCGGCCACCACGCTGGAACAACGGCACCAGCGGGCTCGACCTCATCCGCCAACTCACCCCCTTCGAGCCGCACGAAATCACCGCCCTGGCCCTGCCACCGCGCGTTGCATTCGACGCACTCAAAGCAGGCCGGGCCGACGCTGAAGACTTCGACACCCTCGCCTGCATCACCAACGTAGCGCTCGTGCGCAGCGAAAGCATAGGGCCACAAGCCGTGCAAGTCGCCAAAGAAGCGCAAGACGCCCTCATGCGCATCAAAGCCCGCCAGGCGCGCACAGGCAGCCTCGGCGTTACCCACGCCGACGTGGTGGACCTGCTCGGCGCGCTCGACCTGCACGAACAAATCATCGAACTCAGCACCCCACAAGAACTGACCGACGCCTACCGCGAAGTGCTGCGCCGCATGGAAACAGGAGCCACCCTCAAATGAAACACCTCAGAATCTGCAAACTCCACCCCAACGCCCGCCTGCCCCAATACGCCAGCGAAGGCGCCGCCTGCTTCGACCTGCACGCCGCCACTGTAGACGGCAAAGCCCACGTCGGGGCCACCGTCACCCATGGATACCCCATCGTGTGCGGCACCGGCCTGGCATTCGAAGTGCCCGAAGGCTGGGTGCTCGAAATCCACAGCCGCAGCGGCCAAGGCTTCCACCACGACGTGCGCCTGGCCAACTGCACCGGCATCATCGACAGCGACTACCGAGGCGAAATCATGGTCAAACTCAGCGCCGACCTCAACGCCTACACAGCAAGCGAATACTACGTGCACCCCGGCGACCGCATCGCCCAAGCCCGCCTCGTGCCAGCACCCCGCTGCAGCTTCGAAGTCGTAGAGCAACTCACCCTCACCGAACGCGGCTCCAACGGCTTCGGCAGCACCGGCCAAGAAGGGCTGCTGCCATGAAACTGCAGCCCACCCTCTACATCAGCGGCCCCATGACAGGCCTGCCCCAATACAACCGCGCCGCCTTCATGGCCGCCGAACGCGCGCTCGCCCTGGGCGGGTACGGCACCGTCAACCCCGTGCACAACGGCCAACCCGAAACCGCAGCCTGGGCGCAACACATGCGCGCCGACATAGCCCTGCTTGTTGGCGAAGCCGACGCCATAGCCCTGCTGCCCGGTTGGCAAAACAGCCGAGGCGCGCAACTCGAAATCCACATCGCCCAAGCCCTGGGCATGCCCGTAAAACCCCTGGCCGAATGGCTGCTGATCTGCGAGGTAACTGCATGAACTGCTGCGACTACAACTGCAACCAGGGCAAAGACTGCCCCGCCCGCAAAGGTTACGCACACCGCAAAGTCAAAGCAGGCACCTTGCCCGAAGACCTGGACGTGCCCATCCAGTTTTGGGAAGAACCAGACCAGCCGCCCATCTGGCCCGAGGTGGCCGCAGTGGCCGGACTGGTGGTCACCGCCTTTGCCATCATCGCCGTCACCGCTTGGGGGTGGTTATGAGCAACTCAAATAACGGCGGTCAGGCGTTTCCAGCCTTTGAACACCATGCAGGTTATGGGCAAATGATGGCGGTCGGAGGCATGACCCTGCGCGACTACTTTGCAGCCAGTGCCCTTCAAGGCTTTTGCGCAAACAGCAGACTTATCGATTCCGACGATCTGACGGACTTAATTGCCAAAGACTCCTACCTATTGGCAGACGCCATGCTGAAAGAAAGGGAGGCTGAATGACCCTGACTTCATACCCCGTCAAGTTCGAGATTTACGACGGTCCCGAGCCAATGGCGAAAGTGGAAACGCAAGACCAGGGAGCTGCAAGCGTGGAGATAACGGGATGGGTCAGCGCTGACACATGGCCCGAGCTTGCAGAAGCCATCCGGCTGGCACTGGTTGAAATGAAATTGGGAGAGTGAAATGAGCGCAGTCACACAAGCCGATCAAGACGATCTGCACTTGATGCTGGACAGCTACCGACAAGTGAACCGAAAGCAGCGCGACACCTTGGATAAGTTGGTCAAAGCGGTGCAGGTACTCCACGCCG
>JACCDQ011294827.1_pt1 | contig 23090 bp, 35 predicted proteins | sample 7446031 | NCBI WGS metagenome assembly JACCDQ01 (sample SAMN15323442, study PRJNA562643) | freshwater metagenome | isolation source: river surface water | place: USA:Blue River Watershed | collected 2017-08-17 | reverse complement strand
TAACGGCTCTGGCAAATTTACCGCCCTACGCTTTGTTGGCGACTTGGCTAAGGGTATTAAAGCTGTCTGTCATGAGAAGGCCACAGGCGAGCTGCTAGAGGGCCCTACCGTTACTATGGACATGGCCAAGGCAGAAGGCTGGCTAGACAAAGCGGGCAGCAAGTGGAAAACTATGCCAGAGTTAATGATGCGGTACCGTGCAGCTGCTTTCTTTGGCCGTTTATATGCCCCAGAGATTACCATGGGAATGCACACCACAGAAGAGGTAATAGACATACAGCACGAAGAGCCTAGAGCCGTTGCTGCAATTAACGAGGCGCTTAAAAAGTAATGGAATTTAACAGCACATTTGCTTTTGACTTAGTGGTAGGCCAAATGGCCGAAAAGAAACTAGCAGAAGTGCTGCAAGGCAAACGCATTGAAGTTAAAAGCGACAAGGTTGCACACAAAACTGGCCGCGTGTTTGTCGAATACGAGAGCCGAGGTAAAAAGTCTGGACTAGCAACTACGCAAGCGGACTATTATTGCTTTGAGGTTGGCGGGGTGTTTATATTAATTAGCACCCCCGCCCTTAAGGCTATTTGTCGCAAGTACATAGGCACAGAGCAGGACATAAGAGGCGGCGACAGCAACACCAGTAAAGGCATTCTATTGCCATTGCTTGACTTATTTAAAGGGTTATAAAAAGGACTAAATAAATACCTTTTGCGCTCTATAATACCAGTTAAGGCAGCAATTTGCTTGACTTAATGAGCGTGTAGGTAAACTTATTGCCCCATTTTTCGGCAGCAATTTCGCAGAGTTCTATAAACCTATTAAAGTCTTGAGTGCGTTTAAATACTTGGCAGCCCTCACTCCAGCGGTCCACGCGTATAGAGTCCACACCTGCCTTATGTATATTAATACCAAACACACCGCGCTCGGTTCTGTCTTCTGCATATATTCCGTCATTTTTAAAGTCTCTATAAACAACCACTGGACCGCATTGCCTTAAGGCTTTATACTTTCCTTGGTGTAAGCCTAACATGTATGCGCCTAAATACTGGCCCTCCTTTAGTCTGGCTGTGCCTGCCCCGTTGTCGGTTGTTAACTTATAGGTTTTAATTTCCCAGTTGTCCTTAACCTTATAGGCTATAACTATTTCGTCGTCGAATGCGTTGGTAACTTTTAAGCCCGTTGTGGCGTTTCTTATTCCTATAATGTTTAGGTTATAGTCGCCAGTCTCAAACCACTTGTAACCCAGCGCCGCAATAGTTCTCTTTAACTGTCCTATTGTATACATGCTTAATTGGTTTTAAAGGTGTAAGCCTCTACTGCGTAGGCTCTATTCCCATTTTTAGTTATTGTTTTTGGGGTAATTACCAACCACCTGCCGCCTAATGGCTTTGGAGGTGCGCCGCGTTCTACATGCCAGCCACCTTGCCCCTCGTTATATTCCTCTTTATAACTGGGAGTTCTAACCATTAAAATGTCTTTGAGTTTAACTTTATTATGTCTGTCTAACCTCTCTACTGTGTAGGTTAACTCCGTGCTCTCGTGAACATGGCCCATCCAGACAGCGTCTGCGCCCTCCACCATGGTAGCCATACGGTTAAACTGTATAGTTCCTTTTGTAACTGGACCACCGCCCCCGCTGCCGTGGTAGTATTTCATTTTGTAACTTAGGTTAACTTCTGTGTACTCTGAAAACTGCCAAATAACCCAGCCGCCATAGCCGCCTACTTGAATACTAGCCCCAGTAGCAGCGTTAAGCAAAGTAACAAAGCGTTCTATAATGTCCGTCTCGCAGTGTCTTAAAATGCTAGTCTCGTGGTTGCCGTACCCTATTACTTTAATGCTTTTAGCGTAAGGCTTAAACCATTCTACTGCCGTGTCTATAACTAAGTCTAAATAGCGGCTGCCGTTATGCTCTGGCCTTATGTCCGACTTACTTCTACGCCCGTCGTATTTACCTTGCATTAAGCAGAATAAATCCCCGTTAATAAAAATGTCGTGCCCGCCGTCTACGGCTTGCTGTAAGTGGTTGGCTAAAAGTTTTCTGTCGCAGTGTGGGTTGTCCCAGTGGCAGTCACTAATTAACAGCGCCTTAGTTTCTTGAAACTTTGAGCGTGTTATGTAAACATTGTTTGTCTTCATAAAAGAATAGCCACAATAGTAGCCGCCGCTAAAATACTGCAAAGGTTTTTAAAGCGCGTTACTAATTTGTCCCGCTTCTGCAACTCGTCCAGTAACTTAGACTGTATGGCGTCCTGCTCGGCAATAACTGCGCTGTCAATTTTACGGTATTCACGGCATAGCGCTAACTGCTCGCGAGCCTCAGCGCCCTTAATTAAATAGTAATTACTTGCCGCTAGAGTCGAGGAGTCTATGCACTGCGAGTAAGCGCCTTGTGGTAGCGCAGCTAGTGTCACCAGTATACTTAAAATAAAGCGTTTCATATTTTGTATTTATAATTTGCTCGGTGTCGCGCAGGGTTTTGTATTTAGTCTTAAGGATTTTAAGCGTGTCTGTGCGCCTTAAAATAGTTTCGCTATATATGTACTTGGGCAAAGGCTGTTTAATGTCTTTAAAGCCAAATATAACAGTATAAACAAACAAGCATAACAGCACGACGGCTATACATTCTAGGGCTATTTCAATCAGACTCTTTTTCATCGGTAAAAAAGTTAGTAATAAACTTGCCTACTGCCCCAGAAATACCACAAGCAAGCATAAGTTTTGGATGCTCAATGTTTAAGCCTGCAACAAACAAGGAAGCAGCCGCTATGCTGTCCCCTAAAACTCTAAGGCGCTTAGGTGTCGGCTCAAAGTAGCCTTTAAACTTTAGCCTTGGCCTCTTGTTGGTTTGCATGACTTGTGCTTATTCATGTGCTTTGTGTGCCGCCTTAGTTTCTTTTTAGGCTTAGGGGCAAAGGTTGCCGCTGTGCTAGTCTTCGCTTTTGCCATCGCCTAGAGAGTCTATTTTTTTCGAGTAGTAACGAATTGCAAACAAGCCCGAAATAATACCGACAAGAGCCAGAGCAAAACTAGCAACTGGCTGCCAAGTCTGAGTGAAATGTATAACAGCAGACGAGCCGCTAACTGCTGTGGCGATTGCCGCTGTGGTGTCATTTTCAAAGTGTTTCATTATTTAACGCTTTCAATTTTAGCTTCGGGAAGTTTGCAGTATTCACTCTCTGGGTACTTCTCGCAGAAAGTTTTAAGGTAAAGGGAATCATCCCCGCTGAAAGTATGCACACCGCACGGCTTTGGGAAAACCTCAAACGGGGCAAAACTTGCGGGTGGTTCTGAATAAAACAGAATGTCGACCGCCCATTTGTCGCTTTGTTTTGTGCAAACGGGTTTGTCATCGACTTGCCCCCACTCTAAACAAATAAACCCAATTTCAACAACTGCGCAATCTTTCCAAGTTGTCACGGTTTCCCCGCTTGGGGTGGTTGTGGTTTGTTGTATGTCTTTTTGGAGTGTTGCCCATTCGGTAGGGGTGAACTCGTATTTTCTAAAACTTTTCATTGTGTTAAATTGTGGTTAATGATGCAAGTTCAGCGTTTGTTAGGCGGGTTTTGAATAATGTGGTTTGGTTAATTGGTTTGTAGAATGGCACTGTGTCGTACAAATCACTAAATTTATAAGCGTCAATAGTTGCCCCAAATGTAAAACTGGATGAATTTGCAAATACATTTACCCCGTTTATATAAACAACACAATCCCCCGACTTGTATGCAAATGCAACCTTATACCTTTGCCCAAGTGTTAATGAAATAAAATTACTTTCAAATGGAACTGAACCCGATGCGACAATATATCCCCTCAATGTATTTGTTCCATCAAAAGTATACATTCCAATTCTATTGTTTGCATTTGCAGACAAACTAAGTTCTTCAATACTTTGCATATATCCGTTGAAAACAAAATCCACAAAAATCACCCCCTCCGTCTGCCCAATCAACGAACTAATTCCCGTCTTATAACACGCATCCGCCACCCTTGTGGCACTTGAACCGTTGGTTAAAATTGTGCTTGTTGCATAACTTCCAACTTCTGCTTGTACGCCCCAAATATAAAAAGTTCCTGCGCCATTTGGGTAAATCCAAACCGCACCACTTGAACCCGTGCCACTCGTTGAATTTGTGACGGTAAATCTTTGCCATTCGGTTGTTAATACTGGCGATAAACTTGCAACCGTTCCCGAATTATTGCGTAAATCCACAACCAAAGTTTTTGTACCACTTGCAACCCGCCCCCAAAAACTAAAAGTTATTGCGCCGTCTGCAATGCTAAACCCTTGAGATGTGTCACCCGTTCCCGCACTTTGAACAATTTTTGTCGCATTATATGTGCCATCGGGGCTTAATAAATCCGTCGTGTTTTGTGTTTTTGTAATTGACGCGCTTAAACCCCAATCGCTTGTATTTGAATAACTCAATACATTCGTACTCTGCTTCTCCAACAACAAACTCGGACACCCGCCCCCGCCATTTTGGTAGGTTAGGCGTGGTACATTTAAGCGGTCGGTAGTGGGAAAATAGGGTTTTGCGGTTGAGCCGATGTTAAGTTGTGCGCCGTAAACTAAAATTCCGCCCGTTCCATTGCCAGTAAAACTTCCGCCATTGTCTGCGTTTCTAACTGACAAATATATATTTGAACTTCCCGCAATACCAGTGAATGACAAAACGCATTTATACCAACCATTTCCTACGCTTTCGATTGAAGCCGTTGAACTGCTGCCAGTTACTCCAACTACGCCCGTCGTTGTGTTAAAATATGCAGCGCGATTTGATAAGCCAGTGTCAATTACAAACCAACTATAACCATTGGCTTTTGCATAAACAGAAATTGTGTATTGGTCTGATGTGAAGGTAATTGCTTGGTTAATATAATGAAAATTAGTTACATTCTCGGCAACTAAATTGTCCGCATTTGTTAACCCCGTCAAAGGGTTTGCCGATGCGTTTGCGGTTACTGCAATGCCCGACTTTGACCAAGTTGCGTTATCAAATGTTTCACTTTGTTCCAACAAATTCCACGGGCAAACCTCAACCAATCCCGCGCTATTGATGCGCGTTCCGTTGGATGCACGGGTGAATGACAAATCGCCTGAACCATCAGACGGAACTACACTGTAAACGGTGTCTTCTTTGTAGCCGCTGGGAATAACTACCAGACTCGCTTTATTTAATAAGTCGCTCATTTTTATAAGTTGTTAAGTTTTCTAAGTAGGCAACCAATGCCCTCGTAATAACCGCCGTCAGCAGTAACGCGCGACTTATACAACTTAACCAGAGCCCAGCCCTGCCCTTTGTATGCCGTGCCTCGCGTGCCAAGTCCGAGGTTTTGACTTACTAGCATTTTAGTAACCGATTACAGAACCAGAACTAATAACGAAGCCAGTAATTTTATTACCCTTACCCGCTGGCAAATATGCACCTTGCTGGAAAGTAACGCCGCTCATTCCGCGGGCGCTCAATACATTGGTAGCCGTGCCGTTCTCTTGGGTTACGGTAAAAGAAGTAAATACAGTGTCCTCGGTAGGTACAACTGCGTCATAACTAACTGAGGTAACTGTCGCAGCCGCGTGGTATTTAAAACCCTGCGAGCCTGCTATAATGTCTGCGCTTGCTTGTGCCATAGTACCCGCAATTTACAAACACATTAAAAGCAAGGTGTTAACAAATTAAATAACCCACCATTGGACGCCGTTACTTATAATAGTGCAAGTGTCGTAAAGGCTATTTAATACTTTAGTCGGGCCGCCGTCTATGTCTTGGCCAGTGCCTGCTATTATAACTGTGTGAGAGGAGGCTATTTTTTTAAAATAGTATTTTTTACCCTTGCTCTCGGTAGCGTCTGGCAAGTTAACTGTAACCGTGCCACCGCTAGAGTCGCACAAAATTAACTCGTAGCCGTTTGTTATTGTGTGGCTGCCTGCTGTGTAAGTTACAGAAGCGTTATGCTCTTGTATATGCCAGTCTAATACCTCGGTGCTGTCCTTGTATTCGAGCATTACTTCCCAGCGTGTGTTAAGCGTAGGCTGTGAGGTTGGCGCGCCGTCTGCGTAGTTAACTAGGTGCTCTACAAGTCTGTCGGGTATTGCGCTAGTTTCAGTGTTTAACTTGCTTATTGCAAACTCGTGGTAGTTTAAGCGGTTTGTTATAATGCGCTCGCCGCTTCTAGGGTTCCAGTCAACACCACCGCCGCCAGTTGCAAGCGTATAGTCTTGAGCCAAGCCCAACCACTCACCCGCCCAGCGTTCAAACCTTGGGTAAAAAGTCCCGCCATTAAACAGCCACTTAGTAGAGTCAAACTCTAGCGACTTAATAGCGGACAAGTTACCAGCGTCGTGCCAAGTACCTTGCACAACTGGGACGAATTTGTTATAAATACCAGCAATACGCTTGCCCAGAATTGTGCCTAACTCGTCATGTACTGCCGAGGCAAAGCCGCTATACCAGTCCGAACTTACTACCCATGTAGTACCGTTGTAAACATACACAGAGCCAAACCCATATAGGCCCTCGTCGTCGTAATATGCAGGCCCTAGTTTAACAAGTTGGCTGTTACCACTTGCGCCAGTTACGCTTATTGTTTGCTTGGTAGTGTGTGCAAAGTCTGGGTTTTCAATAGTGCCCCAAGGCTGTGCTGCTGTAATAGTACCCCAGAAAGGAATAGTAGAAGTGTTGCTACTAGCCCAGTTGTTAGGCGCTACAAACATACCCTGCTCGGCCTCAATGTAAAACTCTACAAACAGACGAGTAAAGCCGCTAGGTACTGGTGGCATTACAAAGTCCATTACATGAGTGTTATAACTGTTGCGCGTGTTTGTAACGGTTAACTCTTGAGTTTGGTATAAAGGTAAGGCAAGCGAGTTGTAAGCGTTTGTAATGGGGCTATATTGCGAAATAGTACCCACTGAGTTTTCTACATATATTTTGTAATTGAAAATATAACGCTGGTATTTTTTAGCGCTGCTCGTACTGAGTGCTACATAAGAGTCGTCAAACCATTTGCAAAGCATGCGCACCCGTGTAGGTTTATTCTCTGCTATTGTCTTGTCGTCTATTGACAACTCAATACTATTAACGTCGGGCTCAGTCCTAACTACAAAAATAGCGTTTTGCCTTTCCTCTATGACGTCAATGGCTCTAACTGGTGGCTGGTAAGTTAGCGTCGGTTTAGCTTCCCATTGTGGTCTTACATTAGCAGCAAGGCTTACGGCGTGCAAACTGTTGCTAGTGCTTTGGTAGGTCCCCGCTGTGTTGTAAATTCTGGTAGTAAGGTTAACGCTGTTATAAGCGTCGTCTGGTAAAATCCAAAACGCCCCGCTTTCCAATGTCATGCGACTGCCATAAATACTAAGTATTTGCTCTATGGCTTGCTTGCATGTTAGTAAGTCTATGTCTGTTGTGGCCTCGAAGGGGTCGGTAGTGTCAATGAATTGGACATCGCTAAACGGGTCAAAACTCTGGTAAAAACTAAGCAGGTTGAACTTAGTGTTAGCAAGTCCCTTATAAGAAGCCTGCGCAGTGTCGTACATAGTAACCCCGTCGCGCAAGTAGGTGCTCTCGCCCAATGCAGTCCAGTAGTCGTCGAGCCCGCAGTATTCTAATGACTTGCGTATAATGTCCAAGCCAGTAGCCAAGGAGTCTGTAAACCAGTCTGGGTTAACATAGAAACCCTCCAGCAAATTAAGTGAGTCCACGGCGGTTAAGTCAAACACTGGCGCCCCGTCTATGCTTTCGCGTAAGTAGTTTGCTTGGTCAGCAACTACGCGGCCCACATAGTAAAGGGCGTCTGCTCTGTATACTACAAGTGCGTAGCGGTTCTCTTCGCTGTTTGCTATGGCTATAAACGCATTACGCACCGTGTCGCTAGGCATAGCCCAACTGGTTGTAATACGGCTAGGCCTTACATAGTTCTCGTAATAAGTGTCTCCCTCGCCTTGGCGCTCAACTGTAAAGCCGTTGCCTGCTAGGGTTAATTCTGTGGCGTCTTCTAATTCTACTAACTTCTCAAGTAAGCAAGCGCTGCCCTCTTGGTAGCCTCCTGCTGCTGTTACTCTGGTAGCATAACGGCTAGCAAAGTTGTTAGCACTTGAGCCAGTAGCGCCGTCCCATAGTTCAACTCTATACTCTATATTCTCAATGCTCAAAAAAGAGCCGTAGTATTTCCTTGCCATTAGCCGCGTCTGCTGTCTTTGTTATACCGTTCTAAAACTATTGCCAAGTCCCTGCCGTTAATGCTAGTGCTTGCAATGTAACCGCTCTGCTCGTTTGTCTTTAGCATTCCTTTTAATTTGTTTAGAGGCGCTATAACTTCTGGGTTTGTTCTGGCGTTAGGGTATTCCCCTACCAGTCCCAAAGTCGGCCCGCTAACTATACCACCCTCAGCAAATGCGGTAGGCTGTGGCCCTTTGTTTAGCATGCCCGTAATAATGGCAGAGCCTGCAATAAGCGCAACACCCGCAGCAGCTGCCGCTAATGGGTTTTTAAGTATTAACTCTTTAAACGCTTTAGACGCTGTGGCCGTTGCAACCAATGCGCTACCGAAGGCCCGCATAAATTTAGCAACACTTTGCAGCATGGCTTTACCGAACTGGTCAACGCTGTCAATTTGCCCAGTCATAAGCCCGCCTATTAAATCCCCAAAACTTTGAAGTCCCTCTGCTGTAAGGTTGTTAAACGCTTGGTTAACGCCCTCCATAGCCAGCGCCATGTTTTGCTCGTATTCAGTAACTATTTTTATTTGTTCGTCGGTGCTCTGCTTAATGACTTTGGGGTACTGAGTTAATGGCCCAGTTGCTTTAGCGAATGCCTCAATAGTTGGGGAACTTGCGCCGAGTTGTGGAGTCTTAGCGTTAGTAGTATTAAGCGCCTTGACATTGTCCGTTAATGCTTTTACAGCGGTGCTCTGTTGAGTTAGAGCCGTAGTCTCTTTAGTGGTTGGAGTTATTGCCAAGTTTTCAGCAGTTGCCATTTTTATAATGGCGTCAATTTGCTGCTGTAAGTTTTGGGCGTTCTTTTCCGCTATACTGGCTAGCCCTTTCTGGCTCTGCAAAAAGCCTTGTATTTGTGAAGGGTCCGCGCCTGCTGCATATAATTTATTTAGTTCCGCCTGCTGAGTAATTTGTGCCTGCTGTCTACCTAGGTCAATGTCTATAAGTTTGGCGCTAAGTTCCTGCAATTTATTATACGCCGCTTTGGCTCTAGCCTGCTTTAAAATTTCATTAGTCAGCCCTTGCGTAGCGGTTTTTAATTCCGTGCTATTTACTTTGTCTAGGTTTTGGTTTGCTAAAAAACTTGGGTAAATAGTTTGTATTTCGGCAAGCGCTTTTTTACGCTCTGCCATACTAGCGTTATGGTTATTAACAACCGCCAATAAAGCACTAACATTCTTAACCTCTTGCTCGAAGTTCTTTTGTGTTTCCTCATTTATTGCATTAAAGTTTTTCTGTACTGCCGAGGCTTTGTCTGCTTTGTTTGTATAGTTTGCAATAGCAACACCTAACGCAACTACTGCGCCAATGGCGAGCGCATAAGGTGCGGCCATTATAGCAACATTGGCGGCGCGTTGTGCTACTGTTTCAGCGGCTAACGCTGTTGCTAACTTTGCACTGGTTGCCGTCCTTAATTCGTTTAATAAAATAACTGCCCCAGTTCGTGTAGCGTTCTCGTCAAGTAGCAAAGCGCTTACGGCTTGTAAGCCATTAACTACGGCCATAGCGCCTTGGAGTTTTAACATTGTTTTTTGGAAGTCCTCACTCTGTACTCCCGCCAATGCCATAGCCCCTTCAACTGCGCCGAATGCGCCAGCAATACCTTGCACGCCTCCTAGTACAGCGTCTAGTTTTCTGGTGTCACTAGCAAAGTAACTAACCTCCGCGCGGGTGTCGCCTATGGCGTCCTTCATTTTACCCGCTGCTATTATAATGTCGTTAGCAGTTTGGGCAAACTCTGGGCCCAAGGCTCTAGCCTCCATAGCCAAGTTAGTCAACTGTCTAACCGTTCCAGCCGTCGGGTTCTTTTTTGAAATTTCCGCTAGTTTGTTTTCTATTGCACTGGCCGCCTTAGCAGTCTCAGCACTCATTTTATTACCGCTAGACTGTATAGCAGTAATGGCGTCCTGCAAACCTTTGCGGAGTTTTTCTATGTCCGCGCCAATAACAATGTTTAAAGAGCGTGCCATTACCTAGTATAGTTAATTATAAAGTCTTGAGAAACTTGGTAAATACCTGCAAAGCCTGCCTCGTCGTCTGTTAGTTGTACTTCGCTGTCTAGTTCTATTGTCTGGCATTTAACGCCGTTAAAAGTGCTAGGCAAAGTAGCAGCCTCAAACGCCGCCCTAACTTGCTCAGCTACTGCCGTAGCGCTAGCGAATGTAGTGCCAAAACTATTAACCTGCACTCTGGCAAAGTCTGTACGGCTGTGGCTTGTATTCGTAGGGCTAGTAATAACGCTAACAAGGTTGTAACTAATTGCAGGGAATGCGGACTCTTGAGGAATGCGCAAAGGGTTTAAGCGTGTACTCACTAAGGCGGTAAGCCCTGCGTAGTTGCTCAGTATGTTATAGGCTATTTTTATAGGGGCGCTCATGCTTTGGCGTCTGGGGTTAACTTGGCAAAGACATGCGAATATAACTTAACGGCGTCCTCAATACTAATATAGTCCGACTCCTCCCAAGGAAAAGTTAACAAGCGTTTAGGCTCAATAGGTTTCTTTAGGTGTGGCGACATACCCACAGCAACAGACCAGCGGGCGAGTTCCCATTGGTTTCTGTATTGTTGAGTCTGCGCTGCTCGCATGCCCTCAAGTTTTAAACGCCAAAAACGCGGCGTGCATTTCCAAAACTCAGACTCACTTAGTCCAAGTTCTCCGTAACTAATGCGCTCTATTTTGCGCCAAGTAAGCGGGGCGCTGTCCTTCTTGGCTGTTACTTTCCCTCTGGCTCGTCGCTAGAAAAGAAGTCAGTAACGGCAGCAGTAAACGCGTCCAATGCTGGGGCTAACTCTGTAAACTTTTTAATTGACGCCCCTAATTTTTGAATAGTTGCAAACGGTGTCTTTTCACCTTTGGCCTCGTAGCCCTCAATTATTCCGTAAAATGCGCAGGCTAGTGCAAAGTCCATGCTCTTAGCTAAGTCCTTCTGCATATTCAAGTCTGCAAAGTTTTCCATACCAGCCAACTGCATTACATTGCGAAGGCTATTCATGTTAAATAAAAGGGGGTGACTAGCACCCCCGATTTTGATTTCTGTGCTCATGGGCACAAATATAGTAAAAGAATTAAGACACTGTTCCAACAGTCAAAGCGCCAGTCCCTTGCAAGGTTCCAGTAAAAGTTGCTTTGTCGTTGTTTGGGGCGCTCAATGAAAGGCTGCTAAAGTAAGCAGAGCCCGTTAATTTTTCGTCGCCAGTTACATTAGTAGTCATTACAACTGTAACAGAAGTACCAGCCAACAAGTCTGTAATAAGGTCCTTAAAAGAAAGTCCGCTAGTGCTTACGCTGCTGTCGCTTTCAAAAATTCCCTCTACATTCAAGGTGTAGCCATACTCGCCTGCAATAAATTCCTTTGCGCCTGCGCTGTCTTTGTTGGTAACATCAATCATGTCTTTGCTAATGTCGATGCTGTGAGAGGTCGCGTTTGCGATTTTAGTCAATGTGCCGCTGACATCCTTGTAGATGCTAATGAGCGTGCCGTTTACTGGTCCAGTAGTTGCCATGGTTATTTATATATTAAATTATTTTTCTTTGCTAAGTCGCGCAGCATTCCGTCTACGCCTTTTAAAACTTTGTCTGTAACGCTTTCCGCGTTTCTGTCTAGTGCTGGCCTCATGAATGGGCGAGGCGCTAGGCTTCCCGTGTAGCGTCCGTTTGACTGAATACGCGGGCCAGTGCCATACTCAAACATGACGCCGAGGTAATTGTTATAGTATTCTTTGCGCAAGCCTATTAAAGCCTTGTCTAAGTTTGTGCTGTCCTTGGTTGTAATAAACCCAATAGAGTCGCGCAAGTCGCCAGAGTCAACTGGCACTAAACTTTTAGCAGTGGCTATAATTGGCTCGCTGCTTTTTCTTATTAACTTCTGTAACTTGGGGCTTTTAATGTCGACACCAATAGCCTCGAGCGCGTCAATAACGCCAGCCATTCCGTCTATATTTTTTTCGTTAGCCATTACAGTGTTACCTCAGTTTGTAATTTCAAATATAGGTTACGCTGTAAATTTGCTATGTTAACAATGTTATGGGCTACGCCTGCCTCAACTACTCTATGCTTTACGCTAATGTCGCCGTTGTAGCGCACGGTATAAAACACGACTTGTTTATGCTCGCGTCTGTCAGCGTTGACATTCTCAGAGCCAGCCTCAGCCTCTACACGCTGCGCCCATGCGGTAGCGTATTCGGTCCATGTCTGTAACTTCTCGCCAGTGTTGGTGTCTATTGTTTCGGTGTAGCTTTGTAGGCTAACCAGTACATCCATTGCGCCCGCGTTCATTAGATTAACACTTGAATTTTATAAGGGTCGAGTAAGTAGTGAAAGCCAAAATCCATAGTGCTCTGGATAGTCCCAGTAACAATAGCCTGCCTATTGTCGTAATACTGCGCAATTAATAAAAGCGCAGCGTGCTTAATAGTCATTGGCATAATAGTGTCTGGCTCTACGCCACTAGTTCCAACTGGGTTAAAGCCTTCTGTTACTTCAACAATGTACTTAATCCCGTCGTCTGTTACCAGCGTCGGGGCAGTCTCTATAAAAATGTTACGGCTATACAAACCCATTGGCTCAGGGCTAGCAATCCAGTCGGCAGAGTCGTAAGCAGTAACGGCGTTAGCGTCGCTAATGTAGTATACATTTGTTACAGCCAAACATCGCGTATTTAAGCGCAAATAATTGCCGCTAGGTATGTTGGTACCATTAAGGGGGTTTACTAGCGCAGGCTGCCCCGTAAAGCCGTCAAAGCCATAGCGAGCAGTTGCCTTACGAATTGAGTAGCCAAGGTAATTACTGCAAGCCTCAACAGCCATAGCAATAAGCCCACTTATGTAGGTGTCGTCGCTGCTGCTTGTAACGCGCAGGTGCTGCTTAGCTTCGTTAAGACTTACATAGTCTGTCGCGGCGTTAGCGTAGGCGGTATAATGGCGTGCAATAAACATATTACTCGGCGTCTAGTTCGGTTTCTGGGTTAACAGTTTTAGCCTTTTTTACTGGCTTGCTAGGTGAAGTAAGTACTGGAATTTCAACAGCAACACCAGCCTCAATTAAAAGCATAGCCTGCTTGGTTTCCATTATTACCTCCTCGCCTGCGTTATAACTTAGGTTAAACTGTCCCGTTGGGTTTGCAATAAACTTTATTTTCATATTGGCCCTAGGGCGCTGCACTCAAGAGCACCCTAGGCACTTGGACTTTTACGCCTCCAAGCAGGCAAATTATTAGGCTACAATGTCCTTACAAACCGCGAAGGCAGTAGGCTGCAACAAGTTGCAATCCAAGTACGCGTTAAGAACTACATTAGTCAAGCCAGCAGTAGCACCGCTATAAGGGTCAACTGTCAACTCCATACCACCCCAAGAGGCGATAGCCATTTTAGAGAAGTCTCCGAAAATCATAGCAGACAAAGTGCTGCTAGAACCTTTAGACAAGTTAGAAGGTACCAAAGTTGAAGTAGCCACTGGGTAGCCGTTCAAGTCCATACCGCCAGCAGGCCAAATAAAGTTACCTTCAACACCAGAAGACTGGCGAGGAATAGTTTGCAAAGCAGCTTTAACTTTAGGGTTAGTCAAGTAAGCAACTCCCTCACCGTTAGCGTTTTCAACAGCCTTCATAAGGTTAACGACGTCAGCCCAAACTGGCGCAATACCGTTAGCGTTGGTGCTGTTAGAAGAAGCGCCACCAGCGTAAGTAACATTTACAGAAGAGTTGGCAATAATACCAGTAGGCTCGTTAGAACCACCGCCCTTAATAGCAGCAGTTTCCAAAGACTGAGCCATAGCATTTAACAACCAGTTGCGCACATAAGCGTCAATGCTGTTAGAAGACTGAAGCATTAACTGGTTAGAAACTTGAATGTAAGCAGCCAAACGCTTAGGGCTAAATGTAATTTTAGAGAAGGCAGGGCTCTTTTCAGTAGCAGAACCGTTCTCAGTATTCCAACCAGCAGAAGGCACAGTGCTAGCAGTAGGCATGTCCAAGTTACCAACCAAGCCAGACAACTGCTGCACACCCAAACCGCGCAAAACAGTCTTAGGCAACAATACATCAATAATAGAACCTACTGAAGTCTGAACATTCACACCACCTTCGCTTCCAGAAGTTCCACCAGTTACGCTCATGTCACGCTTGAAAACTTCGCTAGGAACTTTCATAGAGTGAGCAGAAACAGAAACACCAGAGCGCTGAAACTCAGCAGCAGCCATAGAGTTAAACTCGGCTTCTACACCTTCGCGACGGCCAGTAATAGCCATTTCCATGGCACGCTTAAAGCTGTACTGGTCCTTCATGTTTTCTTTTTCCTTTTCCTCGCTGCGGCTAGCAGTGTGGCCAGCGGCTTGCGCTGCCAAGTTTTGCAACTTTTCCAAGGTTTCAACCTCAGCCTTAATCGCGCCCAAGCGAGCCTCGATTTCAGTCAAACGGTTGGTTTCAGATTCAGCCATAGAGCGGGCTTCCTTCTCGATGGTGGTTTGCAAGGTAGACAACTCGCCGAGCAAGCGTCCACGCTCTTCTTTCAATGCTTTAATTTTATTCATGGTTTTTTGTTTTTGTTTTAAAGGTTTTCGTAACGCAACAGCGCAAGTTTCAAAATGTCGGCTGCTGCTTGGCTTTGTTTAGCGCTTTCAATTTCACGCTCTTGGTCACGCATAGCAACAATACTACGAGCGTCGGCCTCAGTGTCAGCGTAAGCGGGATAAGTTACTGGGCTCACATCGTAAAGGTCCTCAATAACTGTAATAGTGCGCTTGCCCATTGTGCCGTATTTAGTAGAGTCACTCCACTTCTGCTCTTTAATTGTAAAAGCAAAACTGCTCTGTGTAATGTCTCCGCGCATAATGGAACGAACTACTGACATATGGGTAGGGTTCTCGTAGTCGGGCACCCATGTATACTCAAGATTTCCGTCTGCGTTTACAAACACTTTGCAGGTGTTTGCTTTAGTGCGGCCCAAAATTAACTCGGCCTCGTGGTTAAATAAACAGCGAATGTCATACTCTTTGCCAAGGGCATAGTCAAACGCCCCAGCCTCTATAACTTCCTCGAAGTAACCCAAGTCAGTAACTGAATTAATAACGGCAGCAATGCCGCCAATTTCTTTAGGCATGTTTTCGCCTTCTGCTCTGGCAATTACGGTACCCGTAAAAGTTCTGCGTTCTTGTTTCATTATATTACCTCGGTGTTATTTACCCCGTCTGGGTTATTGTTTTTGTCTGCCGTGCTCATTAACTGAGCTATTTTAGCGTCCATGTATTCGTCTATTTTAGACGACGGCATTAAGTTGCTTTCGATTAAGTATTCGTCGCCACCAGTAAAGCCGTTAGCGTCCTCAAACATACGCGCCTCGTTTCTAGAAAGCCAGCCGCCGCGGATGCCTTTGTTATAGTAGTCTGCTCGCTCGTTGGCGCTGGCTCTCAAAAGGGAGTTAAAGTTAAATTTAAAATAATAAGTTAACTTGTCGCTCTCAGTAAGCAACTTGCGGGCCAGTTCCTGCTCAATGTTAATAGCATAACTAGCCAAGGTGCGAGCGTAAAAGTCTTGGTATTCTTGCTCTACGCTAGACTTAATTCCGTCCTTTGCCCCAATCATGGAAGCGGGCACGCCAAATATACGGGCTATTTCCTCAGCGCTAAACTTTCGAGTTTCCAAGTATTGGGCCTCCTCTGGGCTTAGGCTTAACTTTTCCATTTTAATGCCGTTAGGCAATACAGTTGAGCGGCTCGCCCCGTCTATAACATCGTCTAGACTTTTCTTTAATGGGGTTGCCTGCTCTGGCTTAATTTGCGCGTCGCTAGTTAACAAGAATTTTAACACGCCGTTTTTATAAACGCCTGCGCTCTGGCTAATGGCTGCCAAATCAATACCTAAAGTCTCAGCATGCACAACAATGGGCGACAAACCTACAAGCGGGTCGTCACCGCAAAGCCCTTTAAAATGCAGCATGTCGGTAGCAGGCACAATAGACGGGAAGCCTTTTAAATTAATTTTGTAAAATAATTGCCCGTCCTGCATTACTGGCGTAACATAGTCTGGCGCAATAGGGTGCAAAGCAATACCAAGGTAACGAGCGTCACGGTTAATAAACGCGTAGGCGTTACCCTTAAGCGCCAAGTGGCTCACCATGTATTTAGTAAAGTCGTATTTTGTTTGGTAGGCGTTTGGCTCGTTAACTAATGCAGTAGCGTAATGTATTACAACCTGCTCGCGGTTAGTGCCGTCGTCCTTGTAAAGTTTTAAAGAAAGGCCAGCAATACCGTCCGCAATAACTCTAACGCAAGCATGCACGCTAGCAATACTTAAAGCCGTGCGGTCGTTTACCGCTTGGCCGCTTTTAGTCTGGTAGCCAAATACATTGTTTAAGGTATTTATAAACCAGTCAGCAGGCTGCGACAAACTCGAGCGCTTCTCTTTGCGGGGCTGCCAAAACTTTAAATTCATTGGGCGCAAATTACAACCGCCTTAAATTTGTTGTGTTAACATTTGTTGCGCCCTTGTGAAAGCCAGCGAGAAAGTGCCGCCCTAAACACATCGTAAGACTTGTAACGCCTTACGCCAAATTTCCCTAAATACTTTTCCTCGGTTGCGTTGTAGGCGTCCTCGTAAGTCTTGTACTTTGGCAGGTTGTTGTAGTACTCCTGCATATAGTCGTCTAAAAATTTCATAAGCTAAGAAACCAAAAATCCGTGTTACTTTCCTTAGCGGCGTCCTGCATGCAAGTGCCTAAGGCCATTACTATACTTACTGGCCCGTCGACTTTGTCGCCGCTCTTGGCCTTGTTTATTTTTATATTGCCTGCTGGGTCTTGAGTTAACAATATGTTGCCCATCATCCAGCGAGTAACTGGGTTGCCAGCATGCCTTAGCATTTTGTCTTTAACAAGTCGCTCTAGTTCTTTAGTCGGTGCGCTCATGGAGACAAACCCCTGCCCAAAAGGAAACATTTGCAGCCCTTCGTTTTGTAACTCAATTACTAACTGCGAGGCGTTAAAGCGGTCGAATGCTATGTCCTTAATGTCGTATTTTGTGGAAAGTTCACAAATTTTGTGTTTAATGAATGCGTAGTCTGTTACATTCCCTTCGGTTAATTCTATAAAGCCGTCGGCTGCCCATTGGCGAATAGAAGCCCCCGCAGCGTCCTTACGCTTAAACGCAGTCTCGCTAGGTAGCCAGTACCAAGTGCGCACAGCGTGCAGGCTTGGGAAGTATAACGAGAATGCGCAAAAGTCGCCAGTGCTTGCCAAGTCTAAGCCACCATAACAAACCTCGCCCTCTAGTTCGTCGTCGCCGTCGCAGGCTTTCCAGAGGCTGTCACTAATCCAAGTCTGGGCCGTGTCTGTCCAAACATTTAACAACTTAGTTTTAAACTCAACCTCCTTGTGCACAAATTCCTTAGCCTCAGTAAGTGCCTGCTCTAATTGTCTTGGGTAAACGCTCACGCCCCAGTTGGGGTTAGCCTTAGCCCAAACGGCTGGGTCCGTCCAGTCGTCGCCCTCGTCCAAGGTGTAAATAACTGAGAATAACGCCTCGTCCTTAATAGCGCCGTTTAAAACATTCGCGCAGTACTGGCGATGTTTATAGCACGGCGCTTCTCGGTTAAAGCCTGCCGTGGTAATTGTGAAAAGAAGGGGCTGTCTCCTTGCCCCCATGGAGTTACGAATAACATTATATAACTCGTCATTAGGGTGCGCGTGGTATTCGTCAATGCAAGCGAAGTGCGTATTAAGTCCGTCCTGCTTGTTTGGGTTCCACTCTAGGGGCTTATATAAACTTTGGCCGTAAACAATGCGGCGGTTATTAACAGAGTTGTTAACAGTTAACTCTTCATTTAACCATGGCAAGTTTTGGCACACGCGGACGCTCTCCCCAAAAACCATCATTGCTTGGTCCAACTTTGTAGCCGCGCTGTAAACCTGCGCTGCTGGCTCGTCGTCAGCGATTAAGCCGTAAAGCATAACTGCACTGGAAAAAGTAGACTTGCCATTTTTTCGTGGGACTTCTATATAGGCACGCGTAAAGCGCCTGCTGCCGTCGTCATTTAAAAACCCAAATAGGTTATAAACAATAAACGCCTGCCAAGGTTCTAGCGTAAAGTTACGGCCTGCATAGTCGCCAGTCGTGTGCACTAAGTTCTCTATAAAGTTAACGGCGTGCTCTGCTAAGCTGTCGCTAAACTTCCAACCTTTTGCGCGGTCACTTTCGTAACGGGCTACTGCTTTCTTAACATGAGCGCAAGCCGCTACCTCGCCGCTTTTAATTTTGTCTATATAGTCGTAAACTATTTGCACTTTCTAAAAATGGCTAAGCACTCAAAGGCAAGTTTTTCATTTCGGTAGTAGAACGCCTCGGCTACATTAGCAGCGAGCCTGCCGTGCTTGTCGCATGGTTGCCCGTCAATGCAAACCACGAAGCGCTGGCCAACTTGCTGCACTGTGTAAATACTTGGCGCTTCTATTTTAATAGTTGCCGTTTCAAACGCTTTGGTATGTACGGACTTAGTTATAGTCTTTTTCATAATTCTTCAATATGTTTTTTTACTTCTTTCCAGTATAGCCAACTTTTAAACTGTGTCTCTGGGTCAATAACTGAAATAGTTAAATCAAGACAAACAAGCGCGCACTCTTTGGCAGTCAGTGAGTTATGAAAACTTTCTTTTAACTGTTGTGCCTTCTCTAGTGGTGTCATGCTGTTTTAGGTTTTTTAAGTGAGTCTAATTTACTTACTGGCTTTGTAACTGCTGCGCTAATTCTGCTGCGCGCACTCGGCGTAATTCCAAACAGTTGCCCTAACTGGGTTGCTTGCTTAAGCGCTTGGCTCTGTACTTGAAACCACGGGTTAATCATTTTGTCCCCATGCCTGCTTAAAATAACTGTGCCTTCTTTTTTTAACTTAGTGCAAGCGTTCTGGTAATGCGTTAAAAGTTCGCAGTAGCCGTGCAGCAGTTCTAAGTCACAACTGGCTAGCAAACCATTGCGTTTAAGTTCGCGGCAAACCGTGTCCCAGATTTTTGCAGATTCGTGACTAAAGCCCTCGGGCGCTGGTGGTAACTCGTCCATAGGTAGCACTTTCATTTCGTTCTCAACTAGCCAGCGTTTGTCTTCTGTGCCTTGCAGTTTTTTTAATTCAGTTGGTAATTTTGGCCTGCCTCTCATGTTTTTATAGTGTTTTCGTTACAAATATACAAGTAATATGTTAACTTTTATTTCTCTCGGGTGTGAAGAAAAGTGAACCAGCGGTTTTGCGCCCCTCTGTGTAAGATTTTACACCCCGTACGGGTCGGCGTTCCTCTCCTTTGCACTTTTTGAAGCGTGACACGAATTGCACAACGGCTGTAAATTATTTCTGTCCCAAAAGTTTCCGCCTAACCTTACTGGCTTTATGTGGTCCACCATTTGCGCTAATGTGATTAGTCCAACCTGTTCGCAGGCTTTGCATAGTGGCGAGTCTTGAAGTATTAACGCGCGGACATTACGCCATTGCGTAGTATTATAGCGAGGCTCTTTGTAGGCGCCTTTAGTGTATTCTTTGCGTGCTGCTTTAGCCCGCTTGCTTTGGTTAATGTTAGGCATTTGTATTCTCCTTGTAAAGCGTTAACTGGCCCTCAAATGTCGTCGGAATTGTAACGCATTCGCCGTTCCTATTTTTACCTATAATAAGTTCAGCGTCTTCTATTACTGGCTTCTCGTCTTGGTAGTAAGCAGGGCGAAAAGGGAATAGCACAGAGTCCGCGTCTTGTTCTATTGCGCCGCTCTCTCTTAAGTCGCTAAGCAGTGGGCGCTTGTCTTGTCGTGTCTCTGAGGCTCTGCTTAACTGCGCTAGGATTATAACGGTTATGCTTAACTCCTTGGCTAGTAACTTAAGGTTACGGCTAATCTCTGCGACTTCCTGCTCTCTGTTCTGCTTTGTGCCTTTAATAAGCTGTATGTAGTCAATAACAAGTAAGTCTAGCCCGTGCTTGCCTTTATGCTGCTTAACCTTGGCTTTAATGTCTGCTATTGAGGTTTCGGGGTCGTCGTCAATGTAAAAGTTAATTGTCTGGCTGTTGGCTATGTTACAGAGTTTGTCTATGTCGTTTTCCTTTAGTGCACCGTTACGCACTTTGTAGTTAGGTATTGCGCCAATGATGGAGAGGTAACGCTTAGCCAGTTGCTCGTTAGACATTTCAAGACTTAAAAACAATGCTTTGCCCCCAGTTGCTGCAAAGTCTTTTGTAAGGCTTAACGCTAGTGCAGTTTTACCCATTGCTGGGCGTCCTGCTATTACGATTAAGTCTCCACCGTTGTAGCCTCCAAGGTACTTGTCTAGGAATAGCCAGCCAGTAGGTTTACCAGTAAGGCGTTGGCCCTTTTGTATATTGTCTACTATTTTGTCTACTACTTTGTTAGTCTCGTTTACAATGCTGTTAGGCGCTTTGGTTGTGCTAAACTGAGTGCTGTCCAAAAGTTGCTGTACTTCTTGCATTAACCCGTTTAAGTCTTTGTTAAGGTTTAGGTGTCCGAGTCTGTCTACAAATTGAGTATGGAGGTAGTTGTACTCCAATTCTCTCAAATAAGGGGCTATATTTGACTTATAAGCCACTTTCTGCTGTATGGTAAGGGCTTCCATCATTTCAGAGGTTTTTAATGCCTTAGAGAGCCTCATTAGTTCAAACGGTGTACCTTCCAAGTAAAACGCCGTCATTACATTAATTAACTTTTGGTGTAACGGGCTTTTAAACCATTGCGGCTTAACCTTGGGGAGTTGGTGGTGAAACTCTGGGTAAAAGAGTAACTGGCTTATTATGTGGGTTTCAGTTTCCATGAATTAGGGCTAGTGTTTTTGCTTTTTTATAGGCTTCTGGCTTTGTTGGGTGAGTGCTTACTAGTTTGCCGTCTAGGTATATGCGCCATTCTATATTTGAATTAACTGTGGCTTTTCTTATGCTTATATGGTGGTTAATTACTATGCTATTCGTCATAGAGTGAGGCTTTAAGTGGTTTAGGCGTTGTGGTTGTTGTGGTGTTTGTTTTCCAAGTCCTTACAGCTGCTTTCCAGTCTTTCATTTTGTTTTTACCAATGAGCCAGCCCTTTGACTCGTAGAACGCCAGCCACTTCTCGCTCAAGTCGTCCATGCCTTGCTCTTGCATGTAGTCTTTAACCTCTTGGGCTGTTGGAGGCACAAAGCGCTTAGGGTTTTCTTTTATATTTTCTTTTATTATTACATTCTCATTTACATTTACATTTACATTGTCAGCTTTTTTGGGTTTTAAAAAAAAGGCTTGGGTTTTTTGGGTTTCGTCTAAAAAGGGTTGGGTTTTTGGCCTTCCCCCTTTTCGTCCGTTCTCTTTTTGCTTGTCTATGTAGTTCTCATATTTGCGTAAATCCCGCTTTAATTGCGTTTTAATGGACTCAAACGCTATGGTTAATAGTAAGTCTTCACTTGTCGGCTCTTCGTCGTTTACATAAGCAAAAATGTGTTTAATGAGTTTACCCGCCTGCTCGTCTGGCAGCATGTTAAAAACGCCTTGCTGGTCGCAGTACAGAATAAAAGATTTTTTGTCCTTAGCCATTGCTTAACTCCTCTCGTCCCTGCGCAATAGTTGCCCGTGGTAAAACTCAAAGCCTTTGTTAAACCAGTTCTGGTGTTCTCGCTTCTCAGCGTCTAGGCATTCGTTTTTTAGCGTAACCACTGCGTTTACAAGTTGGTCGTCTGTTAATTGTTTGCGGCCATAAGCCACGAGTAACTCTAAGACTTTAATAGAGTAAGTCTCTACTGGTGTTAATTTTTCTGTATTCATATTGTTAAATTTTCTGTTTCTGTTAATTTATGCAATTCAGTGCGCACAACTTTAAGGGCGTTGTAAAATTCGTCGTGCATTTCGTCTGGGGCATGTTTAATTTTACCTCTTAAATAGTTGTCCATTGCAATAACCACATATTTCCAGCGGTTAGCTTCTATGCAGGTTTCAAACTCTTCGCGCTCTTCTGGTATGTTAAATTCTAGCGTTGCTTTCATTGTCCGTTTGTGGTTTAGTGTAAGGGCGAAAACTGTATATTTTGGTCCGTGTTTCGTCGAAGTTTATTTCACATTTTTTGCAGCAATAGAGTTGCACTTTGCGTTTAAAATCAATTTTGGGGTTATTGCACTTGGGGCAAATTGGCATATTGGGCGGCTCTATTGAGTCAACAACTGACTGCCAGTAGTCGTGCCCTTCTGGTGTTGAGTCCCAGCGGAAAGCCATTAAGAGCATGTCCTTATAGGTGCGCACTTCTTGCTCTAGTACATCGAACTCAGTGTATTTTAGTATTTTGTCACCCATTGGTAAAAACTTTGCCTTTGTTTTAACGCGTTCTTTTATTTTAATGTCTTGTATTTTCATTCCTTAATAGCATAAGTTACCTCAATACCAAAGGCGTTATGCCCTAGCGTTGTTTCTTTAAAAGCCTTTTTCATAACCTTAACCCAATCGGCTTGCGGTAGCGAAATACCCTTTATAAACTCCTGAATTTCGGTGCTGTTAAAAGTTTTGTCTGTGTGTTCAATTTCCACTGTTATTATAAAGGTTTTCATTGATTAACTCCTTTTTTGTCTTTTTCCATTAGTTCCTTGAGTTTTTCTTTACGCTCTTTTCTTAGTTGCTCTCGGTTTTCAATACGCCATTTGTTCTTTGCTATTGAATCCGATTGCTCAGCGTTTTTAAGAAGTTCTTTTATTTTGTCGTTCATTGCTCACCTCCTCCGTAGGTTTGTTGGTAGTATTGTTCAAATGATTCATACTTAAGCCCAACAAATTTGTTATTTAATCTACTTTGTTCAAATGTGTGTTGTCTTTGCCCTTTATCTATTGCTTTGGCTTTTTCAAGTAACTCTTGTATTTCATCTCCATTGCCTGTTAAAAATCCATTTTCATAGAGT
>JACCDQ010120671.1_pt1 | contig 23106 bp, 23 predicted proteins | sample 7446031 | NCBI WGS metagenome assembly JACCDQ01 (sample SAMN15323442, study PRJNA562643) | freshwater metagenome | isolation source: river surface water | place: USA:Blue River Watershed | collected 2017-08-17 | reverse complement strand
TCTGTTGCTCTGATCCTCACCTCACGGTGGAGAGGTGTTACCTCCTACGCTGTCCTACGCAGTCCGGACGTTCCTCCAGTGCCTGGTTTCCCAGATTGCACCAGCGACGGCCTAGCGAACTTCACGCAGGGATTATCGACGGATAATCAAAGCCCTCGACATAACTTGCCCGATGACCACGGGCCACACGCTTGTGATTCGACTCTCAGAACTCAAACTCCCGCTGTCTGCGCTTCCCGTGGAAGCACTTCGCGCCGCTGATGCGCCTGCCGAAACCGAGGCAGACCGCCAACTCCCGCCTCATCCCATTGAACCATTGCGCGCATTGGCGGCCGAGGCATTGGGCATTTCGAAAGACGCCATCGCCACGCTGGACGTGTTCAAACGCAGCTTTGATGCGCGCAAGCAAAACTTGCTGGTGGTCTACATCGTGGATGTCAGCCTAACCGATGCCTCGCAAGAATCAGCGTTATTGGCCAAGCACGACAAAAACTCACACATCCAAGCCACGCCCGACATGACATGGCACGCACCTGCCCATGCACCAGGCGACTGGGGTGCATATACCGGTGAGCGCCCAGTGGTGGTGGGTTTCGGACCGTGCGGCATCTTCGCCGCGTTGGTCTTGGCACAAATGGGCTTCAAGCCCATCGTGATTGAGCGCGGCACCACCGTGCGCCAACGCACCAAAGACACATGGGGCCTGTGGCGCAAAAAGATTTTGAACACCGAAAGCAATGTCCAATTCGGCGAAGGCGGTGCAGGCACCTTCTCTGACGGCAAGTTGTACAGCCAAATCAAGGACCCGCGTCATTTAGGCCGCAAGGTCATGCACGAGTTTGTGCGCTTTGGCGCCCCCGAAGAAATTTTGTTCACGGCGCACCCACACATTGGCACATTCAAGCTGGTCAAAGTGGTGGAAGGGCTACGCGAAGAAATCATCCGTTTGGGCGGTGAAGTACGTTTTGAGCAACGCGTGATCGATGTCGAATACGACGACAAACGTCAATTACAAGCCCTGAAGATTCACAACCACGCCACGAACGAAACCTACACCCTCCCCACCCACCATGTGGTGATGGCACTGGGACACAGCTCGCGCGACACCTTCACCATGCTGCACCGCCATGCGGTGGCCATGGAAGCCAAACCGTTTTCGGTGGGTGTGCGCATTGAGCACCCGCAAAGCGTGATTGACCGCGCCCGTTGGGGCCAACACGCAGGTCATCCGCTTTTAGGGGCCGCCGACTACAAACTGGTGCACCACGCACAAAACGGTCGTGCGGTGTACAGCTTTTGCATGTGCCCTGGCGGCACCGTGGTGGCGGCGACCAGCGAAGCTGGACGGGTGGTCACCAATGGCATGAGCCAATACTCACGCGCCGAGCGCAACGCCAACTCTGGCATCGTCGTGGGCATTGACCCAAGCGACTACCCCACAGACCCAGCGGCGTTTGAAGCCGAGCTGGGCCAAGAGCTGGGCAACGCCGTGCGCCACACCACACACGATGCACCCGGCGGCTACCACCCGCTTGCGGGCCTCGTGCTGCAACGCCAGCTCGAAGCCCACGCTTACACCTTGGGCGGCAGCAGCTACGAAGCGCCCGCACAACTGGTGGGCGACTTCATCGCCGACCGCCCATCTTCCGCATTGGGCAGTGTGGAGCCCTCCTACAAACCCGGCGTGAAGATGGTCAGCCTCAACAGTGCGTTGCCTGACTACGCCATCACCGCCATGCGCGAAGCGTTGCCGATGTTTGGCAGAAAAATCAAAGGCTATGACATGCACGATGCGGTGATGACGGGTGTGGAAACACGCACCTCATCACCCCTGCGCATCGCCCGCGAAGACGACACCTTGCAAAGCCCAACGCTCTTTGGCTTGTACCCCGCAGGCGAAGGCGCGGGTTATGCGGGCGGTATTTTGTCGGCGGGTGTGGATGGCATCAAAGTGGGTGAAGCCGTTGCACGTCAGCTCATGGCTGACCGGCACTAAAACCACACGACACCACGGCCTCGCGAAGCCTCGTATATTTCAAAGCAAACATACAACCCATCAGGAGCACACAATGAAAGCCAACAGCGTTTTAGACACCATCGGCCACACGCCGCACATCCGCATCAACCGCTTGTTTGGCAACACGCATCAGGTGTGGGTCAAGTCCGAGCGCACCAACCCTGGTGGCTCGATCAAAGACCGCATCGCGTTGGCGATGGTGGAAGCGGCTGAAAAATCAGGCGCACTCAAAGCGGGTGGCACCATCATCGAGCCCACCTCGGGCAACACCGGCGTTGGCTTGGCGATGGTCGCAGCCGTCAAAGGCTACAAACTCATCTTGGTCATGCCCGACAGCATGAGCATCGAGCGCCGCCGCTTGATGCTGGCCTATGGCGCATCGTTTGATTTAACGCCACGCGAAAAAGGCATGAAGGGCGCCATCGCCCGCGCCGAAAAACTCGCGGCACAAACACCGGGTGCCTGGATTCCGCAGCAGTTTGAAAACCCTGCCAACATCGAGGTGCACGTGCGCACCACAGCGCAAGAAATCATGGCCGACTTCCCAGACGGTGTGGATGTGCTCATCACCGGCGTGGGCACCGGCGGTCACTTGAGTGGTGTAGCTAGAACACTCAAAGCCAAGTGGCCCAAGCTGAAGGTGTATGCGGTAGAGCCTACGGCTTCGCCCGTCATCTCGGGTGGCGCACCAGCCCCTCACCCCATTCAGGGGATTGGCGCAGGCTTCATCCCCAAGAACTTGGACACCGCGTTGCTCGACGGTGTGATTCAAGTGGAAGCTGATGCAGCCCGCGAAATGGGCCGCCGCAGCGCCACTGAAGAAGGCTTGTTGGTGGGTATTTCTTCGGGCGCTACGCTGGCGGCAATTGCACAGAAGTTGCCAGAAATTCCAGCAGGTGCCACAGTGCTGGGCTTTAACTACGACACGGGCGAACGCTATTTGTCGGTGGAAGGTTACTTGCCGGTTTAAAGCCGCAAGCGCTCAACAGCGCCCATCAAAAAGGCTCGCGCATGCGAGCCTTTTTTCATGCAAGACGTTAGCGATAGAGCAGACGGTCTAGATCCGTCAGTTCAGCCCGCGCCTCTTTGGCCAGCTGCGCTTGCTCTTTGAGCCAACGTTTCAGCTCGGCTTCGTTTTGAATACGGCGCAAGTCACGCTCTAGCGTATCGACCTCATGCTCTTTGTCGCGCAACTGAATAGTCAGTGCGCGTGCCAAGCTCTCAGAGCTGATGTGGTCAAGCTCATTCACACCAAGGTAGTGACGGATTTCAAACTGCGCTTGCGCTTCGTCTTCTTCCAGCGCCTCCACTTGCTCTTTGAGCAGCAGGCACATGGCATTGAGTTTGTCATCGGCCATGCGGCTCAAGGCTGCACTGTCGATCTGCGCGATGTGCAATTGCAGCTTGAGCAACTCTGACAAATTTTTGCGGTCATAGGCGGCGTTGACTTCGCTCATCAGCGCGGTCTTGCGCAAGCGCTCGGCTTCGTCGGGTTCACGGTCAGGATGCAAAGCGCTGGCAAGTTGGCGGTACACGGTGCGCAGCGCGGTGTTGGCATCCATCTTTTGCTGCGCATCCTTGAGCTGACGTGCTGCTGGTTTTTTCTTGGCCTTCTTGGCTTGGCGTTTGTCTTCGAGGCGTTGCTGCTGTTCTCGGTATTGACGCAGGCCAGCCTCAAACACAGCCTCTGCCGTGTGCAAGTCGTCGGCTCCATGCAAAGGCTTGCCAAACAAATCTTCAAACACCGCTTTGGCATGCTCTGCCCCTGCGCGGGCTTCTTCAGCCAAGGCTTGTGCGTCTTCTTCGCTGTGGTGTTGGTTGAAGATGGCTTGCACTTGGCTGTCGTGCTTGTGCTCTAGCGCCTCACACAAGGCAAGAATGATTTGCGTGGCACTGCGTCGATGGGTAGCGGTCAACTCCGCCGTGTGCAAGCGACCATCCAAAAACAACAACAGGTTTTTGCGTGCCGCATCTTCTTGGTTTTTCAACGCCTCCATCGCCGTCAAGTGAGGGCTGCGGTGCTGCGTAGACAAGGCCTCTAGCGTGACTATCGAATCAGACAACGCCGACACGCGCGCCAGCAAGGTGTTGAAACGCTTTTGTGCGGGCGTTAACTCTGCGTCAGGCTGAATGGCAACGGTCGCCACCGCTTGCGCAGGGGCGACCGTCCAGGGAGATTGAGGCGCGTTCAACGATCAGCGTGCGTTTTGCAACGCAGCGATGCGTTCTTCCAGCGGAGGGTGCGACGCAAACAACTTACCCAAACCACCCGTGATACCCATCGCAGCCACGCTGGCAGGCAACTCGCCCGCTTGCATGCTGTTCAACCGCGCCAAGGCGTTGATCATGGGTTGCTTGTTGCCCAAGAGTTGGGCCGATCCTTCGTCTGCGCGGAACTCGCGGTAGCGGCTGAACCACGCCACGATCATGCTGGCCACAAAGCCGAGCACGATGTCGAGCACAAAGCTGGTGATGTAGTAGCCCATGCCGGGGCCGCTGGATTCTTCATCGTTCTTGCGCAGCATGCCATCCACAAAGTAGCCAATGACACGGCTCAAGAACACCACAAAGGTGTTGAGCACGCCTTGGATGAGCGTGAGGGTGACCATGTCACCGTTGGCGACGTGGGCAATTTCGTGGCCCAGCACAGCTTCGATTTCTTCTTTGGTCATGCCTTGCAGCAAACCGGTAGACACCGCCACCAAAGCTGAATTTTTGAAAGCGCCCGTGGCAAACGCGTTGGGCTCGCCTTCGTAAATGGCCACTTCTGGCATGGCAATGCCGGCGCGTTCAGACAAACGTTGCACAGTGCTCACAATCCAAGCCTCGTCTTGGTTGGCGGGTTGGTTGATGACGTGTGCGCCTGTGCTCCACTTGGCCATGGGCTTGCTCATCAAGAGCGAGATGATGGCACCGCCAAAACCCATGATGAGCGAAAAGCCCAGCAAGGCGGACAGATTCAGCCCGTTGGCCGTGAGGTAGCGGTTGACGCCAAGCAAACTGGCGACGACCCCCAGCACCACCATGACGGCGAGGTTGGTGAGGACGAACAGAAGAATGCGTTTCATGGTTTCCTTTTCAGCGGGTCGTACAAAGGTCCGCTACTATGAATGTTAGGGCCGAATGCGAGCAATTCAATAGGCGGGCCTGCAAAAAGCCACACAAAAGTTAGGCCAAGCGCTCAGCAATTTGACGCTTGGGGCGAAACACATTCGTGTCTTCGTAATACGCCCACTCAGCATTGTCTGCACACCAGCCGGGCACACCCAAAACGGGCAGGGGCTCATAGGGTTTGGTGGCGAGTTTGGCCGCTTGCAGGTCTTGCACCAGCCACGCGTCTAGCGCGGCTTCGTCATACGGATTGATGTCGTTCGCGATGCGGTACACATGGCCCGTGATGGACTTGTACGGCGTGATGAGTTTTTCCACCAAGGCATGGCCAAACAACACGAGGTGAACGTGCTGCCATTGCTCGCGCAAATCCACAAACAACTTGAGCCAGTCGCGCGCTTGCAACGCTGCCCACACCTCATCAGGCGCATGCATGAGCACCACGTTTTCGTCAAACAAGGTAAGCGCATCGCGCACTGGGCCACGCGTGGCGCTGATGCCTTGGGCTTCGATTTCTGCAGCTTGCAGTTGGTTCAAGCGGCGTTTGGCCAATGGAAAACGGTGCCAGCACAAACCATTGAAGAAGTCGTGCAGGCCGTCTCGGGTGGGGACTTGCCCTGTTTTGAAAATGAAGTCTTCGTAGGCTTGGCCGTCGGGCAGAGCTGACTGTGGAACGAACTTCACTTCTTTGGCATCGCCAAGCGAGAGGCCAGCACGGATCGTGTTCACGCTCGCTGTGCTCGCGATATCACCCGAGCCCGCGCTGACCTCTCGCGTGGCTGCATCAGTGATTGCGTTAAGAGCTTCGGCAACGCTTTGCAGTTGCAGGGCTTGCTGTGCCGTGGGCTCGCCGAGTTCGCGCCACGGTGCAAACCACGGCTGCGTCCAATCGATATTGGCCAACACAGCACCGCCAAAGATTACAGGTTTGGCAGCGTCAGCCGCGGTGTTGCTGCAACGAGCCGTGTTGGGTGTGAGCGTTGCGGCTGTGGTGCTTGCGGTTTTCTTTAGACCACGCGCCAAGGCAGTGCCTCGCCAGAGCGCAGGGGCTTCAAGTCGGCTTCGCCAAACACAAAGCTCTCGGGCGGTGTCCAGCTTTCTTTGCGCAAGGTGAGCTTGCCCGTGTTACGTGGCAAGCCGTAAAAATCTGCGCCATGGAAGCTGGCAAAGCCTTCGAGTTTGTCAAGCGCACCCTCGTTGTCAAACACTTCGGCGTACATGGGCATGGCCGCATGCGCGGTGTAGCAACCGGCGCAACCGGTGGCATGTTCTTTGAGATGCGCGGGGTGTGGCGCACTGTCGGTGCCCAAGAAGAATTTAGAAGAACCGCTGGTGGCCGCCTTCACCAAAGCTTGGCGGTGTGTCTCGCGTTTCAACACAGGCAAGCAGTAGTAATGTGGGCGAATGCCGCCCGTGAAGATGGCGTTGCGGTTGTACAGCAAGTGGTGCGCGGTGATGGTGGCACCTGTGTATTTGTCGCTCGAAGCGACGTATTGCGCAGCCTCTGCGGTGGTGATGTGCTCGAACACAATTTTGAGCTCGGGGAAATCTTTGCGCAGCGGGATGAGCTGGGTGTCGATGAACACGGCTTCACGGTCAAACAAGTCAATGTCAGCGCTGGTCACTTCGCCGTGGACCAACAACAACATGCCGGCCTTTTGCATCGCCTCAAGCGTTTTATAAGTCTTGCGTAGGTCCGTCACGCCAGCATCACTGTTGGTGGTGGCACCTGCGGGATAGAGCTTGGCAGCCACCACGCCTGCGTCTTTGGCTCGGACAATTTCGTCAGCGGGCAAGTTGTCCGTGAGGTAGAGCGTCATCAAAGGCTCAAAGTGCATGCCCTGTGGGACAGCTGCCAAGATGCGCTGTTTGTAATCCAAAGCCTGCGCCGCAGTGGTGACCGGTGGCTTGAGGTTGGGCATGATGATGGCACGACCAAACTCGGCAGCGGTGTGGGGCACCACGGTGTTAAGGGCTGCGCCGTCGCGGACATGCAGGTGCCAATCATCAGGGCGGGTGATGGTGATTTCTTGTGTCATCCCCCGATTTTCGCCTTGTTTTTCCTAGGCCCTTTTTGTGTCGCCTAAGTGCCCGTCTTAGGGGTTTTTCTTTACAGGTCGCCTTTGACAGATCAGCCAAGATCTTGCCCCAAAGGAAAACAATCATGTTCATCAAGAACACTTGGTACGTGGCCTGCTCGCTGGCCGAACTCGAAGCCCTGGGAGACAAACCGCTGGGCCGCACCATCTGCAACGAGAAGATGGCCATTTTCCGCGGCGTGGACGGTCAGGTTGCTGCCGTCGAAGACTTCTGTCCGCACCGTGGTGCGCCCATGTCGTTGGGCAAAGCCTGCAAGAACGGGTTGCGCTGTGGTTACCACGGGCTGGAGATAGGCTCTGACGGCAAGACCGTTCACATGCCCGGCCAGCGCGTGCGTGGCTTTCCGGCGGTCAAAGCCTTTGCCGTGGTCGAGCGTTATGGCTTTGTCTGGGTCTGGCCCGGTGATCAGGCCCAAGTCGATGTGGCGCAGATGCCGGTGTTCGAGTTCTTTGACAACCCGGCTTGGGCCTATGGCGGTGGTCTGTACCACGTCAAGGCCGACTACCGATTGATGATCGACAACCTGATGGATCTGACACACGAGACCTATGTGCACTCGACCAGCATCGGCCAGCCCGAGATTGATGAAACACCTTGCGAAACCAAGGTGGACGGCGACAAGGTCATCACCCAGCGTTTCATGGAGGGCATTCAGGCGCCGCCGTTTTGGCAAATGGCCATGAGCGCCAATGGCCTTGACCCGCAGGCCAAGGTAGACCGCTGGCAGATCTGCCGCTTCTCGCCGCCCAGCCACATCATGATCGACGTGGGAGTGGCCCTCGCTGGCAATGGTGGCTTCAACGCCCCGTCAGAAGTCAAAGCCTACAGTGTGGTGGTGGACTTCATTACCCCCGAGACCGAGACCTCACACTGGTACCACTGGGGCATGGCCCGCAACTTCAAGGTGACTGATACCACACTGACCGACAGCATCCGGCAAGGTCAGGGCAAAATTTTTGGCGAAGACATGGACATGTTGCAGTTGCAGCAGGAAAACATCCTGCGTCATCCCGAGCGCAAACTTTTGATGCTCAACATTGATGCAGGGGGAGTGCAATCACGCCGAGTGATCGAGCGTCTGCTGCAACAAGAACAAGGAGAAACAACATGAGCAACAACATCTTTGAAGTACACCTGGCCCAACGCAACATCACGCTGACCATTCAGCCAGATCAAAGCATACTCAAGGCGCTGCAAGACGCAGGTGTGGAAGTACCCTTCTCGTGCAGTGAAGGCGTTTGCGGTACATGCCTAACAAAGGTGAAAGAAGGCGAACCTGAACACTGGGACATGTACCTCACGCCCGAAGAGCAAGACAAAAATGATTGCATGATGGTCTGCATTTCACGCAGTAAGTCACCACGTTTGGTACTGGACCTCTGATCTGCAACGCCCCAAACAAAAAGGCGCCCCCGATGGAGCGCCTTTTTGCGAGTAAACCAGCATCAGTGCTGCAAGATCTTCGCCAAAAACTCTTTGGTCCGAGGCTGACGGTTTTCAGGGTGGTTGAAGAACTCATCCTTCGAACAGTCTTCCAACACTTTGCCGCCCACGTCCATGAAGATCACGCGGCTACCGACTTTGCGGGCAAATCCCATCTCGTGGGTCACACACATCATGGTCATGCCTTCGTTGGCCAAGTCCACCATCACGTCCAACACCTCGCCCACCATCTCGGGATCGAGCGCGGACGTGGGTTCGTCGAACAACATCACGATGGGGTCCATGCTCAACGCACGGGCAATGGCCACGCGTTGTTGTTGACCACCTGAGAGCTGACCTGGGAACTTGTCTTTGTGTGCCATCAGGCCCACGCGCTCCAAATATTTCAACCCATGGGCACGTGCCTCTTCTTCGCTGCGGCCCAAGACCTTTTGCTGCGCAATGGTCAAGTTCTCGGTCACCGACAAATGCGGAAACAACTCAAAGTGCTGAAACACCATGCCCACGCGGCTGCGCAGTTTGGGTAAGTTGGTGTCTTTGCCATGGACCGCAATGCCATCGACAAAAATTTCACCTTGCTGGAAAGGCTCCAAAGCGTTGATGGTTTTGATGAGGGTGGATTTGCCTGAGCCCGATGGACCACAGACCACCACCACTTCGCCTTTTTGGATGTTGGTCGAACAGTTGTTCAACACTTGTACGGGGCCGTACCACTTAGAAACATTTTTTAATTCAATCACGATGAACTCCAGCGCAACTTAACGCTTAGCGAATGATGGCAATGCGCGCTTGCAAGCGACGCACGAGGGCCGAGAGGCCAAAACAAATCACGAAGTACACCAAGGCAGCCAAGATGTACACCTCTTCCACGCGACCATAAATCTTGCCTGCGGTGACGAAACCTTTGAGCAAGTCATACGCGCCAATGGCATAGACCAACGAGGTGTCTTGGAACAAGATGATGGTTTGTGTGAGCAACACGGGAATCATGTTGCGAAAGGCTTGCGGCAACACAATCAAACGCATGTTTTGGCTGTAGGTCATACCCAAGGCCTGCCCCGCCATGGTTTGTCCACGCGGAATAGATTGAATGCCTGCTCGCATGATTTCGCTGAAGTACGCTGCTTCAAATGCCACAAAGGTGATGGTGGCCGACAGCTCGGCACCAATGGAACGACCAATCAAAAACGGAATGAGCAAGAAGAACCACAAAATCACCATCACCAAGGGAATGGAACGCATGCCGTTCACATACACCACGGCAGGAAGCTCCAACAACTTGTTGCCCGACAAGCGCATGAGCGCGAGGAGAGTGCCAAACACAATGCCGCCGACGGTGGCAATGATGGTCAACTCGACGCTGAACAACATACCCTTCAACACAAACTTGTTGAAGATGTCCCATTCAACAAAAGAAAAATCAAGTGCTGTCATGCTCAGTGCCCCCCGCCCACATTGCCCGCTACCACGAGGCCCGGGATTTGCATGCGGCGCTCGACAAAGGCCATCACACGGTTCACGGCAAAGGCCGACAGGGTGTACATCGCTGTCACCAACAAATACACCTCAATGCCACGGGAAGTTTCTTCTTGCACCTGCATGGCATACATGGTGAGTTCAGCAATCGACACAGCAAACGCCACCGAAGAGTTTTTGAGCAAATTCATCGACTCGCTGGTGAGCGGTGGCCAAATGGTGCGAAACGCAATGGGCAACAGCACATAGCGATACGTTTGCCAAGTGGTAAAGCCCATGGCCATGGCCGCATAGCGTTGGCCGCGTGGCATGGCTTGAATGCCCGCACGCAGCATCTCGGCCACGCGCGATGAGGTGAAAAAGCCTAAGCCCAGCACCACCAACACAAACCCTGGCACTTGTTGCATGGCCGGAAAGACCTTGGGCAACACGAAGTACCAAAGAAAAATTTGGACCAACACGGGGATGTTGCGAAACAGCTCCACCCACGCGTTGGCGAATTTGGCTAAGCCAATATTCAGACGCGTATCCGGTGGCAAGGTGCGCAGGATGCCCATCAGGCACCCCGACACCATGGCCACCACCCAAGCACCGCCCGCTACAGAAAGCGTCCAGCCCCAGGCGTCAAACATCCACTCGAGGTAGGTTCGTCCCCCACCATCGTCCTGAAGAAAAACCTGCCAATCGAGTGTCATGTTTTTAGTTTCTGAAATTACTTCTTGGCGTAGGCTTCGACAGGCTTGTCGTTCAAGTTTTTCCAAGCGTCCTTGTTGGCATCGCTGGCAGGCATGCCGAGCTTGATGTTCTTGGGAGGAATCGCTTGCACGAACCACTTGTCATACAGCTTGGCGAGTTCGCCAGACTTGGCCAAACCGGCAATGGTCTCGTCTGCCAGTTTCTTGAAGGCAGGATCATCCTTGCGGAACATGATGGCGATGGGTTCGACGTTCAACACTTCGCCCACGATCTTGAAATCAGCAGGTGTTTTGCTATTGGCGATGTTGCCAGCCAAGATTTGACCGTCCATCACGAACGCATCAGCACGGCCAGACTCGAGCAACAAGAAGCTGTCAGCGTGGTCTTTACCAAACACTTCTTTGAAATCAACGCCAGTGGCGCGCTCGTTCTTGCGGAGCAATTGCACGGAAGTGGTACCTGTGGTAGTCGCCACGTTCTTGCCGTTCAACTGAGCGATCGAGGTGATGCCTGAGTTGGCACGCACAGCAATGCGCACTTCTTCCACGTAAGTGGTGAAGGCAAACGCAACTTGCTTTTGACGGGCTTCGTTGTTGGTGGTGGAACCGCACTCGATGTCCACGGTACCGTTCTCCACCAAAGGAATACGGTTTTGCGAAGTCACAGGCGTGTACTTCACGTCCAATTTTTTACCCGCTGCTTTTTCAACGTTGGCAATGATGCGTTGGCAAATCTCAACGTGGTAGCCCACATACTTGCCATCACCCAAGGTGTAAGACAAAGCGCCAGACGAATCGCGCACACCCATGGTGATAGACCCTGCGGCTTTGACTTTGGCGAGGGTGTCGTTGGCTTGCGCGAAGGCTGTACCAGCCAACAAAGTGGCCACGGCCAAGGTAACGAACTGCTTTTTCATGTAGAAGCTCCAGTTGAGTTGAAAAAAGTAAGAAATTACATTCTAGAGAGAGTTCGCATGGGGAAATTACTTACCTCGCTTGCCATGGAGCAGAGCGATGTTCATTTCAGCAGACAGCGTGCTGGCGTAAAACTTGTCAATCATTTCTACAGAAGTTCTTGCATTTCTGGCTAAAGTGAGTAAATCAATATTGCCGCCATAAACAAGGCGAAAAGTAATAACGGTATTGCTGCAACATAGCGGGGTTTCTTGATGCACATCAAATCACAAAGCTGTCACGCTTGAGGTGTGTCAACACAATAAGCCGTTGCTTGGCTTCCAATGAAGGTTCGGGAATATTCCCGTGGTTCTTCGGAGGAAAAAATGAAAAAACTTTTAATTGCAACAGCTGTAGGTGTGTGTTTGGCAGGTCAAGTGGCGGCTCAAGAGAGCCCATGGATGGTGCGTGCACGTGCGGTGCAACTTGACATGAAAAACAGTGGCAACACTGCTACAACATCTGCTTTGACAGTCGATGACAAAACAATTCCTGAAGTAGACATCACCTACTTTTTCAATAAAAACATTGCGGCTGAGTTGATTCTGACCGTTCCCCAAAAGCAGCATGTGTATTTGAATGGCGCTGACTTGGGCACGTTCAAGCATTTGCCGCCTACCCTAACGCTGCAATACCACTTCACCAACTTCAATGGCTACAAACCTTATGTGGGTGCGGGTGTGAACTTGACCAAAATTGGCAAAGAGAGCATCAAGGTCACAAACCCCAATGACACACAATTGGACAACACCAGCACAGGCTTGGCCTTGCAAGCTGGTGTGGACATCCCATTGACCAAGCAAGTGTTTTTGAACTTCGATGTGAAAAAGGTGCAACTGAAGTCTGACGTCTATGTGGGCGGTGCCAATGTGGGCACGCTCAAGCTCAACCCTGTGTTGGTCGGGGTTGGTGTGGGCTACCGCTTCTAAGCCATACACAAGCCCCATACGCCTCGCGCTCGCAAGAGTTGCGGGGCGTATTACCGTCGATAATTTCTGGGTGAGTATTCCAACTTCTTTCGCCCAAATCTGTGCTGACCGACATTCGACGCGTGGCTTTTTGTCTCAAGCCGTGCCGACCGAGGTCCTAGAGCAACTGCTCATCACGGCCCGCATGGCGCCCAGCGGGGCCAATTTGCAGCCAGGCACATTCACACAGGTCAAAGGCTCAGTCCGTGAAGAACTTTCTGCCGACTTGGTTCGCGCTTGGCGTGCGGGTGAGGCCGAGGTAGAGGACTACGACTATTTCCCCAAACCCATGCCGATGACCTTGCGCAAGCGTCAAGTGGCTGCGGCGCAAGCGCTTTATGGCGCATTAGGTGTCCCGCGCGAAGATCGGCAAGGACGTGACGCACAGTTTGAGCGAAATTTCCGTTTCTTTGACGCGCCTGTCGCGCTGGTCATCACCTTAGAACATGGGTTCGGCAGCGGCGGTTATATGGATTTGGGCATGGCACTGTACGGCTTCATGTTGGCAGCGCAAACCCATGGTTTGTCTACTTGTGCGATTGGGGCCATGGCGTCTTATCCCACACGGATTCGTGAACATTTGGCGCTCACGCCAAACTCCGTCGTTGTTTGTGGCATGGCTTTGGGTTACGCCGACCCCGACGCCCCAGTGAACCAAACGCGCACGGAAAGATGTACGCTCAACGAGTACTTCAGAGTCGTCGGTTAACCCACACGCTGCACCACGGCAGCAGCGCCCAAGCCCCCAGCCCCAGCCACGGCAACCAATCCTTTGGCATGGGGCGTGTCTAACGCTGTCAAGTCAGACAACAAGCGGACCAAAGCCACGGCAGCTGAAGCACCAATGGGGTGACCACGTGCCAGTCCACCACCATGCACATTGAGTTGATCAGGCGACAACCCCAAGCCCTTGGCAAAGCTCAAACCTTGCACGGCAAACGCATCGTGCAGCTCCACGCGTGCCAGCTCGCTCGGGTGAACATCTCCAGCACGCCGCAACGCTTCATGGGCAGCCAGTTCTGCACTGACCAAAGGTACCTCAGGTGGGCCACCGACAGACGCATGTGCACCCCATGTCATTGAGGGCTGCACGCCCCACTGAACGCACGCATCTTTGCTCATGAGCAGCACCAATGCCGCCCCGTCTGCTTGGGCCGAAATGGTCAAAGCACTGAGCCCAAAGGCATGGGCATTTGCGGTCTCGTCACAGGCCACCACAGGCATGCGTGCTGCACGTTCTGCAGAGAGGACACGAGGATAAGGATCATGAGAGATACCTGCCAGAGGCACAATTTCTGGCATCACATGGTGTTGACTCGCCACGGCTTGGGCGTGGCTATGCAAGGCATACGCTTCTTGCTCTGTGCGTGTGTAGCCATGTGTAGCGGCATAACGCGCTGCAGAAATCAGCATGTCTGGATCTTGCGCTGGGGTGGGCGCAAATGCCGGCCTCTCATAAGGAACAGGTGCATCCCCCGTCTGTAAAGGGCGATGCATACGTATGGGCGAACGGCTCCAAGCTTCAACACCACCCGCAATGACCACATGCGCCTGACCAGACGCAATCAGTGCCGCGCCCATGGCGACAGCATCTAGGCCCGAGCAACATTGGGTGTCGACGGTGTACGCCGCGCAGCGTTGCGACAAGCCTGCATACAAAGCCAACATACGCGCGGGGTTGCCACCTGCACCCAAAGCGTTACCGATGACCACCGCATCGACCGCACTCGCGTCGAGACCTGCACGCTGCAACAAGGCCAGCAGCACAGGCTGAGCAATTTCATGGGGACTCAATGCGTTGAATGCCCCACCACGCGGCACCACCGCCGTGCGGGCCCAAGCCGCAATCAGAGCAAGGGGTGCAGACATGGGAGCCCTTTCTGGACGAAGGTGGACAGTGCCGCATGGTCAGTTTTGCCACTGGCAGTGAATGGCCAGTTTTTGCACACCCACACGCGTTTAGGCACTTTGTAAGGCTCTAAGCGTTCACGGCAAAGTGTGGCTATCTCGTGGGCACTTGGGGCCAATGCCTCGTCATGCAGTTGAAGTACCGCCACCACAAGCTGCCCACGAAGAGGGTCCGCCACGCCTTGCACAGACGCTTGCGCGATGCGGGTATCGGTCAGCAGCACAGCCTCGACCTCTTCTGGAAATAGGTTTTTGCCTTGCGTGACGACCATGCGGTTTTCGCGACCCACAAGGCACAGATAGCCATCTGCATCAACATACCCCATGTCTCGCACCGAGAGCCAATCGCCATCACGCACCGCGGCGGTATGGTCGGTACTGGGTCCCACATAGTCCATGAACAACATGGGGCTACGCACAAAAATCTGGCCAACGCCTAAAGGCGGTTGCGGGTTGCGAATGGCCACGTCGACATTCGAAAAAGGTTTGCCTACGGCCTGTGCAGGGGCTGAGGCGTCAGCATCCATCCACGCCATGAAGCTGGTTTCTGAAGCGCCATAAAACTCGACGATGCGGGCTTTGGGAAACAAAGCTTGCAAATCCGCTGTGCGATCACGCATCCAACGTGCGCCGCTTATCAAAATCAAGTGCACGCCATCCATGGGGGCCATGTGACGACGCTCGGCCAAGGCAAGCAAGAGCAAGAGCTGGCTGGGTACAGCCACCAAACACGGCGTGTGACCTTGCTGCAAAGTCTCAAGCATGCGCGCTGCAGAAAATCGCTCTTGCACCACCACACCCGCACCGCTCCACAAGCCCAGCATCATGCCAAACAGAAACAGTGAGTGTGAGAACCGCCCAGGCGCTAGCACACGCGCGGCGGCATCTGCACCAAATGTGTCGAGACAGACACGCAAACTCTCGGTCCACGATTGGTGATGCCGTCGAAACCCCTTAGGACTACCCGTGCTGCCAGAAGTGAACCCAATGTAAAAAGGCGAGTGAGGTGTGGGGGCAACCGTCTCGGAGACTTCTTGTGCGAACGCCGTCTGGACGTTTTGTCGTACAGCCGCAGGCCAATCAGGGTCTGTCACTGCGGCACACCGTCCACTGGTGATGATGGCCAAAAACGCCACCATTTGTTGCACCGTGGTCAGGCTGTCATCCACAAACACAGTGTTGGGCGCTTGCTGTTGATGGAGCGCTTGCGCCTGTTGAGTCACTGCAGCATGCAACTCAGCATACGTGAGTGCAGTACCCCCATCGTCAAGCGCCACAACATCGGCGCGGACTTGTGCCCAATGCGCCAAAGGCGCATGGACCAAAGCGTGGTTAGCCCCCAAAGCGCCAGTCGGGCAAGCCACGTGCGACGGTGTGCACCACGGTGGAGCACAAAACGCATTTGATCAAGTCACCCGGCACAAACACCAAAGTGCCCATGATGGCTTGTTCCCAAGACAAATTAGCAATGTTGACCAAGCCCACCACGCCGCACACATGCACCACCAACAGGCCGCCAATCGCCGAAGCAACAAAGGCACTGATGGCTGAACTGCGGGGTGTGCTGGTTGGTAATGTCGACATCACCAACCCCGTCACAAACGCACCCAAAGGCCAGCCAATCAAGTAACCGCTGGCGGGCGAAAAGAAAACACCCAAGCCACCACGACCACCCGACAGCAAAGGTAAGCCTATCGCCACGGCAACCAAGAACAAGGTCAAGGCTTGCAGCGCGCGCTTGGGGCCGAGCATGCAACCGGCCAACATGACGCCCAACGTTTGCAAAGTAATCGGCACGCCTAGAGGTAAATCAATTTTTGGAATCAGGCCAAACACGGCGATAAGTGCGGCAAACAAAGAAACCAAAGCCAAAGAATAGGTAGAGGTGAACGTTTTCATAAATCAAGCCGTTTATCGGCGTAAACGAATCGTGAGGGCATCGGCCACGCGACGCGTGGTGAGCAACATCTGAATGGTGAGAGGAGCCAGTATTTTAAAACCGCCCGATTGCCCCGTACGCAATCGGTACGCATCATCCAAACGACGCCACACCACAAAAAAATGCTCGATGAAACGCAGCATCAACGCCAACTGCAACGCCAATGGGTCGGTACGCACGCCTATTTTTCGCAACGGAGAAAGTAACCACGCCAACACATGCAGCAGGTCGCTGTAGCGGGTGGTCAGCGTCAAAGCAATGCCCATCAAGGTAGCACTGACTAGGCGCATCACGGTGACAGCGGCCAACATAGGCTGCGACATCCACACATGAAACCCTGCAACCAGACCGCTGGCAAACAACACCCCAACCACCAATGGCCTAGCCGCTTGCACAGCTGCGCCAAGCGACACAAAAACCAACACGCACGCCACGGTCACCGCCAGCAAAACTTGCCACTTTTGCATGGCAAACAAGCCAATTCCCAACAACGCCAGTGCGAGCAACTTTACGCCCGCTGGCACGCGGTGCAGCCATGTCGGGATGTCGCTATACAGGCTTCCCATCGACGACCTTAAGCGGCAGCTCGCAAAGCCACATCCGCCTCATAAGCGGCACACACATCGACACCCGCGCCGTCTGCCCGAACGCGGCCTTGGTCTAACCAAATCACGCGCTCGAAGTGACGCACATGCGCCAACACATGGGTAGAGACCAACACTTGTTGGGGTGCCTGGGCGATTTCTTGTTTCAGCAACGCTTGACCAGGCAAATCTAGGCTGGCAAAAGGTTCATCAAGCAGCAACACACGGTGTGGTGCCAATGACAAAGCCAACCAACACACCTGTTGCCGCTGCCCTTGGCTCAAACTGCTGATGGCCCGCGTCGCCCAGTGCAACAAACCTCGCGTTTGCAACACCTGGTGAACCTGTTGCTGCACCTGTGCACGGGTGAGTGACGTGGACTGCAAACTCAAACCCAGCTCTTCTTCCACCGTAGGAAAAATGATTTGGTCATCTGGGTTTTGAAACATCATGCCCACAGCTTGCGCGCCTTCGGGTACAAGCACTTGCCCCGCTTGTGGTCGGTCTAAGCCACACAAGAGGCGAAATAAACTGCTCTTGCCCGCGCCGTTGTCACCAATCAACCCAATACGCGGCTCATGCAAGGCAAGCGTCAACCCATTAAACACATACGTGTTGCCACGCTGCAAGCACACGCCGTCAAGCGTCATCACCGAGGGGTAGGGGAGAAGAAGAGATGACATCTTTGGGAACGGCCACATGCACACGTATGAAATAACGCATGATTATCGACGCTGGCAAACGCCAATAGCTCCCGACCCCTCCTAAAACCGGCTTTGTAAAGACGAGAGTCACGCTATGCCATCGAGATCAAAGCGTTAGTCTTTTCTGCGAATCATTGCCCACAAACGTGGCACCACTAAACACGCCACTGCCACCATTAGAAGCGCTGCAGACATAGGACGATCCATAAAAATCGACCACTGCCCTTCTCCGATCGACAATGCATTGCGCATTTGCGCCTCTGCCAAAGGCCCCAAAATCATACCGACGATCACGGGTGCAACAGGAAAGTCATAGCGTCGCATCATCACACCGATCAAACCGATACCATACATAAGCAGCAAATCAAAACTGCTCTGACGCATGCCAAATACGCCCACGGTGGCAAAAATCAAAATGCCTGCATAGAGCTGTGGTTTCGGAATTTGAAGTAGCTTGACCCACAACCCGACTAATGGCAAATTGAGAACCAGCAGCATGATATTGCCAATATAAAGCGAAGCAATCAATGCCCATACCAAGTCAGCTGAAGTTTGAAACAACTGAGGGCCAGCTTGTATGCCATAGTTTTGCAAGGCTGACAACAAAATGGCTGCCGTCACCGACGTAGGAATACCTAAGGTCAACAAAGGCACTAAAGTTGCCGTAACTGCGGAGTTATTTGCAGCTTCTGGGCCCGCCACGCCTTCGATAGCACCCACTGTGCCGAACTCTTGTGGCTGTGAAGACAACTTTTTCTCAGTGGCATAACTCAAGAACGTAGGAATTTCAGAGCCCCCCGCTGGAATCGTGCCAAATGGAAAGCCCATAAACGTACCGCGCAACCAAGCGGGCCAAGAGCGCCCCCACTCTTCGCGCGTCATGTGCACGCGATTGAGCGGGTTGATCTCCGTTTTGCTACGCCCTTCATACATTGCGTTGTAAATAACTTCACTCACCGCAAATAAACTCACCGCGATCAGCACCACCTCAATGCCATCCATTAGTTCAGGAATGCCTCCCGTGTAGCGCAACTGACCAGAGATTTGATCCATACCAATCAAACCTGCCGCCAAACCCAGTAGCAGGGCCGTAATGCCACGCAAGGTGCTTTGCCCTAAAACTGCACTGACAGTGATAAAAGCCAACAGCATCATGCAGAAATACTCTGGTGGCCCAAGCTTGACCGCAAACTCTGCCACCATCGGCGCAAACAAGGTTACTAAGACTGTGGCGATCGTGCCCGCGACAAATGAACCAATGGCTGCAGTTGCCAAAGCTGCACCGGCACGACCGCTCTTGGCCATCTTGAAACCCTCAAGCGCAGTGACCATCGTGCCTGTTTCGCCTGGCGTATTAAGCAAAATAGAGGTGGTGGATCCACCGTACATAGCACCATAGTAGATGCCTGCAAAAAAGATCATTGAGGCAGTAGGCTCCACCTGCGCAGTGATAGGCAGCAGCATGGCCACAGTCACAGCGGGCCCAAGCCCCGGCAAAACGCCAATGGCGGTTCCCAACGCACAGCCCACAAAGGCCCACAGCAAATTCATTGGTGTGGCGGCAGTAGCAAAGCCGCCCAAGAGTTGAGCCCAAGTATCCATCATGATGAGGTGCTAACGAAAAGTTAGAGCCAACCCGTTTGGGTCAGACCGGGAAGATTGATCGACAAAAGTTTGCTAAACAGCCAGTACACCGGTGCTGCAATCAACAAACCCGTCACCACATCGGCGAGAGTCTGGCGCATACCACCTGCAGGTTTGCCTTCTGACAAGCGCAACCCGCGCACAGCTAGCACAAAACACAATGCACAGCTCAAGGTAAAGCCAAGGGTAGTCAGCAATAACGCATTGGCCACCACACCTGCAGACACCCAGATAGTGGCACGCCAATCTGCGGGTGCTTCGGGTGGCTCAGGCATGTGCTGGTAACCACCGTGCAATGCTTGCCACAGCAACAAACCACCACACACCAACAAACCTAACGCCACAGCCCAAGGCAAAAAGTTGGGACCCACGCCACCATAGCCTGCCTCTGAAGAAATGGACTGCGCGCCCCACATCATCAACAAGGACAGTGCCACACAGCCGGCCGCCATCCATACCTGTGGGCGAGAAACAGAAACGTTTGACATCGTATTTAGACCATGCCTGCTTTGACCATCGTGGCACGCAACGTGGCGAACTCACGATCCACAAACTCTCCAAATTCGTCGCCCGTCATGACCGCAGAAGTCCAGCCATTTTTAGCCAAGGATTCCGCCCATGATTTAGAGCGTGAAGCCTTCACAACCAACTCAATCAGGGCCTTGCGTTGTGCGGGCGTGATATCTGCTGCCCCGTACACGCCTCGCCAGTTACCAATTTCAACGTTGAATCCCTGCTCTTTGAGTGTCGGAATATTCAACCCCTTCAGACGGGCGGCCGAGGTCACCGCAATCGGGGTCATCTTACCTGCTTCAATATACTGCTGAAACTCGCTGTAGCCACTGCCACCCAAGGTGACGTTGCCGCCCAAAATCGCTGCCACAGCCTCGCCGCCGCCACGAAAAGCAACGTAGTTAATTTTTGAGGCATCCACACCCGCTTCTCGCGCCAACATCGCAGCTGCAATGTGCTCGGTAGAGCCACGTGAACCGCCACCCCACTTGATGCTGCCAGGATCTTTCTTGAGTTGCTCGATCACCTCTTTCATGTTTTTGTAAGGTGAGTTGGCAGGCAACACAAACACGTTGTACTCGGTCGTCAAACGCGCCAAAGGCGTGACCTTGTCCAAGCTCACAGGCGCCTTGCCAGTGATGATGCCGCCAATCATGACCGCACCCATCACCATCAGCGCGTTGCCATCTCCTTTGGTGGCATTGGCAAACTGAGACAAACCGATCACGCCAGCAGCGCCACCTTTGTTTTCATACGTCACAGTATTGGCAGCGCCTGAGTCTTGCAAGGCTTTGCCCAAGGCACGACCCGTGGTGTCCCAGCCGCCCCCAGGGTTCGCGGGGATCATCATCCTCAAACTAGCAGCAGCCTCGGCACTCAATGGCAGAGATCCAGAAGCCAACAAGGCGGCACAAGTCTTCAAGAAAGCATCACGACGCATACAAATCTCCATTTACGAACGTCAAAAATATAGTCACTAAGTCTAGTTGTAGAGATGGCAAATATAAAAGCCAGTTTGTAAGTAGTTACGCGAATCAAAATGCCCGCCCTAAAATGAGATTCATGAATGCATTAGATAAAGCCAAGCAACTGTTTCTAGATGGATTGAAACATTTCGCGTCAGAAGAATTTGAGCTCGCTGAATCCAACTTGATGCAGGCGCATCTGCTGGTACCAGATCGACTTTCTATCTTGGTCAACCTGTCGGCGGTTCAAATCAAATTAGAAAAGTATGAGCAAGCCAAATCGTCTGTCCAACTCGCGATTGCCATTGACACCAGCCATGCTGAGCTTTGGCTCAATCTTGGCATCGCAGAAAAGGCGCTCGGCGCGTACGAACAAGCACAACAACACCTTGAGCATGCCCTGAGCTTAAACCCATCTCTTGCTGCCGCTTGGCTGCACAAAGCATGGATTGCGATTGCTCGGCAACGCGTCAACCAAGCGCAAGATGACTTTGAACGAGCCGCACAATTAGACCCCAGCTTTGCTCAATCTTGGCAGGCAGATGCTGACTTGAGCTTAGGTGCGCTGTACTACACGCTCGATCAGGTTGAAAAAGCTATCCCATCGTACCAGCGCCTCCTGGCCTCTGGTACGCATACAGCGAAAGCCATGCAAAGCCTTCTGGTGATTTATGGCGAGCTCAAACAGCACCACGCTTTGGACGCTCTCATTCAACAATACAACGATCTGGTTCAAACGGATGCGTTGTGCAACGAGCTGCTGGGTTTTTACTACTTCAACACAGACCAACTTGACTTGGCACAGCATCACTTCAGGCAAGCTGCACTTTTATCTGAGCATCAGCCTAACACGAACAACCCGCAAGAATGGCCCATTTCGGAGCCTCGATTGCGACACGACCTAGAGCAATTGCAACAACTCGTAGCCCGAGGCGTTAAAACCCAAGCCGTCACTTCGGCACTCGAAACCATCAAACACTACGAAACCAATCCATCACCGCAGAATCAAAGTAAGTTCATTAAGGTGATCGGCGCCTACCAGCACTTGCCAGATACCCCATTCCTAGGCCGCGCACTGGGCAATAACGACTTCCAAAAAATTGAACACGACTTCATTCATGGCAACCCCAAGTTGGTAGTCATCGACAATTTCTTGTCGCATGAAGCTTTGACGCAACTACGCAATTTCTGCGAAGAAGCCACCGTATGGAAGCGCAGCTATCCTAACGGCTATTTAGGCTCATTCATGGCTAGCGGCTTTTGCTCGCCGGTGATCTTAGAAATTGCACGTCAACTCAAACTGGCCATGCCCAATGTCGTGGGGACACAAGACCTACGGCAAGCTTGGGGCTTTAAATATGACCAACGCTTGGGCGGAATCAACTTGCACGCGGACTTTGCGCGTGTGAACATCAATTTTTGGCTGACGCCAGATGAAGCCTGTCTAGACAACACCACAGGTGGCATTGTGGTTTACGACACCCCACCGCCAGAGGATTGGAGCTTTCACAAAGCCAACGCTGACAGCGCCACCATCAAGCAACATCTAGAAGCCAAACAAGCCAAGATGGTGCGAGTTCCCTACAAAATGAACCGTTGCGTGTTGTTTGACTCAACCTACTTTCACACCACAGATGAGATTCACTTCAAAGAGGGTTATGAAAACCGCCGCATCAACTGCACCTTACTATTTGGCAAGGGGCTTTAAAGATTTACAACAAAAAACCCTCACATCTCTTGCGAGACGTAAGGGTTAGATCTTTTAAATCCTTAGCTGGCTAAGCCAGCGGGGGATTAGAAAGAGTGAGTCAAGCCCACGCCGATAGCTGTGCGCTTTTGGTTGGCAGCAGCATCAGTCATGTCTGTGATTTTTGCTGGAGCCGAGCCAGTGTTGAATGCAACTGGGTTGAAGTTCAACACGTTATCAGAACCGTTACTAGCAACGCCGTACATACCAATCAGGTTGGTACGCTTGCTCAAAGCGTAACGAGCTTGTGCGTTGGTCAACTTGCTGCCGTGACCTTTGGTCAATGAAGCACCCAATGTCCATGCGCCAGTTGTGTAGCCCACGCCCATTTGGTTAGC
>JACCDQ011349761.1_pt1 | contig 23122 bp, 17 predicted proteins | sample 7446031 | NCBI WGS metagenome assembly JACCDQ01 (sample SAMN15323442, study PRJNA562643) | freshwater metagenome | isolation source: river surface water | place: USA:Blue River Watershed | collected 2017-08-17 | reverse complement strand
GGTGACTTTGGGCACGGTGGCCTCGGCGTAGGCGTAGAGCAGTTTGGCACCGTGCTTGATGATGCCGCCGTACTCCTGGGATGTGCCGGGCATGAACCCGGGCACGTCCACAAAGGTGATCACGGGAATATTGAACGCATCGCAGAAACGCACAAAACGCGCTGCCTTGATGGAGGATTTGATGTCCAGACAACCGGCCAGCACTAGGGGCTGGTTGGCCACAATGCCCACGGTTTGACCGTCCATGCGCGCAAAACCGATCAGGATGTTTTTGGCGTAGTCGGGTTGCAACTCAAAGAAGTCGCCATCGTCCACGGTCTTGACTATCAACTCCTTCATGTCGTAGGGTTTGTTGGGGTTGTCGGGCACCAAAGTGTCCAGGCTTTTGTCCATGCGGTCGATCGGGTCGCCGCTGGGGCGCACAGGCGCCTTTTCCCGGTTGTTCAAGGGCAGGTAGTTGTAAAGGCGGCGCAGCATCAGCAGCGCCTCCACGTCGTTCTCGAAGGCCAAATCGGCCACGCCGCTTTTGGTGGTGTGAGTGACGGCCCCACCCAGCTCTTCGGCGGTCACTTCCTCATGCGTCACGGTCTTGACCACCTCTGGCCCGGTCACAAACATGTAACTCGAATCCTTGACCATGAAGATGAAGTCGGTCATGGCGGGTGAATACACCGCGCCACCGGCCGAGGGGCCCATGATCATGCTGATTTGCGGAATCACGCCGCTGGCCATCACGTTGCGCTGGAACACGTCGGCATAACCACCGAGCGAGGCAACACCTTCCTGGATGCGTGCGCCACCCGAATCGTTCAAACCAATGACAGGCACGCCGGCCTTCATGGCTTGGTCCATGACCTTGCAGATTTTTTCGGCGTGGGCTTCGCTGAGCGCGCCGCCAAACACGGTGAAGTCCTGGCTGAACACAAACACCAGGCGACCGTTGATCATGCCGTAACCGGTGACCACGCCATCGCCCGGGATTTTTTGGTCCTGCATGCCGAAGTCCACACAGCGGTGTTCGACGAACATGTCCCACTCTTCGAACGTGCCCTCGTCGAGCAGCACCTCGATGCGTTCGCGCGCCGTGAGTTTGCCTTTGGCGTGTTGGGCGTCAATGCGCTTTTGGCCGCCACCCAGTCGCGCGGCCTCGCGCTTTTTTTCCAGTTGTTGCAGTATTTCTTGCATGGTGAAGGTCTCCGGGAAAATCAGTGAAAAAGTTCGAGCAACTGGCGTGCAGCGGTGGATGCAGGCAGCTGCCCATTCAAAACACCCAAAGTGGTGGCTTCCAGCTGGCCTTTGACAGCAGGGTGATGGCGAAACCGATGCCTCAGACCTGATTCGATGCGTTCCCACATCCAGGCGCGGGCTTGATGCTTGCGTTTGTCGGCAAACCGCCCCCCGTTTTGCTGGAGCGTCTGAAATTCAGTCACTTTGCCCCAAAAGTCTGCCACGCCTTGGTTGTGCAGGGCGCTGATCTGAATGACTTGTGGGTGCCAGATGTGTTGGTCGTGGTGCAGGTGGTCTGGGTTGCCATGCAAACCGAGCAAACGCAGGCTGCTGGTGATTTGGGCACGGGCGCGGGTGGCAGCATCGGGATCGATGTCCGCCTTGTTGATGACCACCAGATCGGCCAACTCCATGACGCCTTTCTTGATGGCTTGCAAATCGTCGCCCGCATTGGGCAGTTGCAACAGGCAAAACATGTCGGTCATGTTGGCCACGGCGGTTTCAGATTGGCCCACGCCCACGGTTTCAACAATGACAACGTCGTAATTGGCCGCTTCGCACACCAGCATGGCCTCGCGGGTTTTTTCGGCCACGCCACCCAAATTGCCGCTGCTGGGGCTGGGCCGTATGTAGGCCTTCTCGTGCACGCTCAAGTGCTCCATCCTGGTTTTGTCGCCTAGGATGGAGCCCCCCGAAACGGTGCTCGACGGGTCGACCGCCAACACCGCTACCCGGTGCCCCTGGCCGATCAGGTGCAGGCCCAGCGCCTCGATAAAAGTGGACTTGCCCACGCCTGGCACGCCGCTGATACCCAAGCGCAAAGCACAGCCTGTGTGCGGCAGCAACGCAGTCAGCAGTTCGTCGCCTTGGGCCCGGTGGTCAGCACGGGTGGACTCCAGCAACGTGATGGCTTTGGCCATGGCTCGCCGCTGCTGTGCTGCGCCGCCGTGGACGATGCCTTCGAGCAAAGCCTGAGGGCTCAAGCGACCGCCTTTTTGATTTGCTCCAGCACGTCTTTGGCACTGGCAGGTATCGGCGTGCCTGGACCGTACACGCCTTTTACGCCGGCCTCGTACAGCATCTCGTAATCTTGGCGAGGAATCACACCACCCACAAAAACGATGATGTCGTCGGCGCCCTGCTTTTTCAGCTCAGCAATGATGGCTGGCACCAAGGTTTTGTGCCCGGCAGCCAGCGTGGACACGCCCACGGCATGCACGTCGTTTTCAATCGCCTGGCGGGCGCACTCTTCCGGGGTCTGGAACAGCGGCCCCATGTCCACGTCAAAACCCAGGTCGGCGAACGCGGTGGCAACCACTTTGGCGCCACGGTCGTGGCCGTCTTGGCCCAGCTTGGCGATCATCACACGGGGGCGGCGGCCTTGCTCTTCGGCAAACTGGGCAATTTCGGCCTTCAGTTTGTCCCAGCCTTCGGCAGAATCGTAAGCGGCAGCGTACACACCGGTCACCTTTTGCGTGTCGGCGCGGTGGCGCCCATAAATTTTTTCCAACGCGTCGGACACTTCACCCACCGTGGCACGCAGGCGAATGGCCTTGATCGACAAATCCAACAAATTGCCTTGCCCGGACTCAGCGGCGGCAGTCAGGTCAGCCAGAGCGGCTTGCACCGCTGCATTGTCACGTGTGGCACGGATTTCTGCCAACCGCGCGATCTGCCCTTCACGCACCTTCACGTTGTCCACGTCAAGGATCTCAATCGGGTCTTCCTTGGCCAGTTTGTACTTGTTGACCCCCACAATCACGTCTTTGCCGCTGTCGATGCGCGCCTGCTTTTCAGCAGCGGCAGCCTCGATTTTCAACTTGGCCCAGCCACTGTCCACGGCCTTGGTCATGCCGCCCATGGCGTCCACTTCCTCGATGATGGCCCAAGCTTTGTCGGCCATTTCTTGGGTCAGAGATTCCATGAGGTAGGACCCTGCCCATGGGTCGACCACGTTGGTGATGTGCGTCTCTTCCTGGATGATCAGCTGTGTGTTGCGGGCGATGCGCGAGCTGAACTCGGTGGGCAGCGCGATGGCTTCATCCAGCGAATTGGTATGCAAACTTTGGGTGCCGCCGAACACGGCCGCCATGGCTTCGATGGTGGTGCGCACCACGTTGTTGTAGGGGTCTTGTTCGGTCAGGCTCCAACCACTGGTCTGGCTGTGCGTGCGCAGCATCAGGCTCTTCGGGTTCTTGGCGTCGAAGCCTTTCATGATGCGCGTCCACAACAGGCGGGCCGCACGCATCTTGGCAATTTCCAAGTAAAAATTCATGCCCACCGCCCAGAAGAAGGACAGTCGGCCCGCAAAGTCATCCACATCCATGCCTTTGGCAATGGCGGTTTTCACGTACTCCTTGCCATCGGCCAGGGTAAACGCCATCTCCAGCACCTGGTTGGCGCCGGCCTCCTGCATGTGATAGCCGCTGATGCTGATCGAGTTGAACTTCGGCATGTTCTGGGCCGTGTACTCGATGATGTCGCCGATGATTTTCATCGACGGCTCGGGCGGGTAGATGTAGGTGTTGCGCACCATGAACTCTTTCAGAATGTCGTTCTGAATGGTTCCCGCCAACTGGTCTTGGCTGACGCCCTGCTCTTCAGCAGCCACCACGTAACCGGCCAGCACCGGCAGCACCGCGCCGTTCATGGTCATGGACACCGACACCTTGTCCAACGGAATGCCGTTGAACAGGATTTTCATGTCCTCCACGCTGTCGATCGCAACACCGGCTTTGCCCACGTCGCCGGTCACACGCGGGTGGTCAGAGTCATAACCCCGGTGGGTGGCCAGGTCGAACGCCACCGACACACCCTGACCACCGGCAGCCAGCGCCTTGCGATAAAAAGCATTGGATTCTTCGGCGGTGGAAAAACCGGCGTACTGACGAATGGTCCAGGGGCGCACCGCGTACATGGTGGCCTGGGGCCCGCGAATAAACGGCTCAAACCCCGGCAACGTATCGGTGTGTGGCAAGCCTTGGGTGTCTGCCGACGTGTACAGCGGCTTGACCACAATGCCGTCCGGCGTGGTCCAGTTCAACTGGTCGAGCGGGCCGCCCTTGATGGATTTTTGAGCAGCTTTTTCCCAATCGGCCAAGGTGGCGGGCTTGAATTCGGACGACATGAAAGACACCTGTGTTTGGTAAGTAACGACGAGATTTTACATCATTCATAATTATTGATGCAAAATTTTACTTGGCGTAGAATGCAGGCAGTCTTGCAAATTGATATGTCTGTTGCCCCCGTCTCCTTAACACCACGCGCCCTTTACGAAGAGGTGGCCGAGCTGCTGCGTCAGCGGATTTTCAACCGGGAATTGCCCCCGGGCAGCTGGATCGATGAACTGAAAATCGCCGAAGAATTCGGCATCAGCCGCACCCCGCTGCGCGAAGCCCTCAAGGTGCTGGCAGCCGAGGGCTTGGTCACCATGAAGGTGCGCCGCGGTGCTTACGTGACCGAGGTGTCGGAGCAGGACCTGAAAGAGGTGTACGAACTGCTGGCACTGCTGGAATCCGACGCGGCCGGAGTGGTGTGCCAAAAGGCCACAGACGAACAGCTGAAGGAGCTGCAAGCCCTGCACCAGGCGCTTGAAAAGGCCGCCCCACCCAAAGGTTCGCGCGACGCATTTTTTGCACTGAACGAACAATTCCATTTGCGACTGTTGGAACTGGCCGGTAACCGTTGGCGCCTGCAGATGGTGGCTGACCTGCGCAAGGTCATGAAACTCAACCGTCACAGCTCCTTGTTCAAATCGGGGCGGATCGAGGAATCTTTGAAAGAGCATCGGGCCATTTTGGCGGCCGTTTTGGAGCGGGATTCCAGCGTCGCAGTCAATCGCGTCAAAACCCACTTTGCGAATGGGCTAGAAGCAGCAGCCTGACCGTCAGTCCAGCGTGCGCGAAAGCTCGCTTGGCAGCTTGTTGTCCTCTTGGTACACGGCTTGCGCCATGGCCCATACTTGGCGCGGGGGCAGTGGCTTGAGCTTGTGGTTGCTCCAAACCTGCCTCCAACGGCGGGCGCCACGTTGCCCATGGCGCAAACCCAGCATGTGCCGGGCTATGGCGTACCACGGGGTACCGTCGTCCACCGCTTCACGTTCCATGTAGTCCACCATCGCCTCTTCCACAGCGTCGTGGGTGGGGCTTTGCAGGGGGTCGCCAAAGTAATGGGAGTCCCATGTATGCATCAGCCAGGGGTTGTAATAGGCCTCACGGCCCAGCATCACACCGTCAACCTGGGCCAAGTGGGCGGCCACCTCCTCATCGCGCTTGATGCCACCATTGACCACGATGGCGAGGTGAGGAAAATCCTGCTTCAGCCGGTAGGCCAAATCGTAACGCAAGGGGGGAATCTCGCGGTTTTCCTTGGGGCTGAGCCCCTGCAACCAAGCGTTTCGGGCATGCACAATGAAAACGTTGCAGCCTGCTTCGTGGACGGTCCCCACAAAGTCACGCACAAAGTCGTAACTCTCGATTTTGTCGATGCCAATCCGGTGCTTGACTGTTACAGGCACCTGAACCACGTCGCGCATTGCTTTCACACAGTCAGCCACCGTTTGAGGTTCGTTCATCAAACAAGCCCCAAAAGCGCCCCGCTGCACCCGTTCGCTGGGGCAGCCGCAGTTGAGGTTGATTTCGTCGTACCCCCAGTCTTGGCCGATTTTGGCGCAGCGTGCCAAATCATCGGGCTCGCTGCCACCCAACTGCAGGGCCACCGGATGTTCGGTCTCGTCCAAGCGCAAATGGCGACGCGCATCGCCATGCAGCAAGGCACCGGTGGTCACCATTTCGGTGTAAAGCCGGGCCCGCTTGCTGATCAAGCGGTGCAGGTAGCGGCAGTGCTTATCAGTCCAATCGAGCATGGGGGCAACCGTGAGCCTCCAAGATGAACTGTTTTCAAACATAGGGGAAGGGACGGAGGCTGCCTGCGAAATCATGCGTTGGATTATCCCACCCAAGAAAAAACCCAGCCGACACTGCGCCGGACTGGGTTTTATAGATAGGCCAAGTTGCAAAAAAGGCCACCACATAAGAGTGGCCCATTCGACCCAAATCAGCCCATGTGCAAGCCACCGTTCACCGAGAAATCGGCACCGGTGGCATAGCCGCCTTCCTCGCTGGCCAGCCAGGCAATGATGGACGCGATTTCGCTTGGCTTGCCCAAACGCTTCACTGGCACCGTGGCCACAATCTTCTCCAGCACGTCGGGGCGAATGGCATTGACCATGTCGGTACCGATGTAACCGGGGCTGACCGTGTTGACGGTAACGCCCTTTGTGGCCAACTCTTGGGCCAAGGCCATGGAGAAACCGTGCATACCGGCCTTGGCGGCCGAGTAATTGGTTTGTCCTGCTTGGCCCTTTTCGCCGTTCACAGACGAAATGTTGATAATCCGGCCCCAACCCTTCTCGACCATGTCAGCCACCACTTGCTTGGTGACGTTGAACATCGAATCGAGGTTGGTGTTCATCACCGCATCCCAGTCTTCCTTGCCCATTTTCAGGAACATGCGGTCTTTGGTGATGCCTGCGTTGTTCACCAACACATCGATCGTGCCGTGCTCAGCTTTGGTCTTGGCAAAGGCTTCGACCGTGGAATCCCAATCACCCACGTTGCCCACCGACGCGTAGAAGGTGTAGCCCAAAGCCTTTTGTTCGTCCAGCCACTTGTTGAAGTCACGGGTGGGGCCACAGCCAGCAATCACCTTGAAACCTTCTTGGTGCAAGCGCTGGCAAATGGCGGTACCAATGCCACCCATGCCGCCGGTCACGTAAGCTACTTTTTGAGTCATTCAAATCTCCTCTTGTGAAAAAAACAGTTCAACGCTCAACGGTGAGCGAAACACCCATGCCGCCACCGATGCACAAAGCAGCCAAGCCTTTTTTGGCATCGCGACGCTGCATTTCGTGCAGCAGAGTCACCAAAATGCGGCAGCCGGACGCACCGATTGGGTGACCAATGGCAATGGCGCCGCCGTTGACGTTCACTTTGGAGGCATCCACCCCCAGGGCATTGTTGACGGCACAGGCTTGGGCTGCGAAGGCTTCGTTCAGTTCAAACAGGTCCACGTCGGCGACGTTCCAACCCGCGCGAGCCAAAGCCTTTTGTGAAGCAGGCACGGGGCCCATGCCCATGGTGGCCGGATCCAGGCCACTGGTGCCAAACGACTTGATGGTGGCCATGGGCTTCAAGCCCAAAGCGGCCGCCTTGCTTGCCTTCATCACCATCACAGCCGCAGCGCCGTCGTTGATGCCCGATGCGTTGCCTGCTGTCACAGAACCCGCTTTGTCGAACGCTGGGCGCAAGCCAGCCAAAGCGTCGGCATTGGTTTTTTTGTTGATGAATTCATCGGTGTCAAACACCAGTGGGTCGCCTTTGCGCTGTGGAATCACCACAGGCACGATCTCATCTTTGAACTTGCCGGCGTCTTGCGCTGCAGCAGCCTTCTGCTGGCTGGCCAGCGCTAGTGCATCTTGCATCTCGCGGGTGATGCCGTTGGCCTTGGCCACGTTTTCGGCAGTGATGCCCATGTGGTAGTGGTTGTAAGCGTCCCACAGGCCATCGTTGATCATGGTGTCCACCATTTTCCAGTCGCCCATGCGCTGGCCATCGCGGCTGCCCATGACAACGTGGGGGCTGGCGCTCATGTTTTCTTGGCCACCAGCGATCACGATTTCGCTGTCGCCCCAAGCCACTGCTTGCGCGGCCAGCATCACGGCTTTCAAGCCCGAACCGCACACGGCGTTGATGGTCAATGCCGGGGTTTCCTTGGCAATGCCCGCTTTCATCATGGATTGACGGGCTGGGTTTTGGCCAGAGCCAGCAGCCAGAACCTGGCCCATGATGACTTCACCCACCTGATCGGCAGCCAGACCGGTGCGCTCCAACAGGGCCTTGATCACAACCGCACCCAAGTCGGGGGCAGATGTTTTGGCCAAGCTGCCACCAAATTTGCCTACAGCCGTGCGTGCGGCGGCAACGATGACGATATCTTCCATGTTCAGCTCCTCTTCTGCTGTAAAAAAATCTTAAAAATCAAGCTTTGGCCTGAACATAACGCCCGGGCGCGGGTTCGATGGCTTTGTGCTTGCGGCTGCCATAGGTTTTGGGTGCAGCAACTTGCTTGCCAGCTTGGCCGGCCAACCAGCTCGCCCAATCGCCCCACCAACTGCCTTTGTGTTCGGTGGATGAGGCAATCCAGTCATCTGCACTGGCAGGAAAATCGTCACCTTCAGACACCCAATGGCTGCGTTTGCCCTTGCTGGCAGGGTTGATCACACCAGCAATGTGACCGGAAGCGCCCATGACAAAGCGTTTGGGGCCAGGCAGATGCTGCGTCGACGCATAGGCGCCGCCGATCGGAACGATGTGGTCTTCACGCGACCCGTAGATGTAAACCGGGATATCAACCTGCCCGAGGTCGATTTTTTCGCCACACACCGTGGCTTGCCCTGGCTTGACCAAACGGTTTTCCAAGTACGTGTTACGCAGGTACCAAGCGTAATAGGGGCCGGGCAAATTGGTGCTGTCGCTGTTCCAGTACAACAAGTCAAAGGGCGGGGGCGACTCGCCTTTCAAGTAGTTGCCCACCACGTAGTTCCACACCAAGTCGTTTGGACGCAGGAAGCTGAACGTGGTGGCCAAGTCACGGCCGGGCATCAAGCCGCCTTTGCCGTACTGCATTTCACGGAACTTCACAAAGTTCTCATCAATGAACACGTCCAAGATGCCCGTGTCAGTGAAATCCAGCAAGGTGGTCAGGAAGGTGGCGCTGTTGACGGGCTTTTCGCCGCGGGCAGCCAACACACCCAAGGCGGTGCCCAGCATGGTGCCACCCACACAGAAGCCCAGGGCATTGATGGTTTCAGCGCCCGTGATTTCGCGTGTCACAGCAATCGCCTTGATCACAGCGTCTTCGATGTAGTTGTCCCAAGTTTTTTGGGCGCAAGACGCGTCGGGGTTGCGCCAGCTCACCACAAAAGTGCGGTGCCCCTGCTCCACAGCGTAGCGGATGAAGGAGTTGTCTGGCTGCAAATCCAGAATGTAGAACTTGTTGATGCAGGGCGGCACCAGCAGGAAGGGGCGCTCGTACACCTTGGCAGTGAGGGGCTTGTATTCAATCAGCTGGAAGAGATCGTTTTCAAACACCACCTGCCCTTCGCTGGTGGCCACGTTTTTGCCCACCTCAAACGCAGAATGGTCGGTCATGGACACGAAACCCTGCTTCATGTCATTGAGCAGGTTTTGAATGCCCTTGGAAATGCTTTCGCCCTGAGTTTCGAGGGCTTTCTTTTGCGCCTCAGCGTTAAGAGCCAGGAAGTTGCTGGGGGCGCTGGCATCGATCCACTGTTGCACAGCGAAACGTACCCGGTTTTGGGTTTTGGCGTCGCCTTCAACGGCTTCGGCCATGGCCATGAGCGTGCGGGCGTTGAGCAAATACGCAGCTGCCGAAAAAGCGGCCACAGGGTTGGACGCCCATGCTTCTGATGAAAACCGACGGTCTTGCGGCACCTTGACTTTGGGCCCCTGGTTCCAGAGTTCAGCGACTTCCGTCAAATAGGTGCGCTGGATATCGAGCCACTTGGCTTGGTCGATGTTGACCGACTGGCCGGCAATTTGTGAAAACAATTCCTTGAGCGGGCCCGCTGCAGGAATGGCCACGCCCGCGCTGGCACTTTGTGCCGCCTGCTGCATGGCTTGCCACAAGGGGTTTTGCACCATGCCGGGCATGGCCCCAATGGATTGCTGGGTGGCCTGCAACATTTGCGACCACTGCTGCATCCAATTTTGTTGAAGCGACTGCGCAGACTGCAGCCAAGAAGAATCTGATGTCATAGGAGGCCCCTGTTTTGGAGAATCAGCACATCTGGCCGAAAACGGTGACAATGTTGTCGCTCGCGAAGTGTACGCGGCAAACATTTCACGAATCCGACGGGTTGGTAAATATTCAACAAGGCTTTTAACAATGTATCTGGTGGTGATTGCCTGGTTGTACGTGGCGGTGATGATGTCGGTGGCAGAGGCCACGCACAGCAATGGTTCGGTTCTTGGAGCCATTGTCACCTTTTTTCTGTACGGTTTAGGGCCAATCGCACTAGTGGTTTACCTGATGGGCACCCCTGCTCGGCGCAAAGCGCGCAAACGGCAACAGGCCCTTGAGCTTTCAAACCCGCCAGATGCAAGCGGCCATGCGCCCGCTGCTGCCGAGCAATCGGGCGTCGCGTCGGTGGGAAAAGAACCATGACGGATTGGAATGGGTGCACCACGGCTGGCTGGAGTCGTTTCCGCTGATTTGCGTCACCCCCAAGGCTTGCAAGCGTTGGCGCGCCAGCGCGGGCAAATCGGCCAGGTATTTGCCACTGGAGCCCAAAATTGGCGCGAAATGCGGTGCGGCGGCTTCTTCCTGCACCAAAAATTCGCGCATCACGTCGTCGCCCACTTCAAAAGCCAACGGGCCAATGCACGGCCCCAACCAAGCCCTGATGCCACCGGGCCCGGCAGCCGCCGCTGGCCAGCTTTTGAACAGCGCTTCCAACACCCCCACTCCGCCCTGTCCGGCCAAGCTGCGCCACCCCGCGTGCACGGCAGCAACGCTGCTGCCATCTTCGCTGGCCAGCAAAACCGGCAAGCAATCGGCCACCATGATGGTGCAAACCACACCCACATCGCTGGTCCAACATGCATCAGCCACCTTGGGCACAGAAGTGGTGTGATCGTTGACCTTGATTTCCAGCACGCCCACGCCGTGCACCTGCTGCAGGTAGACCGGACGATGCCCTAGGTGTTGGGCCAGTCGGGCCCGGTTGGCCTGCACATGGTCGGGCAAATCGCCCACGTGGTCGCCCAAATTAAAACTGTCAAACGGGCTCACCGAAAAGCCGCCATTGCGCTGGGTCATGCATGCGCCGACACCCGGTGGCATGTTGTCGGGCGACAGATTAGACAGAAACGCTGCGGCGTGCGGGCTTTTTGGCATTAAAGTGTGAACTGAATCAGGTAACTCAAGTGTAGTTACTGTTCAACAAAAAACTCGACAGATTCAACGCCTTACAGGAGACACTCCGATGATTCAAAGAAGAAGTTTGTTGCAAGCCGGTGCAGCCACTGCACTGGGTGCGCCCGCCTTGGTCGGCTTTGCCCAACAAAGCGTCACGCTGAAGTTTCACACCTTTATGTCGCCCGTTTCCAACGTGTGGCTGAACATGAACAAAGCGTGGATGGACAAGGTCACCAAGGACTCTGACGGACGCATCAAGTTTGAGGCTTACCCGGCCATGCAGTTGGGCGGTTCGCCGGTGCAGTTGTTTGACCAAGCCAAAGATGGTGTGGTGGACATTGTGTGGACCTTGCCCGGCAACACCCCAGGGCGCTTCCCGCGAACGGAAGTGTTTGAACTGCCCTTCATCATGACCAACGCTGAGGCCACATCGAAGGCCTTTTGGGAATACATACAAACCAAAGCGGCCGACGAATACCGCGATGTGCAACCGCTTGCACTGCAGGTCCACGGCCCCGGCATGTTCCACACCAAAGACAAACTCATCAAGCACCCCGATGACCTGAAAGGCCTGAAGCTGCGTGGCCCCACCCGCCAGATCACCAAAATGCTGGGCTACCTGGGTGCAACACCCGTGGGCATGCCGCTGCCGCAAATCCCTGATGCGTTGTCAAAGGGCGTGATTGATGGCTGCGCCATCCCTTGGGAAGTGGTGCCATCGGTGAAGGTACACGAACTCACCAAATTCCACAGCGAATTCGAGCCCAGCGGCGGTGCCATGTACACCACCACCTTCGTGATGGCCATGAACAAGGCCAAGTACAACAGCTTGCCGCCTGATTTGAAGAAAATCATCGACGCCAATTCAGGCATGGCCACTTCGGCCTGGCTGGGCAAGGTGCAGCAAAGCGGCGATGTGCCAGGTCGTAAATCCGCTGTGGACCGCGGCAACACCATCTACGCCATTCCGATGGCGGACGCTCAAGAATTCCGGCGCAAAGCCCGGCAAGTTGAGGTGGAATGGGTGCAGGACATGGACAAGCGTGGCTTCAACGGACGCGAACTGCTGGACACTGCGCGGGCGCTGATCGCCAAACACACCAAGTCATAAGCCCGATCTGAACCGAGGCCAAAGGCAGGGGCGATACACTCAAAGCCATGTATCGCCCCGCCATCAAACATTGCCGCGAATGCGGTGCGCTTGTGTCTTACCGTTTACCCGATGACGGCGACACCAAAAACCGCGCGATTTGCTCGCAATGCCACACCGTGCACTACGAAAACCCGCTGAACGTGGTGGGCACGCTGCCGTATTGGGGCGAACGGGGTGAGCAAGTCTTGTTGTGTAAACGCAATATTGAGCCCCGCTTGGGCAAGTGGACCCTGCCCGCCGGCTTCATGGAACTGGGTGAAACCACCGAGCACGGGGCCTGGCGCGAAACCCAGGAGGAAGCTGGCGCGGACATTGAAATCGACGGTTTGTTCGCGATGCTTAACGTGGTTCGGGTGGGCCAGGTGCACTTGTTTTACAAGGCCCGCCTGAAAAGCACCCTGTTTTCACCTGGCTATGAAACCCAGGAGGCCCGGCTTTTCACCGAAGATCAAATACCTTGGGATGACTTGGCTTTTCGCACGGTGCGCCAGACGCTGGAGCACTACTTCAGCGATCTGAAAAAAGGTCAGTTTGGCTTTCACATCAACGACATCGACTGATGCACAGTTAGCTGCGTGCATAGCGCCGAGCAAGCGCTTCCAGCTCGTGGGCCATCATAGGCTTGCCAATCAGATAACCTTGTACCTCTGAAACCCCCAGTGCCTCAATGAAATCGCTTTGGCGTTGGTCTTCAACCCCTTCGGCGATGACCTTCAGGTTCAGGGTCTGAGCGATGCTGGTAATGGCCCGCACGATGGCCCGGTCTGCGTTGCGAGTGGTGATGTGGGTGATGAAGGCTCGGTCGATTTTGATGGCGTCGAGAGGGAAGCGCAACAGGTATTCCAAGGACGAGTGCCCGATACCGAAATCATCAATGGCCACTTGGAAGCCCACCTCGCGCAGCTTTTCCAACATGCCAATAGAGTGGTCCATGTCCTGCATGGCCAGGCTTTCAGTGATTTCCAGCTCGATGAGGCTGGGTGGCACCCCGGCTTGCACGGCGGTGCCGTGAACCAAAGAAAATAATTTGGAATCCAGGAACTGCCGGGGCGACAGGTTAACGCCAATGCGCAAGGGCAAATCTGCCTGAGCCCATTCGACCGCTTGCCGGCAGGACTCCTGCAACACCCACTGGCCCACCACCGAAATCAGGCCCATTTCTTCAAGCACCGGGATGAATTGCACCGGCGGAACCACACCGCGCTCTGGGTGGCGCCAACGCAGCAAGGCCTCGGCGCCCACAATACGGCGATCCCGAAATGCCATTTGCGGTTGGTAGACCAAGAAAAACTCGTTGTTCTCTACCGCGCGACGCAATTCACGCTCCAAGCTCAAGGCAGCAAACAGCGACTGGTTCGCATCTTGGTCGGCGGTGGCCAATACATATTCCATGCCCTGCGCGCGCGCCACGCGTTGGGCTTCCTGGGCCTTGGCCAACAGCTGTTCAGGCGCATCCACCCCGTGATCTGGAAACAAAGATACACCGGCGGAAACCGTCACAAACGCTTCAAGGCCATTGACCTTGAACGGGTAGCGCAGGCTTTCGAGCAAACCCTCAAACCGGGTGGTGACCTCATCCCAGCGGGGCATGGACCACATGACAACAAATTCGTCACCGCCCACACGGGCAACCTCGGCACCACCACCAGATACCGACTTCAGGCGCTGCGCCATCATGGTCAGCAAGACATCGGCCCCGCCCTCGCCCAATTCGTCGTTGTGGCGGTGAAAGCGCACCAAGTCAATCCAGCCAATCAACAAAATATTCTGCTGCTGGCTGCGAACGCGGTCCATGTAAGAGCGCATCAGTCGGATGAACAAGCGCCGGTTGGCCAGGCCAGTCAATTCGTCGTGAAACGCCAGGTAGTCCACCAAGCTCTCGGCCTTGCGGATCGCCGTGACGTCTTGGTAGGCCCCGTAAACACGGTGGGCGTCTTCGCGTTGAGCACCGCGCTCACCCATGAGTCGGATCAACCGCTCTTCGCGCGGGGCCTGCAAACGCAAATCCAACTCGATGCGGCCACCGCTTTGGCGCACGACTTCGAAGGTCGAGCGCAACCGGGCTTGGTCGTCAGCGTGCACCCTGGCCACAAACTGGTCCAGTGTCGCTATCTCGTCGGGGCCCACGCCGGTCAGTGCTTCCAACTCATCGGTCCATTGCAGGTGGTCGGTTTCAATGCCCCACTCCCAGAACCCGAGCCCAGCAATTTTGCGCACCGACGCCTCGCGCATCCGGTTTTGCCGCACTTCACGGTTGAGCGCGCCGGTGCGAAGGGCGTACTTGACGCGCTGTATCAGCAGCGGCCAATTGATGGGCTTGGTGATGAAGTCGGTGGCACCCGAGTTGAAGGCCTGTTCGATCGCGTCGATATCTTCAGCACCGGTCAGCATGACGATGGGCAGGCTTTCGTCACCATCCATTTGCCTGATTTGGGCACATGCGCCGTAGCCATCAAGCTCGGGCATCATCACATCCATCAGCACCAGATCGGGGCGGTTGCTTCGCACCGTCTCAACCGCTTGCACGCCATTGGCAGCTTGCAAAATCGAGTACCCCTGCTTTTTTAGCACCCGACTCAGCAACATGCGTGTGGGCAGATCGTCGTCAACCAGCAAGAGTTTCGCGTTCGAGGTTTCAATATCCGCCATTGCCACGTGGGGTTGTAGTATTTTGTGGTTGCATTCTGCCCGAATTGTTCAGTCGTCGGGCGACTGACTACAATAATGGTGCGTTGAAAGCCCTAAAAAAGCAACAAAAAACACCATCCAAGCACAATTAAACGGTAAAAACGATTTCATGAACACAATTGATACCGAAACCTTGAGCGGCCTGAAGGAGATGCTGGGTGATGACTTGTACGAGATCACCCAGTTGTATGCCAGCACTTTGTTGGATGAAATTGCTTCGCTGCAGGCGTGCTACGCCAGCGGTGACATGGGGCGCCTCAACCGGCTTGCACACGCGCTCAAGGGCAGCTCTGCCAACATGGGCGCCAGCGCACTGGCGGCGTTGGCTGCTGCGGTGGAAAAGCGGGCCCTGGCTGATGACAAGGCCATGGTGGAAGCCGCATTGAACGACATGCCTCAGGTGGCCAAGGACACGCTGGCCGCCTTCAAAACAGGCGGTTTTTTGGGCGAGGACTGACCCAAAGTCTGCCCCGCACAGTTGATCAGGAAAACAAGCGGCGGGCCATGGCAGAACCCGCTGCAAATTCTCGGGCCTGCAGGGCGTCGTAAAGCACTTCCAGGTCGGCACCAATCGCATCCATGGCGTCTCGGCTGAGCACCGTGCCCACATCGTCGGTGACAACGCCTTCCATTTGATCGGCCAAGGCCAAGGCAACTTGGCGCAAGTTCACAAAGGGCCTTTCGCTGCGCGAGACTTGCGCCACGTCCAGCAACAGGTTGAATTCACGCAGCGCACTTTGTTCTGGGTCTTCGGCCAATGCGGCCTGTGTTTCGTATTGCAGCACCAGCACCGGTGCACCTCCGGGTTCACTGTTGGGCAGCACCATGCGCCCCGGCAGTGCACCCGCCACCAAACCCACCTGACTGGCATGCTGCGTGAGGTAACCCGGGCTCCAGGCAGCGCGCGAGGCACGCACCGTAAAGCCCAGCAGCGCGTCGTGTGCGCTGGCGAATTGGTCCAGCTCGCGGGCGCGGGTCACTTCCTGCATCATGTCCGGAAAGTCGGGCGTCGCAGAAAGGGCATCGGCAAATGCCTGCGCCTTGACCACAAATTCAGAAAATTCAATTTCATTGAGTGGGCCGGCCCGATTGGCCAGTTGAACGCCGATCTGCAACTCGGAGTAACGCTCACCCGCCCGAGGTGCCTCCCAACGCTGCGTTTGGGCATTCAAACCCTCTACGCCCAGCGGCTTGGACCCAACCCTGCGGGAACGCGGCAATGCCGCCAACACAGCATCCCCCGAAACGACATGCTCCAACCCAATCGGGGCAATGGCATCGATCAATGCATCCAACGCGGGAGCACGTGCCAAGGCGGGAACCTGGGTCGCATCGGCTGCGGGTGCCTGCAAAGCACCTAATACAGGTTCTGTCCGGTCGAAAATGGCCGGTTCGTCGTTCTGCGATGAAGCGACACCCGCCTGTTCGGATCGGGGCTCGGATCGCTTGGGTTCGATGCGCCGCGCCAACCACTGCTGATAGGCCCAAACAGCGACTATCAACCCAACACCCAAAGCGATCAATCCAAGTTGCAAATCGTTCATGTTTTTGTTCGGCTTCAAAGGGTTTCCATCATGCCGGAGGCGGTTTCCATGTCCACGGCCACGATGCGCGAAACGCCCTGCTCTTGCATGGTCACGCCGATCAATTGCTTGGCCATTTCCATGGCAATTTTGTTGTGGCTGATGAAGAGAAACTGTGTTTCGCCACTCATTTTCGACACCAATTTGGCATAACGCTCGGTGTTGGCATCGTCCAGTGGTGCATCGACTTCGTCCAGCAGGCAGAAAGGCGCGGGGTTGAGCTGAAAAATCGCAAAGACCAAAGCAATCGCGGTCAACGCTTTTTCCCCGCCCGACAGCAGGTGTATGGTTTGGTTCTTTTTGCCAGGCGGTTGCGCCATCACCTGCACGCCAGCGTCCAGAATTTCGTCTCCGGTCATGATCAACCGTGCCTGACCGCCACCAAAAAGCTCGGGGAACATGCGCCCAAAGTGGCCATTGACCGTTTCGAAGGTGCTGCCAAGCAGGTCGCGGGTTTCCCCATCAATTTTCTTGATGGCATCCTCCAGCGTTTGCATGGCTTCCAGCAAATCGTTGGATTGGGCATCCAGAAACTGCTTGCGTTCACGGGCGCTGGTCAGTTCTTCAAGGGCCGCCAAGTTGACGGCGCCCAGGGCGGTGATGTCGCGCTGACAACGATCGATTTCGCTTTGCAGGCCCTGCAGCTTGACCGCTTCGGCCTCAATCCCTCGCTCCAGGTCTTGGAGATCGGCCTTGGCCTCGTCCAGCAGTTGGGCGTATTGCTCCAAGCCCAAGCGGGCGGCTTGTTCTTTGAGTTGAAATTCGGTGATGCGGGCTCGCAGCGGCTCCAGTTCACGCTCGAGCAGCAGCCGTCGTTCATCGCTCGCACGCAGCTTGGCGGTCAGATCATCGTAGTGGCTGCGTTGCGCGGCCAGCTGTTGCTCGCGCTGCAGCTTCGCGTCCAAGGCATCTTGAAGGCCCCCTTGTGCTGCCGCGTCGCTCAAACGGGCCAGTTCGTGGGCGGCACGCTCTTGCTCATCCACCAACGCATGGTGTTGCTGCTGGGCGGTTTCAATGCTGCGCTGCAGTTCGGCTCTGCGGGCTTGCAAGGCCCGTTCAGAAAAAGTGGCCTCCTGGGCTTGGCGCTCCAGAGCGCGCAGCTGTTCGCGTGCTTGCCCCAGTTTGCGCTCGGCTTCGATGGTGAGGTCTTCGAGTTGGGCGTGGCGTTGTTGGCCGTCAGCCAATTGCAGGTCGAGCTCTTCAAAACGCCCTTCTGCCGTGGCTTGACGTTCTTGCAACCCGTCAATTTGATCGTCCACGTCGGCCAGATCTTGTGCAATTTGTGCACTACGGGCGCGACTTTGCTCCACCAGTTGCCCCAGGCGCAGCACGTCCACTTGCAAGCTGTGGGCCCTCGACTGGGCCTCGGCCGCCTCGCGCCGAGTTTGGGCCAAACGCTGGGTGGCTTCCTCCAGGGCAGTGTCGGCACGACTCAAAGCAGTTCGGGCCTGATCGTGTATCAACACTTGGGCGCGAACTTGCTTTTCCAGGTTTTCAATTTCTTGGGCGCGGGCGAGCAGACCGGATTGTTCGCCGTCCGGCGCGTAAAAAGCCACATGGTTGGCGCTTACGGCATGGCCCTGTGGCGTGTAGATGACCTGCCCAGCGGACAAGGCACTTCGGTTGGCGAAGGCAACGTCCAGATCGGGGGCAGAAAAACAAGCGGTCAACCACTGCTGCAACAAGCCCTGCAAGGCGGCATCGGGCACGCGCAGGCGCTCGATCAAAGGGCGCAGCTGGCCTGCTTCAGTGGGTTCCAGAACCCCAGTCTGCGCATCTACTAGACTGAAAAAAGCCAGCTTGGCGGGCGGCAAATTGTTGGCAAAGCCCTTGACCATGCCCAACTGGTTCACTTCCAGCGCACCCATGCGCTCGCGCAACGCGGCTTCCAGTGCGTTTTCCCAGCCTGGCTCGGTGTGCAAGCGGCTCCACAAGCCGGGCAAATGGTCCAGGCCTTGCTGTGCCAACCAAGGCGCCAGCTTGCCATCGGTTTTGAGCTTGGCTTGCAGTGCCTTGAGCGCCTCGAGCCGGGCCGACAGGCCCGCCAGCGCTTTGCCTTCTTGGCTGTATTGGTTTTGGGCGTCGCGTCGTTGCTCATCCAACTGGGCTTGGCCATCTTGCAATTCCTGCAGGCGGGCTTCAGCCTCTTCATGCTGGCCTTGCGCAACTGCAAGCTGGTGCTGTAATTCTGTCAGTTGGGTCTCATCCGGGGCGTTTAGGCTTTTGCGATCGCTGACCAAGCGTTCGCGACGCAGCTGCAGCTGCCGCTTTTGCTCTTCGAGCCCCCGCTGTTCTGCCGCCAACACCTGAATGGCCTGCTGCACCTGAACCACGGTGGTGCGCTGCTGCCCGGCACTGTGCTGGGCGCGACGTACCGCGTCTTCCAGCTGGGGCAATTGGTAAGCCTGCTCTTCACAACGAGCCGCCAAAATCTCCACCTGTTCGGCCGCCGATTCGTTTTGCTCGGCCAACGCGTCCAGCTCTTGGCTGGCGGTTTCTTCGCGCTGCGCCCACTGCGCCAATTGCTCTTGCAGCTGGGCCAAACGCTGCTGCACCCTTTGCCGCCCCTCAACCACGTAGCGAATTTCGGCCTCCAGCCGTGCCACCTCGGCCCCGGCTTCGTACAACTTTCCTTGCGCCTGGTTGACCTGGTCGCCGGCATCGTAATGCGCCTGGCGTATGGTTTCTAAGTCTGCCTCAACGCGCCGCAAATCGGCCATGCGGGCATCCAGAGCGTTTACGGCGGCCAACCCTTCCGTTTGCACCCGAGCCAATTCGGCTCGCGCATCACGGCACTTCAAAAACCACAACTGCTGCTGACGCAAGGTGGCCCTGGCTTGCAATTCGTGGTAGCGGGCAGCCACTTCGGACTGTTTCTCCAGCTTGTCCAAATTGGCGTTGAGCTCCCGCAAAATGTCTTCAACACGGGTCAGGTTTTCGCGGGTGTCGTTCAGGCGGTTGGCCGTTTCACGTCGGCGTTCCTTGTATTTTGAAACACCGGCGGCCTCCTCCAGAAACAGGCGCAATTCTTCGGGCTTGGACTCGATGATGCGGCTGATGGTGCCCTGCCCGATGATGGCGTAGGCCCGGGGCCCAAGGCCGGTGCCCAAAAAAACGTCCTGCACGTCCCGGCGGCGCACCGGCTGGTTGTTGATGTAGTAGCTGCTGGTGCCATCACGCGTCAAGACGCGTTTTACCGCGATTTCAGCGTATTGGCCCCATTGCCCACCGGCCCGGTGGTCGGCATTGTCAAACACCAGTTCAACGCTGGCACGGCTGGCCGGCTTGCGCGTGGTGGTGCCGTTGAAAATAACGTCCTGCATCGACTCGCCACGCAGTTCGCTGGCTTTGCTTTCGCCCAGCACCCAACGCACGGCGTCCATGATGTTCGATTTGCCGCAGCCGTTCGGCCCCACCACACCCACCAGTTGCCCCGGCAAACTGAATGTGGTGGGATCGGCAAACGACTTGAAGCCAGAGAGCTTGATGGTGTGAAGGCGCACGAGAAAGTCTGTACCGCAGGCACTTAGGGTTAACGCGATAGTTTAAGCGCCCTGCCAGACACGCTAACATCACCCCATGAACCCCTTGTTATCCCGACTGCAACCCTACCCCTTTGAGCGCCTGCGCCAGCTGTTTGCCTCAGTGACGCCCAACCCCCATTTTCGCCCCATCAGCCTGGGCATTGGAGAGCCGCGCCACCCCACGCCGGCCTTTCTCAAAGACTCGCTGTGTTCGGCCATTCAAGCAGCCGATGGCGGGCTGGCCACCTACCCGGCCACCGGCGGCACGCCTGAACTCAAAGCGGCTTGCGCCACCTGGATAAACCGCCGTTACGGCTTGCAGTTGAACTCGGCCACCCAGCTATTGCCCGTGCTGGGTTCACGCGAGGCCTTGTTTTCGCTGGCTCAAGTGGTGGTGAACCCGCGCCAGTTCACCAGCGGTGCAGAGCCGGTGGTGGTGTGTCCGAATCCGTTCTATCAAATATACGAAGGTGCGGCGTACCTGGCCGGGGCTCAACCTTGGTTTGCGCCGAGCGACCCGGCTCGCAATTTCGCAGTCGATTGGGCCAGTGTGCCTGCCGAAGTGTGGCAGCGCACCCAACTGCTGTTCACCTGTTCGCCGGGCAACCCAACGGGTGCCGTGATGCCGCTGGACGAATGGCAAATGCTGTTCGAACTGAGCGACAAATACGGCTTCGTGATTGCCTCTGACGAGTGCTACAGCGAAATCTACTTCCGCGACGAGCCGCCACTGGGCGGACTGGAGGCTGCGGCCCAGTTGGGACGAACCGATTTCAAAAACCTGATCGCACTGACCAGTTTGTCCAAGCGCAGCAACGTGCCTGGCCTGCGCAGCGGTTTTGTGGCGGGTGACGCGCAGTTGCTTAAAGACTTTTTGCTCTACCGCACCTACCACGGCAGCGCCATGAGCACGGTGGTGCAGACCGCAAGTGCTGCTGCCTGGTTGGACGAACAGCACGTGATCGACAACCGAAGCCAGTACCGCGCCAAGTTCGCCGAAGTGACCCCTATGCTGGCCCAGGTCATGGACGTGGCCTTGCCAGATGCCGGTTTTTACCTGTGGGCTAAAGTGCCCAGCCGTTTTGGTGGCCTCACAGGGGGCACCGATGTGGACTTCGCGCGCGAGCTGCTCGCCCAATACAATGTCACCGTTTTGCCGGGCAGCTATTTGGCGCGTGAAGCCCATGGCCACAACCCTGGCGCGCAACGGGTGCGCATGGCCTTGGTGGCCGAAACGGCCGAATGTGTTGAGGCCGCCCAGCGCATTGTTCAATTCATCCAGTCCACACACTGACACACCATGACACAACAACTGCAATCAATCATTGAAAACGCCTGGGAAAACCGTTCCCAGCTGTCCCCTGCCACCGCTCCGCAAGAGGTGCAAGACGCAGTGGAAAGCGTGATCAGCCAACTCAACACCGGCAAATTGCGCGTGGCCACCCGCGAAGGGGTGGGCCAGTGGACCGTGCACCAATGGATCAAAAAGGCCGTGCTCTTGAGCTTTCGCCTGAAAGACAACGAGGTGATTCGCGCTGGTGATTTGGGCTTCTATGACAAGGTGCAAACCAAATTTGCCCACCTGACGCCGCAAGAAATGGCCGCCACCGGCGTGCGCGTGGTGCCGCCTGCCGTGGCGCGCCGGGGCAGCTTTGTGGCCAAGGGAGCCATTTTGATGCCTTCATACGTGAACATTGGCGCGTATGTGGACGAAGGCACCATGGTGGACACCTGGGCCACCGTCGGCTCCTGCGCTCAAATCGGCAAGAACGTGCACCTCAGCGGTGGCGTGGGCATTGGCGGTGTGCTCGAACCGCTGCAGGCCAACCCCACGGTGATTGAAGACAACTGCTTCATCGGTGCCCGCTCGGAGGTGGTCGAAGGCGTGATCGTCGAAGAAAACTCGGTGCTGGGCATGGGCGTGTACTTGGGCCAAAGCACCCCCATTTACGACCGTGCCACCGGCGAAATCAGCTACGGCCGCGTGCCCAGCGGTTCGGTGGTGGTCAGTGGCAACCTGCCCAAGGCGGGCGGTGCCTACAGCATGTACGCGGCCATCATCGTCAAGCGGGTAGACGCACAAACCCGTTCCAAAACCAGCATCAACGATTTGCTGCGCGACTAAAAATCAACACCAGGAGGGTTGGACATGGGCATGATGGAAAAAATCCTGCGTCTGATGGGCGAGAAGAAAGCGTCAGACGTTTACTTGTCCGCCAACTCCCCGGTGATGATCAAAATCGGTGGCGTTTGCGTCCCGGTTAACAATCAGGCACTGCCGTTTGACGGCCCCTACACGCTGATGAGCGAGATCATCAGTGAGCAACATCTGGCCGAGTTCAACCGCACCAACGAACTCAACATCGCTGTGCCATTGGCGGGGGTGGGTCGTTTTCGCATCAGCGCCATGCGTCAGCGTGGCAGCTGCGCCGTGGTGATCCGTTTCATCAACGTCGAAATCCCCAGCATCGAGTCACTGAAAATCCCGCCGGTGCTGGCCAACCTGATCATGGCCAAACGCGGCCTGATGCTGATGGTGGGAGCCACCGGTTCGGGCAAAAGCACCACGCTGGCCGCGCTGCTGGACCACCGCAACACGAACAGCTCGGGCCACATCCTCACCATCGAAGACCCGGTGGAGTACCTGTTCAGAAACAAGAAATCCATCGTCAACCAACGCGAAGTGGGCACCGACACCGAGTCGCTTTACACCGCACTCAAAAATGCACTGCGCCAGGCCCCCGACGTGATTCTGATCGGTGAAATCCGCGACCGCGACACCATGTCGCAAGCGATCTCCTACAGCCAGTCGGGGCACTTGGTGTTGGCCACCATGCACGCCAACAACAGCTACCAGGCGCTCAACCGGGTGCTCAACTTCTACCCCGTAGAGGTGCGCGCGTCCATGCTGAACGATTTGGCCTCGGCCCTCAATGTGATTGTTTCGC